>OLRV01002163.1_pt1 | contig 15517 bp, 15 predicted proteins | sample 1672421 | NCBI WGS metagenome assembly OLRV01 (sample SAMEA3136684, study PRJEB25190) | human gut metagenome | biome: human gut; feature: human-associated habitat; material: faeces | place: Austria | collected 2013
TTTATAAGTCCCGAAGAGCTCTTATCGCCCCGCCAGGATGGCGATGCGGGGCAACTCATATACTCGCAGGACGGCGGCTTCTGCCCTATAGTGTTTGGTGAGCAATATCGTTCAATTTTGAAACACTCGCCCGCACGGCCGTCGGTGGCAGCGTGGCGCCGAGGACGGGGCGCAATATGAACAGTGACGCCAAGCTGCAAATCTTGATTGAGGCCTTGACTGCTGCCGGGGCTTCGGCATTGGCAATCGATGGGCATGGACACGTGGCGATTTCGACCATGGACGATGTCGCGCTCGAGCAAGATGTCGCGGCATTTGTCGCCGAGCGCCTGGGGCGCGTGGGCAACGGCACGCGCCTGGTGATGGGGCATGCGGGAGGGCGCTTGAGCCTCACGGTGCGTCCGGTCGCCAAGGAATACGGCGCGCTTTGGGTGGTCGTGGTCCGCGAGGTGCACGGTGTGGCGGCGCACGCAGGTATTGAGTGGCTTAACGCAGATGAGGTCGAGGCGCGCTACGAGGCAAGCACGTACGGCATTGTCGAGGGTGCCGCTGCGGTCGCTGGCCCCGTCTGCGAAAGCTATGCCCGCGGCGTGCCCCTCATGTTGGAGGGCGAGCTGGGTGCTGGCCAGGCAGAGATTGCAAAACGCCTCTATCTGGATGGGCCTTATGCTGACGAACCCTTTGTGTCCGTGGCGCTTGACGAGCTCACGGATCGCGGCTGGCGCCATCTGCTCAAAAGCTCGGAATCGCCGCTGTTCCAGGCAAGGCTGACCCTTTGTATTGGCGGCTGGCATGCACTTTCGCCGCATCGTCTGCGCGAGCTTGTCTCCACGATGACCGACACGGCGCTGGCCGCGCGTTGCCATGTGGTTCTGACGGCATACGAGATGCCGGGCGGTGGTGAAAGTGATCAGGCCGCTTTTGTAACCGAGCGCTTGGCGTGCGCAGTAAGTGTGGCGCCTGCGATTGCCGAGCAGGGTGGCGCATCGAAAAAGGTTGCGCAGTATTTGTCATATCTGTCAGATGTCTTTGGAACTGCCGCTCCGAGTATGTCCGAGGAGGCTGCCTCGACGCTCAACGGCTATCGCTGGCCACGCAACTATCTGCAGCTTCGCGAGGTCTCGGAACGACTCTATATATTAGTAGGGTCGGGTGTGGCGGAGCGCGCGGTGGCGGAGGAGGTGCTCGCCCAGGAGGACGTCATCAAAACCGCAACCTTTGGCGCTCCGACGCTCGACAGCGACCTGTATATCCTGCGTCCACTGGCCGATACCGAACGCGACATTGCGCGGCTGGTCGTAGGCTACCTTCAGGGCAACCGGACCCGCGCTGCCGAGGTGCTGGGAATAAGCCGCACGACCTTGTGGCGCTTGCTGAAGGACGACGACCGCTGAGCGAGGTGCCCGTGACCGCGTGCGGCGCGTGTGCTACAGTCCAAAGCAGTAATGTTTCGATTGTGTTACGGCGTGCAGGGGCGTATGGCGGAGACTTCAAAACCAAACCGGAATAGACGGAGCACGGCTCCTGTCAACCGCCGCACGACGTCCCGGACGTGGGGCAAGCACGCGTCGGGGTTCGACGGTTCGTTCACGCGCACCAAATACGGCTATCCTTCGGCAAGCGCTCGCTTGGCCATGCAGGCCGAGTCATCGCTGCGGGGGCGCAAGCGCGTGGTGGGCTCTAAGCTCAAGCACGATGGAACGCTGGGCTATATCAGCCGCGGTGCTGCCCGCCGCAGTGGGCTCAATCCCGCTGGGTGGCATCGATATGTGCCGATTGCAGTTGTTGTTGCGGTGATTGTGATCGCACTTGCCGCACTCGGCTACGCTGGCGGCGGGGTCGACCTGAGTGCGATGTTCAAGTCTGCTGAGCTCGCGCATGCCGGCACGGAGCTTGTCGAGGGCGCTCAGACACAGACGGGCGTGGCGCCTCAGCGCGGTATTGTTGCCGCTGCCGCAACGATCGCCGATGCCCAAAAGGGCGAGGACGAGGATACGGACAGCGAGGCTAGCGAAACCAGTGCAAACGGCGTGGATTCGCAGGTCACGCCCGTGACACAAGGCCAATAAGTCACAGAACCATCACACTAAGTCGCTGTTTGGGGCCAATGAGTGAGCAAAAAAGCAGCAATGTTGTTTCATATAGAACTCATTAGTCACAATTTATAAAAAGGGCTATACTACTAGCACTTAAATGTCCACAAGCTGCAAGTTGAGGAGTACCTAACATGAAGAAGAGATTCATGGCAGCGCTGAGCGTTCTCGCTCTTGCCCTGGCTCTGCCCGTGGCTGCTTTCGCCGCCCCGAGCCCTGCCAACACCACCGCCACCGGCGCCAACAACGTGACCGCCAGCGTTAACAACGCTAACGTCAAGGTTGTTTCCACCACAAAGAACGCCGAGGGCACCCCTGCCGACGCCAACGTGGTCGCTTCCTTTGAGATCACCGAGACCGTCGAGGGTACCGTTTCTGAGTCCAACCCGCTGACCGTCACCTTCACCCTTGGCAAGGCTTACGCCAACGCCAAGGTTACCGTTTATGTCCAGCACAACGACGGTAGCAAGGAGACCCTGAACCTCACTGCCGACAACAACGGCAATGTTACCTTTAAGGTCACCAAGCTCTCCACCTACACCATCGTGGCTGAGAAGACCGCTGCTGGCGCTGCTACTACCGACAACGGTGCTAAGTCCCCGGCTACCGGTGTGAACACCACCGCTGTTGCCGCTGTGGCTGCTGTTGCCGCTGCTGGCGCTGCCTGCGCTTTTGTTGCTCTTCGCAAGAACAACTAGCACACACACGGTTTCAACCGTAAGATTTGAGGACCCGTACTTGTGCGGGTCCTTTTTTTGGCCGATTTACAGGGTAAGGGAACACCATGGCACAGCAGCCGCAGGGCAAGCATATGGAAGTCAAGCATATGGACGACTCGGACAAAAAGCGTCGCGCCACGATACTCAAGGGCGTTTTCGTAGTGTTGTTACTGGTCGCAGTCGGCTGCGGTGGCTACGTGCTCTATATGAATCATCTAGAGCAGCAGCGCGCCGAGGAGATGAGTGCAACAGGCAAGCCCGCCACGAAGGTCGAATCAAAGGGCAAGGAGCTGCCGGACAACCCCATCGACTTCGCTCCGCTCATTCAGGAGAATGCCGATATCTATGCGTGGCTCTACATTCCGGGTGCAGATATCAACACACCCTTGCTGCAGAGCACGACGGACGACCTGTTTTATCTGGACCACGACAAGGACGGCGAGTACGACCCCTACGGCACAGCGTTTAGCCAGATGGCAAACGCGCGCGACTTTAGCGATCCCGTCACGGTGATCTACGGCCATGTGAACGGCGGTGTGTTCCACAACTTGCATAACTTTGAGGACGCGAACTTCTTTAACGAGAACGCCGAGTTCTATATCTACACGCCGGGCCATATTCTGACGTACAAGATTGTCTCGGCCTATCAATATGACGACCGCCACATTCTCAACTCGTTTAACTTTGCCGACCCTGCCGTGCGCCAGGACTACTTTAATTCGGTCTGCAATCCGGACGCATTGCTCAAAAATGTACGTGACGGCGTGACACTTGATGCAGATAGTAAGATTGTGCAGTTGAGCACCTGCATGCTCGATAGCTCGCAGGGCAACTCGCGCTATATTGTCAGCGGTGTGTTAACAAGCGACCAGGAGACAAAATAGTCATGAACCCCCGTGGCAAGCACTTTATCGATGCGGTGGATCCCGACGAAAATCAAGTAAACAATCCCGAGCAGCAGGTTCAGGATGTGGCGGAGCCCGTCGAGCCTCAATGGGAGACCAAAGGCACTCCGACGCCTCAACCTGACGAAAAATCCCAGAGCAAGGCCGAGGCTCCGTCCGACGCATCGGCAAAGACCGATGAAGCTGCCGCGCAGCCTGTTGATGAGGTAGAGTGGCCTTCGCTTGATGAGGCGGGACATCAGCGTCGTCGACACTCCAAAGAGTCGATTAAGCGCATCAAGCGCCGCCTCCGTATCCGCACGCTGCTGATCGTGCTGCTCGTGATTGGTGCGATTGCCGCTGCCGGCTGGGGCTTTGTGAATCACAGCGTGAACCAAGGCAAAAAGAAGATTGAGGAAAAGACCGAAAAGGTCATTAAGGCCAAGGGCGACACCATTACCTATAACGGCAAGAAGTATGCGCTCAACAAGCATATGGCCACGGTGGCGTTTATCGGCTTTGATGGCCGCAATAACGATGACGGCACCCAGAAGGGCCAGTCCGATACCGTGATGGTCGTAGCGCTTAATACCGACACGGGCGAGGCCCGCGGCATTATCATCCCGCGCGACAGCATGGTTGCCGTAGATACGTACTCCAATGGTTCGTTTGCCGGCCAGGTGACCGAGCAGCTGTGCTTGCAGTTTGCCTACGGCACCGATGGCGACAACTCATCGGTACTGACGGCCGCCGCTGCCTCGCGCGTGCTCGATAACATTCCGGTCGACTATTACTACACGCTCAATATCGAGGGCGTGGCTCCCATTAATGACTCCATCGGTGGCGTGACGCTGGTGCCTACGCAGACTGTGCCGGGCACGTCGGTTGTCGAGGGCCAGGAGACCACGCTGTTTGGTACAACGGCGGAAAAGTATGTGCAGTGGCGCGACACGACGAATCTGACGTCTTCGCTGGATCGTACAGCGCGCCAGGTGAGCTACGTGCAGGCGTTTGCATCGAAGGTGCTCAGCAGTGCCAAGAGCAACCCCGCCATGCTCATCAGCCTGTATCAGGTCATGGGCGACTATACGTGGACCAATTTGGGTCTCGATGAGTTCAGCTATCTAGCGACCACGATGCTCGAGCACGGCCTGACTTCGTTTGATGTCGTGACGTTGCAGGGCACCATGCAGCAGGGCGACACCTTCGCCGAGTTCTACCTGGACCAGGACAACGTAAAGCAAACGGTCGTCGATACTTTCTATCATCCCGTTAATTAGCTGCCCAGGTGCCGGATGTCAACAGTGGCTCACTCGATGTCAGGCACCAACAGCGAGCGGGCCGCAAGTGCCCCAGGTTGCCGTGAAAGAGGAGCGACGCGTACTTCGGTACGCGAGCGACGGCTTGAACGGCAAGATGGGGTGCTTGCGACCCGCGCAGCGTCGAGCAGTTACGCGGTTTGGAAAACCGCGTAACGATCTAGTCGCGCGTCAGCTTGCGGTGAATACGATGCGGCTGTGCTGCGTCCTCGCCCAGGCGCTCGATGCGGTTGGCCTGATAGGCCTCGAAGTTGCCCTCGAACCAATACCAGTTGCCCGGATTCTCGTCGGTGCCCTCCCACGCCAGAATGTGCGTGGCGACGCGGTCCAGGAACATACGGTCGTGGCTAATGACCACCGAGCAGCCCGGGAACTCGAGCAGCGCCGCTTCGAGCGAGGACAGCGTCTCGACGTCGAGGTCGTTCGTGGGCTCGTCGAGGAGCAGCAGGTTGCCTCCCTGCTTGAGCGTAAGCGCCAAGTTCAGACGGTTGCGCTCGCCACCGGAGAGTACGCCAGCGCGCTTCTGCTGGTCCTGGCCCTTAAAGCCAAAGCTCGCCACATAAGCGCGGCTCGGAACCTCGGTCTCGCCGACCATCATGTGGTCCAGGCCGTCCGAGACGACCTCCCACAGGTTCTTGTCGGGGTCGATGCCAGAACGGTTCTGATCAACATAGGAGATCTTGACGGTCTCGCCCACCTCGAGCTCGCCCGAAGTCAGCGGCTCCAGACCCACAATCGTTTTGAACAGCGTGGTCTTACCGACACCGTTGGGGCCGATGACGCCCACGATGCCGTTGCGCGGCAGGGTGAATGAAAGGTCGTCGATGAGCACACGGCCATCGAACTCCTTGTGCAGGTGATGGGCCTCGAGCACCTTGTTGCCCAGACGCGGGCCCACAGGGATGCGGATGTCGGTCCAGTCGAGTTTCTGGCTTGCGCGGGCCTCGGCCTCCATCTCCTCGTAGCGAGCCAGACGGGCCTTGTTCTTGGCCTGGCGAGCCTTGGGCGAGCTGCGCACCCATTCGAGCTCGGCCTCCATGCGCTTGGCGAGCTTGGCATCGCGGTTACCCTGAGCCTCGATACGGGCGGCCTTGGTCTCCAGATACGTGGAGTAGTTGCCCTTGTAGGGATAAAGGTGACCGCGGTCGACCTCGCAGATCCACTCGGCAACGTTATCCAGGAAGTAGCGATCGTGCGTGACGGCAAGCACAGCGCCCTGGTAGTTGTGCAGGAAGTGCTCGAGCCACAGGATCGACTCGGCGTCCAGGTGGTTCGTGGGCTCGTCGAGCAGCAGCAGGTCGGGAGCCTCGAGCAGCAGCTTGCACAGGGCCACGCGACGGCGCTCGCCGCCGGAAAGCACGTTGACCGGCATGTCGGAATCGGGCAGCTGCAGGGCGTCCATGGCCTGGCCGAGCTTGGAATCGATATCCCAGCCGTCGGCGGCGTCGATCTCGTCCTGGAGCTTGCCCATCTCGGCCATGAGGGCGTCCATGTCGCAATCCGGGTCGCACATCTCCTCGCCGATCTTGTTGAAGCGATCAACCTTGGCGATCATATCGCCAAATGCCATGCGCACGTTCTCGATGACGGTCTTGTCGTCGTCGAGCGGCGGCTCCTGCTGCAGGATGCCCACAGTGTAGCCGGGGGTGAGCCTGGCATCGCCGTTGGAGACCTCCTCGATGCCGGCCATAATCTTGAGCAGGGTCGACTTACCCATGCCGTTGGGACCCACGACGCCGATCTTGGCACCGGGGTAGAAGCTCAGGGTCACGTCGTCAAGGATTACCTTGTCGCCATGGGCCTTGCGAGCCTGATACATCTGGTAGATAAACTCCGCCATTGTCCTATTTTACCTTTCTCACCTGCGAAAACGCTATCGTGTACGTAAACAGTAGAAACGTTTTGTAGAAAAAAATTCAAATGAACTTCTACAAAAAGAAGGGGATGCGGTTTACCGCACCCCCATAATACAGGGCCGCATTGCCCTATAAATTCAGCCGAAGAGCCTTACGCTACTTCTCCGCATCCTTGCCCCGCTTCTTTTCTTCCTCTGTCTTGCGCCTCTTCGCAGACTTCGCGACCTGTTTCTTCTCTTCCTCTTTTGTAAAGTTATCGGCAAACTCAGCGTAGCCCGTGAAGTATTCCGTCAACGCACTTTCTGCGGCAATGGAGAAATAGACTTCGAGGGCATCTACGATAGTTTTGTAGACATACTTGTAATCATCGAAAGTCTCTTCTTCAAGAGCGGTTTTAGCATTGTTATAAGCAATCAGATTTGCCCTAACGGTCTGTTCAACAGTCTTAGAGCGCGGCTTATTGAAACTAAAGGCACCCGATTCTTCAGAGTCAACAAACAGGGCCTTGCAAATTTCAAGATTGCTCTCGGTTAGAACTTTTGCCAAAGGAGATGGCTGATAGGCAAGCGAAATATCAGGATGATTCTTTTTAAGCTCTTCAAGTACCTCAAGCGCTTTTGCCTTGTCCTCTTTATCAATAAACTCAGAATATGCCTCATGAATCTTAGCTTGATACTTAATCTCGGGCTTTTTAGGCTTCTTTTCCTTTACGTCAGCCATAATTCAACCTTTCTAGCGACAAGGGCTAAACTCAAGCAAAATAATAATCTCATTTCATTAGATAGAAAACAGCAATGAGCGTTATTCTCTACAGCAAGAAAGGCTAATTTCATTAATTGAAAGGCGCTATAGATGAAAAGCAAGAAACTAATCAAGCCGATTTGCCTCGCACTGGTTTGTGTGATTATCGCTTTCAGCTGTTACCTACTATTCAACAAAGAGCCGATTGTAGGAACTTGGAAACTAAATAATCCGTCTAGCGTGCAAGAAACCGATAGACGTGATTTAAGATTTAACTCTGATGGAACCTTTGTCTACAAGAAAAGCGGAACAGAATCCTATCATGGTTCAACTTATCGTTGGGAAAATTGCTTTGACAACGGATACACCGTAAGCGGCGAAAAGTTCTACGTTTATAGATTGGTAACTCATAACTCAAAGTACTTTTTCAAAATTCGCTATGCAATGGTCAGCAACAAACATTTCTATGCTTTTAAAACAGAGGATGATTTAAAAAACTTCATGCTCAATGGAAGCAATTTTGATAAGACCAGAATGGAATACTCAAAAGAATAACTTTCTCTTCCGAATTACAGAATTCGCCACTATCTATCACCTCATTAGTTGGTGCACAATGCGTACTTCAGCTAATGAGGTGTAGTCATTTCTAGCCGCATTTCAATTGCGTATAGCTCTATACTGCATTCATAAATACCTCTATTCGTTTTTCGGAAATTGAATAATTGCTTTTGGTCGGTATGTTGAGCGGGATGGACGGGATTTAATCAAACCGTTTGGAGAATCCCGTAACATACCCCCGTCCCCATTCTCTACCTATCAATAACTTCATCCGCATCCCTAATTACCAGATTGCTAAAGAGATAGACCGTTGCGCCTTCTTCGCGTAACGCTCTAGCGCGTCCTGCAGCCTGTTCTGTAGCGGCTTGGATGTTCTGAAGCTGTAACTTCCGCATCTCTTCATCCTCGAAGAGATAGAGCGATTGCCTTACGCCGTTTAGCTCAATTACCTGATTCTGTCTGGTAAGCTCCTGCGGCAATTCATGACAATCATCGTAGTAGTCTTGATAGGCTTGTTGAGGCAAATCCGACTTACCAGCGATAATTAGCGATTTGCCTTTAAAGCAATCTAGACCGCTATTGTTTAGTAGGTGTATTTGATTTCCTTTATTCTCAGCCACGTTAAATCCTTGGCTTTGCCAAAAATCCACTTCCTCTTTACTGCCCTTGAAGGTAATCAGAACTGATTTGTCTATTATTTCCTGCGGCAACTTTTCCTTTATGTACTGAGCGATTTTGGGAAAGTTGTCATTGTGCATCCCTCTAGCACCACTAAGGCCGCAGAATTGCACAATCTTGCCCTTGTTCTCTGCAAGAGGCGCTTCAATGACCTCAATCTCTACTCCGTAGTACATTTCAGTTCGCTTGCTTAAAGGCGTTGCCGTGAATACCCTAACGGGAATACCGTTTAACTTAGCATCGCCAATTAACGTACTTTTGCGAACCATTCGCACGCAATTGTTCCCCGCATTGTCTTTCGAAAGCCTGCCGTCCGTTTTGTAACACTCAAATAGACCGACTGCTATTGAGCTTGTCTGCGTTGACTGAATGTAGCTATCCAACCGTTCTTCTACTTGCGGCGCTACTTTCTCTCGCAAGATGGTTAAGTCAATGTCTAAACCTTCGTCACGCTTTCTATCTTTAACATCATTAATGAACTGAGTAAGCTCTTGGGATGTTTGTAAGTCTAGGAAAGGAATTGTCGTTGCTAGGTTGGTAAGACCTAATTTCGTCTCCTTGATTAAGCTCGAATCAATCTCTTCGTCTACGATAATCAAATCCGCATCCAAGGTACTTAGATTTGTTAGCAGGCTGTGAGTTAAAAGAAACAGCCCCTTTTCATCGGGGCTGAACAACTTATCTATGAAGCCTTTTCTCTTTGCGCTTCTTGTTTTTGCGGGTAGTCCTAATTGCAGATAGAGTAAATCAGATTGAGTTACCTCTTTTTGCGGGCAACGATGAATCAACGCTATTTGATTAAAAGTTGCTTTACCCAATAAGCGCGTCTCGACCTCTTCTAGATTGGAATGCTTGGGTGCCGCATAAATCACCTTGGTCTTTTCAAGTTCAATCCTAGTAAGAAGATAGTTGATTATTCGTTCTGTCTTTCCCGATGCTGTCTGTGACTTGAGAATCTTAATTCCAGCGTCTCTATCATCTAGAAACTGCGGTACATGTTCGTCCATCCACTTATCTAAGTTCTCTAATGGAACCTTGCTTAGATTGGGGACTATTGGAATATCTATGTTTTGAGCAAGAAACTCTGGGATTGTTTGCGGTACGCCCAAAGGCCCTTTGACAATCGGACAAGGCTTTAAACTGCTATCTCTGAATTTCTGCCTAATCTGTCCTTCATCGCAAGTATGACCTTCATACGTCTCGGGAACAAAGAACTTTAAAACATCCTGAACGACAAACCTATTCTTGTCGCTGTATCTAAGGAATCGAAGGTTGCTGAATAGTGCAAGGCGCTCGTTGTAATCGAGGTAATCGCCCTTAGTCCATCTGTCCCATAACTTACAACGGCCCTGAAGTTTGCGATACCAGCCCTCATTGACCAGCACGGCATCAGGCGTTGGCATATCCGCATACTCAGGTATGAAGTTCTTCTTTTGCTTCATTGCCTTATTCGGCTCAGTACCAGAGGAAACCTTATCTAAGGCCATAATGCGCCCAATTAAGGCCGTTTCAATTGGTTCTTGGTTAATTACTTCATAGCCCAGCTTGCCGCCGTACCAGAGCCTTGAGCAGTCTTTTGTGGCTCTATCAGGGCTGAATTTGCCAAACAGACCTAGGAGCGCTTTGTAGACGCATTCGTATTCACGTGGGCTGATTTCACGCTTTAGAGACCAGACTATGCGGTAATTCCATCCATCCTTATACGCTCCGTTTTTAGACCCAAAATCGCCGTTTTGCACCTGCCTACTTAATAGATTACTTATAAGTACACAGGTGGAATCCGCACTTTTTGCTTCTTTTTTCAGGGTTTCGGGATTCATTGAAAAGCTCGGATACCAGAATGAAACAGGTAGACCAACGTTAGCCGCATATTCTATTACTTCGTATGGGCTTGTCTCGACCTTATCAAAATCAAGTGCTATCAACTGTGCGGCCTGAGCATCCTTCTTCTTGAACGTGCCATTGTTCAAATCGTAGATACCAGCACGCCAACAATGCCCAGTGCCGCAAAGTCTAGCTATATCTTCAATTGATAAATCGTCTTGTCGATAGTTCTCTTTCCTTTGATACGGACTGGGATTGCTTGGCTTTTTACTAAGTGCATCTACTGAATAGCAGAACAGCACTAGTCGTAAATGCCGTTTAAGATATTTTGCTTATGCTTATTTAGGCGTTCGATTTCCATGCGGCCTAAACGCTCTACTCTTGAATCGTATTGCTTGCGATATTCGCCATTAGGTTTAAGAATCCAGTAAAGACCCGTTCCTGCGGCCCTATCTCTGAACTCAGTTACGTTAGTCACCCTATCGTCTACAGCTAATTCAATTAGGCCTGTGAGTGTTAAACCCTTTCCGTGAGCATCGCAGTAATCTTCCCAGAGTTTTTTCTTTTCCTCAGAAATGCGAATGGTAACTTTCGTATCTTTTGCCATAACAGTCTCCTTTTCAATAGAAATGTTTTCATCTATCTCTATTTGAAAAATGGACTGTACGAATTACAGAATTTTGCCCACTTTTTAGAAAAATGTTCTAACGTTCTAGGACTGTCTCAGGAGCATACTTTTTGATACAGCGCATTGAGACGCTAGGAGAACGTTAAAATACCTGCTAATGAAATTCTCAAAACTCGTCTCTTTATTTAGTATCTCAATACTCTATAATTTGAATTATTGAGACGCTATCTAGACGGGAGATTAGCAAAATGAAATTTGGATACGCTAGAGTTTCCACTATCGAGCAGAATCTTGATAGGCAGATTGAAGCCTTACACAAGGCAGGCGTTGAGGACAAGAACATCTTTTGCGACAAAATCTCAGGAGCAAAAGCAGAGCGTCCAGCTCTGGACGATATGCTCTCGCGGCTCCGCAAAGGTGATACTGTCGTTATCCTATCTTTCGATAGGTTGGCACGTTCCACTAAGCAGCTTCTCGATTTGTCTAACAGATTTGAGGCTGAGGGCGTAAACCTCTACTCAATCAAGGAACAGATTGATACCTCCACGCCGCAAGGTCGTTTTTTCTTTACCGTTAGTGCCGCTGTAGCGCAATTCCAGCGTGAAATAATCAGGGAAACCCAGCGCGAGGGCTATGAGGCTGCTAAGGCAGCAGGTAAGAAGATGGGTAGGCCAAAGGCAAGCAATGCCGCAAAGGAGCGTGCCGTAGAGCTTTATCGCAAAGGCGAAATGTCCATTGCAGAAATCTGTGCGGCTGTCGGTTTGAGTAGGGCCACTGTCTATAGGGCTATTGAGGCATCTAAGGAAAACTAGACCTCTATGGCTATTGAATATATTTGAATAGATTCCTAGCGTAATCCTCTGTCCATAGTAGTTTGCGAAACCTGTCTCTTACCTCAATTCGCTCTTTATCTTGAGTATTCAACAGTTGATAGGCGTAAGTAAGGCACTCCGTTGCCCACTCCCTATCGCCTAGACAATTGGATTCATCGAAGAAATTTGGCATATACTCTGGAATCTCTAAGAGCAGGAACGTAAAGGCTGGAACGATAACTAAATGGAAGAACTCTACGTAGGATTCTCCTTCAATTCTGTCTAGAATCCGATTCCAAAAAAAGAATTGCGGCCCTACGTAGTTTTCTACATCGTTTAGAAGTAGACCTTTATCAATTTCAATAAGCGTCTCAGCTTCTACGACACACAGCAAATCACTTGTGCTTGGTTCCTGTCCTCCATCCCTGTTCATTTGCTTTTGAAGCCTGTTTAACTCTATGTAAGCACCCTCTTCAGCCGAAAACAGCATCTCAGGGTTAAACTTTTCTTCTAATGAAATCTTATTTTTCATGTACTCCTTGTATTGAATTACCTTAGATTGGTAATCCCAAAGCTCACTCAGCTGCATTAGAAATCACTATCCTGTTTTTCCGCAAACAGATTACCCAAGTTCTGAATATTAATCTGCTTGGCCTGTTCATCATCGCTTGCGTAGATGTTCAGCGTCATTGCCGCATCTTTATGACCAAGGATAGATGCTAACGATTTAATATCCATCTTGCTTTTAACGCCAAGGGTAGCGAAAGTGTGCCGAAGGCCATGAAACGTAATTGGTTTTCCCAAGACGCTATCTAGCTTATTGCGGCTTGACCATTTTTGAAAAGCACTGCCCAAATACCTAGGATTTCTCCAATAGCAAACATAGTCCTTATCGTTTGGTCTACTCTGTCTTTGCTCAGCTATCAGAGCATCTCTAAGCTGCGGCATCATCGGTACTGTTCTTCTTGAATAGGTCTTTGTATCGCCTTCAACTACTACATTTTTGCCTTCTTTATCTTTAATCTGCTTCTCTGCTTTAGTGATATAGATATTGTTTGTCGCTAGATTAATATCATTCCACCTTAAAGCACATACCTCACCAGCACGCAAACCACCGTATAGCGCAAGGCAGATAGGAATATAGAGGTTATTATTCCTAGCGCCTATTATCTCGCCACCGTCAATTAGCGAATAGAGCTTGTTAAGACCTTCGCTATCGAGATAAGCGATTTTATGCTTACTAGTATTTCTTGGCATAATCAAACCAGCTCTAGCATCTTTGACTATCTTGCCTTGATGAAATGCGGATTTATACGCTTTGTTGAAAATAGCGTAGAAGCCCTGAACTGAACTCATGGCATATCGTTTTGCTAAAGCATTAATCCAATTTTGTAAGGTTTCAGACGTAATCTCATAGAAGTTCTCTTCTCCTATGTAGGGGAATATCGCATATTCGCCTTGTCTGATATTTCTTTGGTACGTGACTGTGTCGATTTGCCCAAGAGCATATTGCCCTTCAACATAATCACGAATGGCCTTCTCAACCGTGGTGTATTGAATGTCTCGCTTACTTAGCTCTTCCTCATAATCGCGCCATTCGTTCACTAGTTTCTTAGCGTCTCGATTGTATTTGGTATTGAACGTCTTGTATTTCTTTTTGGCCTTACCCTCTTCATCTTTGTAAAGAAGGTAGCCACGCCATCCTTTTGAAGTCTTTTTATCAATACCGCAAGACGTGTAGAACATTTCCGAGGCCTCTTCTCCCTCTGATTTCTTTCTCTTCCATTTTAACAAGAGTAGAAAATTTAGTAGAAAAAATTACCTGCGGAAATGTCTGAAGGCAAAATTATTAGGCTATCTACCTGCGGTTTTGTATAGGCCACATCTGGTAGATAAACTCCGCCATATGTCTGTTCTATCCTTTCTACCTGCTGTTTCCCTATTCTTGATTCGCTTTAGTGGAAACGAAATGAGGGAACCAGCTCTGAAACGTAACGAAAAAGGGGCATGGTTGCCCATACCCCCTAATACTACCTGGGAAAAGTCCCCCGGAACATACTATGAACTGCGTACGCTAGTTTTCCGCAACCTTAACGAGCGGCTCGCTGCGATTTGCGCCACAACAGATACGAGTAGACGTAGACGGCTCCAACCGAACCAAACGCCAGAACCGCAATCACCGCGGCGACGACTTCACTCGAAAGCACGCTGCCTGCCACGCCCATCACAATCAGGCCAATACCCAGCACCATAAAGCAGGCACCGCCAAAGCGTTGCGTACGGCGCCAGTTCTCGGGATCGGCAAGCGCCCAGGGCGTCTTGATACCGAGCGTATAGTTCTGCTTCACACGCGGCAAGTAGTTGCCTACGCCGATGAACAGCAAACCGACAACACCGGAAATCAGCACGTTAACCGAACCGACCGCCGGCACCACGCCCCAGACCGTAAGCTCTCCCAGCCAGCTTATGGCGCACATGAACAAGGTGAAGGCGATTACGAAGCCCTGGTAGAACTTGCCCGAGGTTCGATATGCCTCACCTTTGGGGTCGATGCGCGGCACCATGCAGAACATTGCGAGAAGCGCCAGAGGCAGCACGCCGAGCGCGGAGGCCATCCAACTAGGACCCCAACCGTCGACGGCGCCGTTCGCGCCCCAGTGCGTGGGAATCTGTGCAGGCAGGCTCGGCATCACCATGAGGTGCGCTACAACATTAATAGCGCAGACCACAACAAGCATGGCCCACACGCGCGACGATACCCCCGTGGCGTGAATGCCCTTGTTTTCGTTATTCATCCTTATCACCTTCCGTGTTTGTAAAGCCCATAAACCAACCGATCAAGTCCTGCATGACGGTGGTGTTTAAGCTGTATACGATGTTTTGGCCATGGCGCTCGTCGGTCACCAACCCGGCGTTTTTGAGCGTCGCCAAGTGATGGCTCAGCGACGGCTTACTGATATCGAAATGCTCGGCAAGCTCCCCCGCCGTGCAATTGCCCTCGCGCAGCAACTCCAAAATGCGCCGTCGCGTTGGATCGGCAAGCGCCTTAAAACCCTCTCCCGGCATAAGACCTCCTCTCATCATCTCTCATGACGTGCACACTATACTCGATATTTAGATGTTTGTCTAACTATCTAATCGCAATGCTTCAAACCACATCAAAGCAAACGCCATCGCAACCTATGGGCGATTACCTATAATGGCGATAGCTAAAACACGACCTGCTTCCCCATCGGAGGATATTTATGACCGAAACCGCTGCCGCAGCCGCCATCGAGACACGCGACACCAAGCTCGAGATTATCATGGGCCGCGAGGCACTCGATAAGCTCGCCGATGCTACGGTGCTAGTGCTCGGCTGCGGAGGCGTGGGCTCCAACTGCTGCGAGGCACTCGCCCGCGGCG
>OLRV01002169.1_pt1 | contig 15495 bp, 15 predicted proteins | sample 1672421 | NCBI WGS metagenome assembly OLRV01 (sample SAMEA3136684, study PRJEB25190) | human gut metagenome | biome: human gut; feature: human-associated habitat; material: faeces | place: Austria | collected 2013
GAAATTTTAAAAGTAAATCATTATATACATTTGAGCTCTCTAGTTCAACTCCAAATTTAATTCTTTTATCAATATTTGAGTCTATATAAAAGTTATCCTCCGTAACGGGAAGAATATTACTTTGAACTTTTTTTACAACCTCTATATCAATTTTTTTATATAAATCATTTATAATATTCAAATCATTTATATCTTTTAAAATAAGTCTTAATGCATAAAGATATTCATCTTTATTAAAATTAGAGTTATTAAGTAAATATATTTGTAAATCATTATTATATTTTATATTTTCCAAAGTAATTAATTTATCATCATATGAAAGATTAAAATAGTATTTTAATATTAATTTTTCATCATCAACAACTAAGACCTTCCTCATTTTTCCACCTCTATAAATTATATTGTTATCTTGTCTTTGATCTTATTATAGATTCCCTCTTTGATTCCTTGAATCTTCATGATATCTTCAGGGCTTGTAAAAGAGCCATGTTCCTCTCGATAAGAAATAATATCATTCGCCTTCGATTCTCCAATTCCAGAAAGTGTCTTTAATTCCTCGACACTTGCAGTATTGATATTAATCTTTCCAGAGGAAGATTGTGTGGCGTTCACATCGGTTGTTTCCTTCTTTGTTACTTGTTTCTTCGATGGGATTGTAATCTGCTGCCCATCTTTCATCTTCTCTGCCTGGTTAATACTCTCTGCTGATGCCTTGGATGTCAGTCCTCCAGATGCCTTGATCGCTGCTACGATCCGGTCGTCCTTTGAAAATTTATATACACCTGGATGCTTTACTTCTCCACAGATATAGACGTAAATAGAATCTTTGGATGAGGATTTCCTGGCCGTTGTCGTCTTCTCCTGCCTTGATGCTATCATTACATCACTTCTGCGTGTACATCCACTAAATATAAATATCACCACCAGCAAAATGTTTATTATTTGGACTCTTCTAAACAACATAAACCTCCCGGTCTTATGCAAAGAGCCTGGAACATGTAAATCTATTTTCTATTTTAGCGAAAATTATAATACTTTACAAGAGATATTTATCATTTCCATTTAAATATTAACAAACCTGCAACAAACAAAACAACTCCTAAAAGTTTTATCCATGCAAAACCTGTTTTTTCCACTCCAAACAATCCAAATACCTCGATCAGATAAGAAATAACACTTTGCGATGCAACGATCAGCATAGCAGACTGTGCAGGACCCAGACTTTCGATACTTTTAATTACCGTAAATGTGATCGCTGCTCCAATCATCCCTCCAAGCAAAAGGTATTTAGGACTTACTTTTAGAAGCATTGTAAAGCTTTGATCTTTTTCTGTCACAAACCATATGATCAAGCATGCCAGAAATCCTGTTGCCTGAACAAACGTACTCGTTGTCCAGGTACTGCTTTGTTTTGTTACTTCTGTATTAAACACTCCCTGAATGCTCATAAGTGCACCCGAAACTAACGCAATGATCAACCCTAACATATAAAAAAACCTCCATGAAAAACTATCTTTTTATAAATAGTCTTTCCACAGAGGTTCATTTTATACATCTTATGCAATACAATCTTCTAAAATAGAAAGCATCTCATCAACATGTTCTTTTTCAATGACAAGTGGTGGCACGAAACGAATGACATTATTTCCTGCTGAAATTAAGATCAGTCCTTTCTCTAATGCTTTCTTAACAATATCTCCAACTGGATGATCTGCATCAAATTCAAGACCTTGCATCAAGGCAATTCCTCGATGTCCTGTAATACAGCTGTATTTATCTTTTAATTCTTCTAATTTATCCCACAGATATGCTCCCACTTCTTTTGCATGTTCTGGAATCTGTAATTTCTCAAACTGATCAAATACGGCATTGATCGCTGCTGTTGCAAATGGATTTCCTCCATAAGTTGTTCCATGATCTCCTGGAACTAAAGCCCCATCAGCCTTTTCTCCTACAACAAATGCTCCAACTGGAACACCACATCCAAGTGCCTTTGCAAGTGTTAAAACATCTGGTTTCACTCCATAAAGATCATGTGCAAATAAGGATCCACAACGTCCCATTCCACACTGGATCTCATCAAAGATCAGTAAAATATCTTTTTCATCACAAACTTTACGAAGTCCCTCTAAGAATTCCTTATCTGCAGGGAAAATACCACCTTCACCCTGAACAACCTCACAGATGATTCCGCAAGTCTTGTCTGTAATCTTTGATACAACATCTTCTAAGTTATTAAATTCTGCAAATACGGCACGGAATTCTTTTGGCACGAATCCATCCTGATAATGGCTGTTACCCGTAACAGATAAAGCTCCCTGGCTTCTTCCGTGGAAAGAATGATTCATAGCGATAAATTCATAATCTTTGGAATCATCTTTGTTATATGCATACTTTCTTGCAACTTTTAATGCACCTTCGATCGCTTCTGTTCCACTATTTGTAAAGAATACTTTTTTAAGTCCTGAAGCATCAACAATCTTCTTTGCAGCTTCTACTGCTGGAATGTTGTAATATAAATTTGATGTATGGATCAGCTTGTCAATCTGATCTTTTAATGCCTGATTGTAGGCTTCATTTCCATATCCTAATGCAAATACGGCAATTCCTGCACCAAAGTCTAAATATTTTTTATGGTCAGCATCGTATAAATAAACGCCTTCCCCTTTTTCTAATACAACTGGAAAACGATTGTATGTCTTTAAGATATACTGTTCTCCCTGGTCGATATATTCCTGCTGAGTTTTCATCTTAACATCCTTCCTCATCTTCACTGAATAATGGTTTATCAAATAATGGTTCTTTTAAGATAGCTGTTCCGATACCTTTTTCTGTAAAGAACTCCAGTAACAAACAGTTTGTCAAACGTCCATCTAAGATATGGACTCTGGAAACTCCACCTTCGATCGCTTCAATACAGTTTTTAAGTTTTGGAAGCATTCCTCCACCAACAACTCCGTTGTCAATAAATTCTTTTGCCTGTTTTAAATCCATCTCAGAAATCAGTGTTGATTTATCCTCAGGATCTACAAAAACACCTTCGATATCTGTTAAAAATACAAGTTTCTCTGCATTTAATGCTTCTGCAACTGCACATGCTGTATCGTCAGCATTAATGTTATATGCTTCGTAATTATCTCCTAATCCGATTGGAGAAATAACTGGTACAAAATCATCTTCGATCAGTGCTTCAAGAAGTGTTGTATCAACGCTCGTTACTTCACCAACATATCCAAGATCTTTTCCTGGCATCTCTTTTTTCTTAACGCGGATCATTTCTGCATCTTTTCCAGAAAGACCTACTGCTTTCACTCCAACTTCTGCCATCATGGCAACCAGTTCCTGATTAACTTTAAATAATACCATCTCAGCAACTTCCATTGTCTCTTTATCTGTGACACGAAGTCCATGATAAAATTCAGGTTCTTTTCCTGACATACGAACCCACTTGCTGATTTCTTTTCCCCCACCATGTACGATGATCGGTTTCATACCTACTAATTTTAATAAAGCAACATCTCGGATAACACTCTTTTGAAGATTCTTATCTTTCATGGCACTTCCACCATATTTAACAACAACATAACTGTTATTAAAACGACGGATATATGGTAATGCTTCTGTTAATACCTTTGCTTTTTGTTTTGACTGTTCGATTAATTCTTCGATTTCATTTCCCATCTGTTCCATTCATTTTTCCTTTCGTAACTGTCTTGCTTTTCTGTATTTTATTTTATGATCTGTAATCCGCGTTGATCGTTACATAATCATGAGTCAGGTCACATCCCCATGCAGTTGCCTCAAAATCTCCATTATGTACGTTGATATCTGCTGTCACTGCATCTGCGGATAATACTTTTGTTGCCTCATCTTCAGAATAATCTGTTGCAATTCCATCCTTTACGATTTCAATCACACCATCCGCACTCTTTAAGCTGATGTCAACCTTCACTGGATCAAAATCAACTCCCGCATATCCAAGTGCGCAAAGAATTCTTCCCCAGTTCGCATCTTTTCCATAAATTGCTGCTTTTGTAAGACTTGATGTCACAACAGATTTACTTAAGATTTTCGCATTTTCTTTAGAATCTGCACCTGCTACATGAACTTCAAATAAACGTGTACATCCTTCTCCATCCCCTGCGATCTGTTTTGCAAGAGACTGGTTCACATATAATAAACCTTCTTTGAATGCTTCATAATCAGCATCTTTTTCTGTGATTTCTTTATTCTCTGCCATTCCATTTGCTAAAACGAAAACAGTGTCATTTGTAGATGTATCTCCATCAACAGATACCATATTGAATGTATCTTCGATCAGTTCTCTCTGAAGTTCTAATAATAAAGCTTTATCAATCGCTGCATCTGTTGTGATAAATCCAAGCATTGTTCCCATGTTTGGATGAATCATTCCAGAACCTTTGCACATACCTGCAATTGTAACTGTCTTTCCAGCAATTTCTATTTCTACCGCTGCTTCTTTTGGTTTTGTATCGGTTGTAAGGATTGCCCATGAGGCATCTTCTTCACTCTGTCTGTCAGCTTTCAATTCAGGAACTAATTTCTTGATTCCTTCTTTAATAACATCCATTGGAAGCTGCTGTCCAATAACTCCTGTGGAACCTACGACAACTTCTTCTGGTTTGATATCTAACAAGGCTGCAACTTCTTTTGCTTCTGTTACAACATTTTCATATCCCTGTGCACCAGTACATGCATTGGCAATTCCTGTATTAACTACAACAGCTCTGACTGCTTCTTGTTCCTCTACAATCTTCTTTCCCCATAAAACTGGAGCTGCTTTTACGATGTTCTTTGTAAATGTTCCTGCGATCTTTGCTGGCACTTCACTTACGATCATTGCCATATCTTTGTTTGTCTTCCCTGGTTTGACTCCAGCACGAAGTCCTGCACATTTGAAACCTTTTGGAGCTGTTACTCCGGCATTGATGATCTTCATAATTCTAGTCCTTCCTTACCAAAGTTCTATGGGAACATTGGTACTAATTCTAATCCTTCAGTTTCTTTTAATCCAAACATAAGATTCATGTTCTGTACTGCTTGTCCAGCTGCACCTTTTACAAGGTTATCCATAGCACCCATCATGATGATGCGGTTTGTACGTTTATCAATCTTAAAGTTGACATCTACATAGTTACTTCCTTCTACCCATCTTGTCTCTGGGCAGACATCTTTATCTAAAACTCTGACGAATTTTTCATCTTTATAATAAGAATCATAGATTGCTTTGACTTCTTCATAGCTTACATCTTTCTTAAGTGTTGCATAAGCTGTCACCAAAATTCCACGATTCATTGGAATTAAATGTGGTGTAAAGTTTAATAACACTTCTTCTCCAGATGCATAGCTTAACTGATCTTCAATCTCTGGAGTATGTCTGTGTGTTGCGACTCCATATGCTTTGATGTTTTCATTGACTTCACAATATAAGTTGTTGACTTTTGCTCCACGGCCTGCTGCGCCTGCCGCTGTTGCTGAAGCTCGGCAAGGTGGCCGTCGATGGTGGTAATCAGCTCATGGGCGGTGGCCCGGATGGTTTCAAGGGACGCCCGCAGCTCTTTCAGGTCTTTGCCGGAACTCCAACCGGCCACATACCCAAAGGAATAGTCGGACGTGTCCAGCCCGTAGTGCTGGCAGACGGCATAGGCCACGCTCTCGGCCTGCACCTCGCGGGTGCGGCTGTCGGGCCGGTCGGCCTGCTCGGTCACAGGGGCCTCCGGGTCAATGGCGTGGAGCTTGGCATGGGCAATCTCATGGATGGCTGTTTTCAAAGTTTGCAGCTCACTCATGTTCTCCTGTATGGCGATCCGCTTTTCCGTCAGGTGGTAGTAGCCGTGAGAACCACCGGGGATGTCCTCAAAGGCCATCGGCACGGGGGAAGTCTGTTCCAGCGCCTTGAAGAAGTCCTCGTATTGCTCCACATTCCCGGCCAGCTCGTCCACACCAATAGAGGGCAAGGGTTCGCCCTCGGTCTGGCTCACGTCAAAGACAGACACGATCTTGAACGCCGGAACTTGTGTTTCCTGTACTTCGGTCAGAGGCTTGCCGTCTTTGTCCATGACCGGCTTGCCCTGTTCGTCCAGCTTCGGCACTTCCTTTTTCACCTTGTAGGGGGCGGGGGCCAGAATCTTGATGCCTTTCTCGCCCCGTTTCACATTGCGGTGAAAATCGTCCCGCCACTTGTTGTAGCCCGCCACAAGCTGGCCGCCCTGCATGGCGATCAGCAGCGTATTGTTGAAGCTGTAACTGTGGAACTTTGCCATAGAGGTGAGATAGGCTTTGTAGCGTTCACTCTCGAAAAGCTCCTGTATGCCGGTTTCCAGCCGGTCGGTGATCTCTTTCATGCGCTCGGCACTGTTCTGGCCGTTTAAGAGAATGGGGGTGACAGGCTGCGGGGCCTTTGTAGGCGCTGCCGCCTCCGGCTGCACCTTGCTTTCCTCCCGCAGAATTTCCGGCGCGGGATAGGCCATCACCCGGTATGGTTCCGGCACCGGCTGTCCCTCATGGACGCGCTGCCATTCGTCGCTGGTTCGCAGGATATAGCCGTAATCGGTAAAGGTTCCCTGTTCCTCGTTGGCGATAAAGCTCCCCAGCCGGTCGGTGTCAATGGCCGGTTTCCACGGGTCGGGAACGACAAACAGCCCGGAATCATTCAGATAATATTCCCCCAGACTGCGGTTGTCCTTGGCGTTGATTAAGACAAAACAATCGGTGTTTTCGGCGTAGTCCAAAAGCTGCCCGATGGTCTGCATTTTTGCCGGGGACTGCATGGCGGCGTTCAGCTCCGCAAGCTCCACGGCGTCCAGCTTTTGAAGCTGGGCAGCAAGGAAGTTCAGTTCGTCCACGCTGGCGGCTCTGATTAAATCCTCCGGCAGTTCCAGCGGTTTTCCCTCCGGGGTGGAAAAGCCACCAATGAACAAGTCCTGCTGGTTGTCGGCGGTGATATGGATTTCCTTTAGGGCTTCCTGTACCTGTTCGGCGGAAGTCGGCAGGGAAAGCCAGTACCCATGCGGCCCGCCGGTCTGCGCTTCGGCGCGGTTGTCAAGAAAAATGGAAAATACTTCGTTCACGGGTTCCCTCCTTTCCGGGGTGGCTGTGGTCTGCTGCGGCTGCGCGGTTTCTTCCTGCGCGGGAAGTGCTGCGGCTTTTGCCGGTTCCTCCCCCTCGATGGTGTAGCCGGGGAGCAGGCAGCCGTTGACCTTGAAACAGTCGGCGTATTCCTTGGGGATGGCCGGGGAAATTTCGGTAAAGTAATGGTCGTGGGCTTTGATCCGGCCATTCAGGTACTTGTCCAGTTCTTCCCGGCTGGCAAAGACTTTCCGATCCTGTCCGGCGATCTTGGCCTGCCGGTAGCTGCCCGGCGCGTTGGTGCGGAGGCTCCAGCGGAGCGTCCACGAGTAGGGAACGGATTTTTTTGCGGTGCTGTCATACCGGGTATTCTCGGAAATGGAATAATCCATCTGGTAAACCATGTTGCTGCGGATATGGCGGTATTCGTCCGGGGCCTCCCACTGGTTTGCGGTGTGGGTGACGGGAAGCGTCCGGGCATATTCAAGAGCTTTATCCAGAAACAGGGTTCTTCCAGCCTGTTCCTCCCATGCGGCGGCCTGTTCTTTCAGGCGGTCAAACACTTCCTGTTCTGCGGCGGCGCTTTCCGCCCGCAGGGAAAGAAGCTCTGCAAGGGGCAGCTTTACCGCTTCGGAAAGATCGGCCTTGCCGCTTTCAAAGTAAATCCGGCGCTCGATCCGCATAGTGCTGGCCGGTTCTAAATCGTCATGGTCGTAGGAGCTGTAAGACATTTGGGGTTCACATCCTTTCTATGGTGGTGATCTGATACAAGGGGTTTGGGGCTTCCCCAAAGAGAAAATCCCCGGCCCAGCAGGTGCGCCGGGTCAGGGATTTTGCCGGGAGTGTGGCTACACTCCCTATGCTTGCTGTTTTTAGTTCTTGCTGTTTTTAGTTCTTGCCCCTCTGTTCCACGCGGTAGTTTACATACTTGCCGCCGGTATCGGCCAAAAGCACCGTCCCGTCATAGGTCTTGCCGGTTTTCATGGAGCGCAGGCCCTTTACCTTTGCTTTTCCATCTTTAAGGAGCGCGGCGGCGATCTTCGGGGTGAACGCCTTGCCCCGTTCCTCAAAAAATCGGTCATTCTTCCACATGACAAACTGGCAGCTTCGGTTTCCGCAGTAGTAGTTCTTTTTGCCCTCGTAGACGCTTTCCCCGCAGCGCGGACATTTGCCGATAACCACACGCTCGGCTTGAAACAACTTCTGCGCGTCCTCGCTGATCTGGGAGTAGTTTGCGATCAGGCCCCTTGTCATTTCTGCAATGCCAGCCATGAAGCCCTCCGGGTCGGCCTGCCCCTTGGCAATGGCCGTCAGCTCCGTTTCCCACTGTGCCGTAAGCTGGGGAGAGGTCAGCACCTCCGGCAGTACGCAGGCAAGGTTGTGGCCGTCCTTGGTGGGAAGTAGCTGTTTGCCTTTGCGCTCCACAAAGCCCATCTGCACCAGCTTTTCTAAGATGGAGGCGCGGGTGGCCGGGGTTCCCAATCCCTGCCGCTCGGCGTCCTCCGGCAGATCGTCCGCACCGGCGCGCTCCATAGCGGAAAGCAGGGTATCTTCCGTGTAGGATTTTGGCGGTGCGGTGAAATGCTCGGTGACGGCGGCAGTTACCTTGTCAAAGGTCTGTCCCTCGGTGATCTCCGGCAGTTCACGCGCAGGCTCCGGGGCGGTGTCGTCGGCGTCTGTTTTGAACGACGCCTTAAAGCGGCGGTCAAGCTCTTTCCAGCCGGGGGTCAGGATGGTCTTTCCCTTGGCGGTAAAGGTGTTCCCGGCACAGGTGAATGTAGCGGTGACAGCTTCGTACACATGGGGCGCGGCCACGGCGCACAGCAGCTTGCAGCACACAAGGGACAGCAGTTTCTTTTCGCCCTCGGTCAGCCCGTCAAAGCCTTTCTGCACAAACTCCATCGTGGGAATAATGGCGTGGTGATCGGACACCTTTTTGCTGTTCAGCACCCGGCCAAACTGCGGGGCAATGTCCAGCCCTGCCGCAAAGGAAAGCAGCGGCCACAGGCCGGACACAATGCTTTCCGCTGTGGGCTGCATATCGTCGGTAAGGTACTGGCTGTCGGTGCGGGGATAAGTCAGCAGCTTCTTTTCATAGAGCTGTTGGGCATAGTCAAGGGTCTGCTTGGCGGTAAATCCAAACAGGCGGTTGGCCTCCCGCTGCAAGGTGGTGAGATCGTAAAGACGGGGCGGCTGCTCCGTCTTTTTCTCACGCTTCACCGATACACAAACGGCCTGCGCTCCTGCACAGGCCGTCTTGGTGGCGTCGGCGTCATCGGGGTTCAGAAAGCGGTCGCTGGCCGCCTCCATGCCGCCCGCCGCGATATGGACAACGTGGTATTTCTCTTTCTTAAAATTGCTGATTTTGGCCTCCCGGTCAACCAGCATATTGAGGGTAGGCGTCTGGACACGGCCCACGGTCAGGGTCTTGTGATAGAGGATGGAGAAAAGCCGGGTGGCGTTGATCCCCACCAGCCAATCGGCCTGCGCCCGGCACAGGGCCGATTGATACAAGTCGTCGTAGTCGGCCCCCGGTTTCAGGTGGGCAAAGCCCTCGCGGATCGCGGCGTCCTCCATGCTGGAAATCCAAAGGCGCTTGAACGGCTTTTTGCAGCCCGCCATCTGGTAGACGAAACGGAAAATCAATTCCCCCTCGCGCCCGGCGTCGGCGGCGCACACAAGGCCGGTGACATCGGGGCGCTCCATCAAAGAACGCAGGGTGTCAAACTGCTTTTTCTTATCGTCGGGAATGATGTACTGCCATTCCTGCGGCAGAATCGGCAGGTCGTCATAGCGCCATTTTTTGAAACGCTCGTCATAAGTCCCAGCGTCGGCAAGGGAAACAAGGTGGCCGATACACCAGCTCACCAGATAGCCGTTCCCCTCCATATAACCGTCCTGTTTCTTGTCCGCGCCGATCACACCCGCAATGCTGCGGGCTACGCTTGGTTTCTCTGCAATTACTAACTGATAGCTCATACTTCGTCCTCCTTATTTCCATCTTCACTTGTCATATCCTCGTCCGGCTCCGGGGCTTCGTCCTCGTCGTCCTCGTCCTCTCCAAAGTCATACTCGGCCAGATCGTCATTTCCTGTGGTGTCAGCTTTTTCCTTTTTGAATTTCAGGAAGTAGAGGGCTGCGCCGCCGCCCAGCAGCACCACCACAAAGAACACCACAAGGCCGCCCATGCCGCTTGGCTTTTCCTCCTGCGGCTTTTCTTCCTCCGGCTGGGGCTTCGGCTCCGGCCCGTTGCAGGCGGTCAGGTTGTTTTTACAGACCGGGCAGGCCGTATTGACGGCCCCGGCTTGACATTTGGCCGTACAGTTGCAGACCTCCGGCTCTTTTTTCCCGTCCTCCAACAAGGCTTGCAGGTCGGCGTCGTCCACTTGGTTGAGAAAATGCACCGCCGTTTCCTTATCCTCGTTAGCCCGGTCGATCAGGATGTAAAAATAATTCCCGGCCTTGGTGGTAACGGTGATAAGCTGTTTATCCCCGAAAAAATCATCCACCAGCGTAGCGTTGCCCTGCGGGGTAACGGGTACGCCCTCCGGCTCCATGCCGCCGGTGGTGGGTTCTTCGGTTTCCTCCGGCACTTCTGCGGGGGCCTCGGTGGTTTCCGGCAGCGGCACAGGGTCAGGGTCAGCGCCCCCGGCGTAGGCGGTAACGGTCGTGGTCGCCATGCAGAGCGCAGCGGCCACAGCCAGCGTCAAAGTGCGGAACAGTTTAGATTTCTTCATGGGCGCTGTCCTCCTGTTCAAAGTCCGGGATCAGGGCCGGGGCCGCCTGCAACGCACCGCCGCGCACAAAGGCGGCGAACTCCTGCGGGGTCATGTTGAGGCCGCGCACAAGCTGGACGATCTGCAAGTTTTCCTGTTCGGTCTTGGCTGCTTCCAGCTCCCGAAGCTGCTTTTGCAGCTCCGCGATCTTGCCCTTCTGTCGGAGATGGGCATTCTGGCCGTGCTTCTCGACAGGGACATGAAACATCTGGCTTGCGGATGCACAGTAGATATCGCCGCCGGAAGCAAAGACCTCCTGTCGCCAGTCCTCACCAGCGATCCACGCGATAACGCGGGCCTCAATAGCCGAGAAGTCGGCCACGAAGAAACGGTGACCGGGTTTCGGGACAAAGGCTGTGCGGATCAGTTCAGAAAGGACCAACGGCACCGAGTCATAGAGCAGTTCAACAGCATCAAACTGGCCAGCGCGGATCAGCGCACGAACCTCCTCCAGATCCGGCAGGTGGTTCTGGGGCAGATTCTGAACCTGCACGAGTCGGCCAGCGTAACGCCCGGTGCGATTGGCTCCATAGAACTGAATGAGGCCTCTCGCACGGGAGTCTTTACCTACGACTGCTTCCATAGCCGTGTATTTCTTTACGCTGCTCTTGGCCAGCTCTTTTCGTAGGGACAGGGCCAGCTCGACCTCACCCTCGGCCTTTTCCAACAGCTCCAGCACCGCAGCTTTCGATAATGATTCGGCTTCTATGCCTTTTTCGGCAAGCCAGGCTTTTAGCTGGGCGGGGCTGTTCGGGTTCTCAAGGCCGGTTACCGAGCGGGCCATTTCCAGGTGGGTCTGCTGGAACTGGTCGTCGCACTCGATGGCCTTTCTGACCATAGGGAGGTCAAGCATGATGCCTCTGTCGTTTATCTCTTGGTCCAGGTGGTAGTTGACCCACTCGGATTCGTCCACCGGGAACTTGGAGAGCTTCTGTTGGATCGCCATCTCGGTTTCAACATCGCGGAGGTTATAGGCCTTGAAGGTGGCCCATTTCTCCGGCGCGTCTTGCGGCTGATGGAAGAAGGGATCGCCCTCCTTGGGCTTGGCCGGGGTGCAGAAGTATCGGATGAGGTCTTTGCCCTCCTTGAGCTTCTGCTTTTCCAGGCCAAGCACGGCACCGACACCTTCCAGAGAAAGCGGCAGGCCGAGGGTAGCAGCCCACACCATTGTGCAGCGCCATGAGCTGGGGTCCAGATATTGTCCTGTCGGCATGCCCAGAAAGCGGGAAAGACATACACGCTCAAACTGCGCGTTGAAGGCCCACTTGGTCACGGCCGGATCGGACAGGGCGCTTTTGATCGCGCCGGGGAGCTGCTCTCCCATGGCAAGATCGACCACATGAACAGGGCCGTCGTCCACGGAATATCCAAAGAGCAGAATTGTGAAGTCCTCGTCCTCGCAGTAACGGTACACGCCGCTCTTTGCCAGGTTCGTGGATGAGCGGGTTTCAATATCGATTGATAACTTTTTCATGCGGTCTCCTTTCTACGGGTATAGGGTGGCAGAGGAATACACCTCCACCACCCGCACCGTGGGTAGATTAGGACAGGAAGTCGTCGTCCAGGTCGGTAGCGAAGTCTGCAGCTGCAGAGGACTTGCCGCCGAGGGGCTCACCGTCGCGGACCTTTTGGATGTTACCCAGACCGCAGGCGATGCCGCGATTGCCGTTAGAGTTGAAAGCGTAGAAGTTAATGGAGACGCGGGCATAGCAGCCGGAGTACACCTCACCGCGATCAAGGATAGGCTGGACAGCGCGATCCACAATCTGGGGTGCAGAGGTGCTGTTGGCGTTCACGAAGTAAGCGCCCTTATAGGCTTCATCGTCGCGCTCCACATCGCCATCACGCAGAGGCAGCTTGAGGGCAGCCTTGTTGGGGATCTTGCCGCCGAACTTGGCAGCGCCTTCCTTGATGGCAGCGTCGACAGCCGCATTGATGGCTTCGATGGTCTTGGTGTCGGACTTGGGGATAATCAACGAAACGCTGTACTTGGGGGTGCCGCCGTTGATGGAAACGGCCTCCCAGACATTGGCGTAGGACAGGCGAACAACGCCGGTGACAACTTTCGTGGTATTCTTGTTAGCAGACATATTCTTTTTCCTCCGTTAATTCAGTAAAGTCTTGTTTGGCTCCGCTTGATGTAATAGCCGGGCGCTTGTCGGATGCCGGAACCAGCGTCGGCTTGCCCTGGGGCTTGATGACCAAAGCGCCGAGAACTTCAGCGAAGGTCTTTTTACCCATCAGCCGCTCCATCTCGCTGATGGTGATAAGGCTGTGCTTATAGATGTCATGGTACCCGGCGTTCTTGGCGGCCTGGGCAACGGCCTCCTCGTCGGTGTACTTGCGATTTGTCCGGCTCTCCACGAGCTTGAACCCGCGCCACACCTTGCCTTGGTTAATGGCAGCGCTTTGAGCGTAGGCCATGATCTCGTTGGCCCATTTGGTAAGGTCATCCAGCCGGACAAGGATGTCCTCGATCTCCTCGTCGGTGAGGAGTGGTGGCATGGCGAACTCGTACTGTGCAAGCTTGAGCTTCGCTTCCGCTCTGGCGCGGCATTTGACCGCCGCCTTACAGAAGGTACACCAGCTGCCAGGCTGGAACTCGCCTTCGCCCTTGAAAGCCAGCTCTGCTTTGGGCTTGAGTGTGTTTTCTGTCCACTCCATCAGCGCCTCCACAGGGATCGACCAGGTACTTACATTCTCACGGCGGGGCTGATAGATCGTCATGGACACTGTTTCGATGTCGTAGAGACTATCAAACAGCCGGAGAGCACCAAGTGCGTAGAGCATCATCTGGGGATTGCCTTCAGCCTCGACCAGGATGCCCTGCCCATACTTTAGGTCAATGATGTGCAGCGTTTTATCAGCGATGATGATACAGTCGCCGGTGCCGAACCCGTCGGGGACAAAGCAGGAGAAGTCCAGCTTTTGCTCGACCAGGATGAGCGGGTCTTTGCAGTCCTTTTTGGCTTCGGCCAGCTGCTCCAGAACGAACTCCACATAGCCATCGGTGTAGGCGTCCATTTCGTCGGAGTCATACTTGCTGATGGGCTTCTTGGTTCGCATCTTCAGAGCCTTGCGGAGCTTATGCTCTGCCAGAGCGTGAGCTGCGGTGCCTTCTGCAGCCGCTTCGGTTTCCTGGTCCGCGAACTCCTGCTCAAGGCGGGCCGAGGGATTGCAGTTCAGCCAGCGGTGAGAGGAGGATGCGGACAGGAGGGCATGCTTACTTGGTGGCATGGCCCAGCACCTCCGCTTCTTTCAAAAGCGCCGCGTAGTCCTTGGGATCTACAGCAGACAGCTTCTGTGCGCCGTACTTCTCCAGGAGGGCGCGGACCTCGGCAGTCAACCCGTCTTGGCTCTTTTCAGCCAGGACAGCTCTGACCTGTTCCAGGGTGACGACCTTTTCCGGGGCTGCCGGGGGTGGAGACTTTTTTATGGTCTGCGCCGCGATCTTGGGCTGTTCATTGGAAGAGATGACCTCTGCCACGACCTTGATGCTCTCCGCCAGGGAACATACATCTTCGGCCACCATCTTGAGGTGTTCTGCCAGGGAACGGATATCCTCGACCACATCGAGGAGCGTCTTAACCTTGCTCAACTGCTACACCTCCTTCCGGAATCTCCGTGATGGAGACGGTGGATACGCTCTTGCCAGGCACCAGGATCATGACCTGCTGTTTCTGGCCGAGCAGTTTGGTGAGCAGCTTCTCACGCAGCGTGATCTTGCGGCATTGCACGATGCCGCCGGTCTGGGGTTCCTTGGAAACACTGATTCGCAAATTGTGCTTCATCGCGGGTACCGTCCTTTCTGAAGGGCGGTGGATTTTTCGTTGCCCTTCACAGGTAGGCCACGGGAGAAGCGATAGTTAACCCCCTAACCGAGAAGTTTTTTCAAAGCCGCTGTAATTTTCTTCATGCGGTTGGTGAGGGCAGCCTTGGACACGCCTTCTTCACGGGCAATATCAGCCAGCTTTTCACCACGGAAATAAACGCGCTTGACCAGGTCTTGCTGCTGCGGCTGCAGCTGGGCGATGGAGGCGTACAGGGCCTTATTGTCCAGGCCTTCCAGAACCTCGCGCTCCACATCCACATCGGAGGGAAAAAGCGCGTCGTCCAGGTTGAAGGCCTCCAGAGAACAATGGCGGCGGGTTTCGGCATGGTCGTTGTTGTACTCCTGGCGGTCCAGGTCGATGAGGATGTTGCCCCATTCTTCGGAGACTTCGATCTCCACGGTTTCATCGGCAAATGCATACTTAATTTTCATATTTCTGTTCCTTTCTTCGTGGGAGCGAAGCAAGGAACAGGGTCACCGGGGCATAAAAATATGGCCGGAGTAAAGCGTTACTTGCTTCACTCCGGCCATTTGGTCACTCGACGCCTACATTAGAGGCGCGGTGCCGTTGCTCGGTAGATGATGCTGTTTAGGACGCACGGTCCAGTTCCGTGGGAAGATCCACGGTCACGATGTTTTTACAATGCGGGCATTTCAGCTGGATCGACACCGGCTGCCCAGCATTGCCGGTGACATCAAAGGCCCGTTTCTGGCAGCGGGGGCAGCTCATAGAGCGGGCGGTGGTCTTGGTCGCGTTTACCTTTTTCATCTTCGGTTCCTCCCATATCTTGAATTTAA
>OLRV01002177.1_pt1 | contig 15457 bp, 16 predicted proteins | sample 1672421 | NCBI WGS metagenome assembly OLRV01 (sample SAMEA3136684, study PRJEB25190) | human gut metagenome | biome: human gut; feature: human-associated habitat; material: faeces | place: Austria | collected 2013
ATAATGCTTCTCGATCAGGTTCTGCAGTTCTGATATCTTATCTTCTGTTTTTGATGTGATATCACTGTTTCCATTATTCACTTTTAATCCACAGGACACGAGTCCTGCCACTAATAACATAGCAAGGGCGCCACAAAGCGCCCCTTTCAAAAAACTTTTTCTGTTTTTCATTTATCTGCCTCTTACTATGATCTGTCTTTTATTACAGATAGTTTGCCGGATTTACCGGTGTTCCATTCAACATTACCTGAAAATGCAGATGTGGTCCGGTTGAATTTCCTGTAGTTCCAACCGCTGCAACATTCTGACCTCTGCTGACTTTCTGTCCCGCACTCACATAAATCGCATTGCAATGCATATAATATGTAAGCAATCCGTTTCCATGACTGATTACTAACAGGTTTCCCGCATTTCCGGCATATCCGGCTGAAATAACTGTTCCTGCCGCAGCCGCATAGATTGGCGTTCCTGTTGCTGCTGCAAAGTCAATCCCTTTATGATTCGTACTTGCACCTGCAATCGGCTGTGTTCTGTAACCAAATCCACTCGAAATATATCCACCCGGACAAGGATGTGTAAATGTTCCATTTCCCGACACCACCGATGCCCCGGCGGAACCGGCCGAAGACCCCGATGAGCTTGTATTCTTTTTGGCTGCTGCCTGAGCCTTCTTCGCAGCTGCCGCTGCCGCTGCTGCTTCTTTCTGTTTACGTTCGGCTTCGGCAGCTGCCGCTTCCAGCTGTGCAAGCTTATTCTTTGTATCTCCCAGTTCGCTGGTCAAACTCTGAATCTCACTTTGCTTATTCTTTATCAGTTCATTTACGCTGTCCTGCTTTGTGATCAGATCATCCTGCATCGTCTGCAGTTCTTTATATTCTTTCTTGAGTTCTGCTTCCTGATTCTCGACATTGGTTACAACCTTCTGGAATTCTACCAGCATGTTTCTGTCGTATCCTGATATTCTGCTGATATATTCAGCATTATTCAGCAATTCTCCAATTGACTTTGAAGAGCAAAGGATTTCTACAAATCCTGTATTTCCATTTTCATACATATAACGGATTCTCTTCTTCATACTTTCATACTGTTCATTCTCATCCGCTTTTGCAAGAATCAATTCTTCTTCTTTATTTGTGATTTCATCTTCTTTTGCAGAAATCTTTTTCTTAGTTTCTTCCATCTCACCCGTCAGCTTTTTCAGCTGATCTGCCAGAGATGTTTTCTCATTTTCAGCAGCTTTCTTCTTGCTTTCCAGTTCTTCTGCTTTTTTCTTTGTATCATCAATTTCTGTTGCATATGTCTGCACAAACATTCCGCTTACAAGCGTAAGCACCAGCAGAAGGCTTATCATCTTCTTTCTTTTTATCATATGACGCTCCTTTCCGAGCCAGAACTTTTATACCTTCAGATGTTTGCGGATTGTAAAGAAACTTCCCACAAAACCAATTCCGATTCCCAGTAAAAGTCCGGCTACCGGAAGAATTGCGATCGGGAGCATAAAGCTTCTTCCCACTCGCTGCAGAACACTAAAAATTTTGTCCTTCATTTTTTTACTCCTTGTGTAGTTTATACTTTTTACAAGAAAAGTTTCTGCGGTTTTGCATCTTTTTAGCCGGTCTGTACTCTTTTTTCTGAAACAGAGTACAAAAAAGAGACACTAACCCACATAAACAATTCCTGTTATGTATAGTTAATGCCTCCAAAAATCGAGTTACACACTACAACTGTAGTTGAATATAGCACAGATAAATTTCTTTTGTCAAGTCAGTTCTTATTATTTCAGCTTTTTTCTTTTTATCCATTTTTCACATTCTTATGCATCTATTTTGTGCACAATAGCTAATCAACATCTTTTTTTTGAAATGTCATAAATTCAAGATCTTCCTGTTTCCATAGTTGTGCAGGCACATGCAATACTTCTTTTTGAGCAAACAATGGTATACTTGTTCCTTCTTTCTGGAAAACCCGAAGAGATGTACCACCATCAGCAAAAGCTTTGTTTTCTATATGAACAAATGTCATTCCCTCATATACTTCTTTACTTTCAATATCCTGCCACCGGCCTTCCGGAAGATACAGTTCATATTCATCTCTGTCAAATCCGGGTGAAATAAGCAATGCATCACCAAGCATATAAGACAGATTCTGTGTCTTTGCGATTGGATCTTTCGGATATTCCATCACAAGCGGACGAATCATTGGAATACCAGACTGATGACTCTGGCAGGCGGTGTGATAAAGATATGGCACAAGTCGATGTCTGAAGTTAATCCATTTTTTTACTTCTTTTAATGCCATATCTCCATACTGCCATGGTTCCCGCGGTGTTTTACCGTGCGCTCTGGATAATGGCATCCACAATCCCATCTGCACAGAGGAAAGGTAATCTTCTATATTCGGACGTTCCTCATTTCCGATATAACCTGTGTTATAAAATCCGCCAAGATCATAACCCCAGAAAGATACACCAGACATAGCCATCCCAAGTCCGGCCTGAAGAATTGCACTGTGACTTGCTTTATCACTGGAAGAATCTCCTGCCCATGCTGCCGGAATCGTATGAGAACCAGCATAACCGCTGCGTCCCCAAAGAAGGGGCAATTCTCCGCGTTTTTCACAGATTTCCTTCATCCATCCGTAAATATTCTTTGCATACAGATAGGTCAGCAGATTATGTCCTTCGTATCCGTTCATTCCATTGTAGAACACAACATCCTTCGGTACTGCTTCAGAAAAATCTGTTTTAATGACAGAAACGCCCATGCGGACGATCTTCTTGATCCGTTCTCCGTACCATTCCAGAAATTCCGGATTTGTAAAGTCAAAGCAGGCACATAAATACTCTGAGTCAGCGGTGGATTTAAACAATGCCGGCTGTCCCTCTTTATTTTTAATAAAGAATCCGCGCTCTGCCAGAGCCTTATATTCCGGTGAATTTTCCTGCAAATAGGGATAGTTCCAAAGACTTAAATGAATATTCTTTTTATTTAATTCCCGGATCATTCCCTCGGGATCAGGAAAGCGTTCGGTATCCCATTCCCATAAACCGGCCATATCCGGCTTCTGCCAGCCATCGATATGGATTACATCAATGCCTACACCAAGCTGTTCCGCCTTATCAACCACATCTTCGATTTCCTTACGGCTCATATAGGAGCATTTGGACATCCAGAAACCAAAAGCCCACTGAGGAATCATAGGGATCTGTCCGGTAAGCTGCAGATACTGCTGTAACAGCTTCTTATAATCCTTACTCTCTTCTGCTAAGAAAATGTAATCCAATACAGGGTCATTACTGCCGATCTGATAACTGATCCATGAGGAAGCACCCATGTCAAAGGACGAACGGGTAAAGGTGTTTAACAAGATGGAATATCCGCGGCTGCTTGTAAAATAGGGATGTCCTTTGTAGGAATCCTCTGAGTTGGTTGATAACGCATCCTTCTGCCAGCATTCGATCCGCTGTCCGCGCTTGTTAAAGTGTGTAAACTTCTCACCAAAGCCCCAGAACATCTCATCGGAAAACAGGACAAACTGCTCGAAGGTGGAAATGCTTTTTCCGGACGCATCTACCCGAAAGCCTGTCGGAAGCTGTTTCCAGCGATTATCGACATTGGTATCGAAGGCCTGTTCCTTTGTTAACAGTTTTCCATTTTGATATACGGACATTTCCCAGTAATCTTTTTCGAAATGCAGACTTAACTGTTCTGTCTCATATACAAAATAATGTTGGGTCTCGACAAGTTTGGCATTTTTGCTTTCAAACTCGGAAGCAGACGTAGATTCCAGCACGGTCTGTCTGTGACTTTGGGCAGTCAGCTCAGGTACCATAACAAATCGGAATACAGATGGTGTCAAAAATGTGACACAGACCTTTACGGTATGATCCTTCCATGTACGTACTGCAAAATGCAGCCCATCCTCCTGAACGCATACGGACTCAATTTTGGTCAGAAAATCATATTCATCCGAAAAAATAGTTCTGCGAACGCCATATTGAGGATTATATTGGGTTTCTGTTTCAGCTGACATATATTGTCCTCCCTGAAATTTTAATATTTTTGTGTCTGCCGCTATACATATTTCCAAATAAAACACATTCTTTTTGGTAATAATGCACAATTGGCAACGTTTCCGATTTCAGTATATCATACCTTTTTACTTTTTAAAATATCTTTTTGATTCTAAAAAAAATGAATCAGAAAATGGTTCAAAAAAATAGGATCAGGATCCCCTTTTTTTCTGGAAAAACCTTGCAAACATCGGCATGAGAAGGTATTCTAAACATAGAATAACAGAGCATAGATTTGGGAAAAGTACGAAAGGGAAAGGGAAAGGAAAATAAAAATCAGAAAATTACGATTAAAATTGTTTGCAATTCTGCTGCTTTTTGCAGTCGGAGCAGGAGTTGACTGTGTCAAGGGATGTTCGCAAAAAGGACTCCTGAAAAATGGAATTAAGCTGCAATGAGCAGCGTTGCCTCAATGGAATCCTGGCTGAGGTAGGCTCTTGAGACAGACCAGTCCTCGGCATACTCCATCAGATATGTTGTCACCAGGCGGACATAGGATACCTCGTTGGGGAAGATTCCTACCACACTGGTGCGTCTCCGAATCTCACGATTCAGCCGCTCAATCATGTTGGAGGATGATATCTTTCTGGCATCCAGTTTGGGAAAAGCGTAGAAAGTCAGGGAATCTTCCAGGACGTTTTCAAGGCACTGAACCGCCTTTGGAAAGTGTTTGGCATAGGCATCCATCACATCATAAGCCCGCTTTCTGGCCAGATCTGCGGTGGGTGCCAGCCAGATTTCCTTGATCACAGATGCAAAGGATTTCTTCTCTTTCTGCGGTACATAAGCCAAGATATTCCGCATGAAATGTACCTTGCAACGCTGCCAGGAGGCTCCAGGGAAGGACGCCTGTATTGCCGAAACTAACCCGGAGTGAGCGTCTGAAATGATCAGCTTGGGCGTGGTAAGACCACGATCCTTCAAGTCTTGAAACAAGACTCCGTAGGAGCTTCTGGATTCCTCGGCCATAGGTTCCACGGCGATGATATCTCTGTGGCCATTTTCATCCACACCGCACACGATAAGTACCGCCATACTGACAATTCTACCGTCTACACGAACTTTTTCGTACAGTGCATCTACCCACAGAACCGGGTACACAGTATTGGAAAGAGGTCGATTACGGAACTCATTGACCTGCTCATTGAGAACTTTCGTCATCTCGCTGACCTGACTCTGGATAGGTTTTCGATGCCGAGGCTTTGGGCCAGCTTCTCCATCTTCCGGGTGGATACGCCTTGCACAAAGGCCTCCTGAACGACCTGAATGAGCACAGCTTCACTGCGCTTGCGCTCTGTGACAAAGAACGGGATATAACCGCCCTGCCGTACCTTAGGAACCATGAGGTACATCGTCCCCATACGTGTGTCCAGACGGCGAGGACGGTAGCCGCTGCGATAGCCGCTCCTTCCGTCCGTGCGCTGACTTTTCTCTGCCCCCAGCTGCTGATCCACCTCTGCCTCCATGAGCCGTGTGCACAGCCATTCCAGCATGCTCAGCATGGGATCCGGCTGAGTCATACATTGCAGTAGTAATTCTGTGAGATTTGTGCTATTCTTTTTGTGAGCCATTAGGGTCTCTCCTTTGCAGTATGATTGTCTCGACAACTTTCATTTTACAGGAGCCCCTAGTGGCTTGTCTATTTCCTTTTCACTTTTGCAAACATCATTGTACTCTATCAAAGTTGGTATCGGAGGACAGACTGCGCAGGAAATTTTCAGAAAAAGGAGCGCAGCTTATCCGGGAAGAGTTTTCCCTGAAAGCGTCAATTGATCGCCTGGAACATTTTTATGAGGAGATTTGTAAATGAGTATTCCTAAGAAAATTCATTATTGCTGGTTTGGAAGAAATCCACTGCCGGAGTCGGCAAAGAAATGTATTGAGAGCTGGAAAAAATACTGTCCTGAATATGAGATCATCGAATGGAACGAGGATAATTTCGATCTGACGGAAAACCGATATGCACGGGAGGCCTATGAGCAAAAAAAATGGGCATTTGTCAGTGATTATGCGCGGTTAAAGATCGTGTATGAACAGGGCGGAATTTATATGGACGTGGATGTGGAGCTGATCAAACCGCTGGATGAGCTTATAGAGCTGGATGGTTATATGGGCTTTGAAAAGGAGATAGATGGTCAGATGTGGATTGCAACGGGCCTTGGCTTTGGTGCACGTGCAGGGCATCCGATCGTCGGTGCACTTTTAAAGGACTATGAGGACATTCCTTTTATCAAAGAGGATGGAAGACTTGATACAGAGTCTTGTCCTGGACGCAATACGCGGACGCTGCGCACCTTCGGTCTGCGCCTTGACAATACAAAACAGGAAATTGACGGAATCGTTTTTCTTCCGACGCAATACCTTGCTCCTGTCAGCTATTTTCATCGAAAAAAAGAGATCACAGAGCATACGGTTTCCATTCATCACTATGATGGAAGCTGGCTGAACGAAAAGGAACAAAAAAGCCTTCGGTTAAGAAGGCTTTTAGGAAACAGACTGTATCATCGTCTGCAGTGTCTGTGGTATAAAATCAATCCGAGGAAAAAGCATTCCTAAATCAGCTGATGGATTTTACGAGATGGAAAATAGTATTCTGAGCGGTCTTTTCACAGTTGTTCAGATTGTTTAAGGTATCGGAGAACAGCCTATCCAGCCGGTTTTCCAGATCCGGAAGGGAAGCGTCTGTCTGAGGCTTGTCAGCTTTTGGCGCTTCCAGGGTCGGGAAAGGCGTGGTCGAAGGGGGAAGCACTGCGGACAGCTGAACCCTTTCAAGGCTTTGCTGTACCTGCTGCAGGATGTTTCCGGATTGAACCAGCTGCTTGCGAAGAGAGGTCAGATCCTTCTCTTTTTTCGCAAGGTCAGACTGCAGGGTTTCGATCTGTGCAGACTGAGCTTCGAGCTGAGTGCGCTGCTGTTTGATCTGCGCAGACTGAGCCTCGAGCTGAGCGCTTTGTTGTTTGATCTGTGTTGCCTGGGCCATTAAACGCCCCTCCTGCTCCCGTACCTGATGCTGAAGCGTCGAATCCTGCGCCGGAAATTGCTTAAGGGTTTCCATGACCTGACTTTGCAGGGTGCGGATCAAATCCTCCGCTTCCCGCTTCTGACGGCGCGTGATCTGTATCGTTTCTTCCCGGAGTGCGCGAAGCTGGTCGGAACCGTTCTCGGAGAACTTCTTTAAAGAAGCGACCTGTTCCTGCAGCTGTTCGATCGTAGATTCATATACTGTTGATAGATGACGGTTCTGTGGATAAGTCCGGTGAAATCTGCGATGCCTGTGCATTAAAGGATAACAGGATCAAGGTTATCCACAAAAAGAACGGCGGAGTGAGTGCGGCAAGAAACACCGGACTGCGGGAAGCCCGTGGGGAATATATCACCTATGCGGACTCAGACGATCTTGTGGGAAGGACAATCTATACAGAGCTGATCGACGCTATGGAGCAAAATGGAACGGACAGCGCCTGCTGCAGCTATGAAGCCTTTACGGGGGCTGGTACAGAGCAGGGGATGGCAGGCAGCAGGACAGGAGTGCAAAAGGCAGCTGGCAGCAGTAGAAGCAGGGTGGAGACCTGTTGCGGCACGGAGGCGTTTAAGGTTTTTTTGAGAGAAAATAACTACGCACCTGTGGTGTGGAACAAGGTTTTTAAACGGGAGGTGCTGAAATCTGCAGAGGGGCTGTTTTTGTTTGAAAAAAATACGACCCTGGGGGAAGATGAAAAATGGCTGGCGGAGGTTTTCTGTGGCAGAGAGACTTCTGTCTGCTTTATTGCAAAGCCGCTGTATTATTGGAGACGGCGGGACAGCAGCGCGACCCATACAGAGAAGGAAGGAATCACGAAAAACAATCTGGACAGTATTCGGGTGCAGGAGGAGCTCTTAGAGACTGTAAAAGTTCTGCAGGATGCAGAGCTGGAGGAGCTGTTAAAATGGAGGTTGTATCTGGCTGTTATGGATGTTGTGAGGAAATGCTATAAGCGCAGAGATACGGAGAATTTTCGATGCTACTATCAAAAGCTGAAACAAATCGGAACAGTGCGCACATTTGGCGAATCCGGGACAGAAAAAATCCGGAGGCTGGTGTGGAGCGTATTATTCAGACTGCGGGTGAACAGTAACATTTACGCAGAAATGATAGTGAAAATGAGAAAATTATGGTTTTCTTTTTGGTGGTGAACTGTTAGAATAAAGGATATCAGAAACGTTTGGAAAAACGCGAAAGACAGGAAGGGGAATATTCCATGAAGAATTTTGACGTAGTTGCACTGGGTGAGCTGCTGATCGACTTTACCGAGAACGGCAAGAGCGCACAGGGCAATATGACTTACGAAGCAAATCCGGGCGGAGCGCCCTGCAACGTGCTGGCAATGTTGAACAAAGCAGGCCGCAAGACCGCATTTATCGGCAAAGTCGGACAGGATCTGTTCGGCAACAAATTAAAAGCAACCCTGGATGAGGTTGGCATCGACACTTCCAACCTGATCATTGACGAAGATGCAAGAACAACTCTGGCATTCGTAGAGACCTTCCCGGACGGCGACAGAGACTTCTCTTTCTACCGGAATCCCGGTGCAGATATGATGCTGCGCAAGGAGGATCTGCATGAGGATCTGATCCGCGATGCGAAGATTTTCCACTATGGCACACTGTCCATGACTCATGATGGTGTCCGTGAAGCGACCAAGAAAGCGATTGACATCGCAAAAGAAAGCGGCGCAATCCTTTCCTTCGACCCGAACCTGCGTCCCCCTCTGTGGAAGACCTTAGACGATGCAAAAGAACAGGTTGCATATGGTCTGTCCAAGTGTGACGTTTTAAAGATTTCCGATAACGAGATCCAGTGGTTCACCGGCGAAGAGGATTTCGACGCAGGTATCGCAAAGCTGCGTGAACAGTACAATATCCCGCTGATCATGCTGTCTCTGGGAAGAGACGGAAGCCGCGCTTACTACAAGGATCTGCGCGTAGAGGTGAAGCCTTTCCTGCAGGATTCCACCATTGAGACAACCGGTGCCGGCGATACCTTCGGCGGCTGCTGCCTGCACTATGTCCTGAAATACGGTCTGGACAACCTGGATGAGGAGAAGCTGACTGAGATGCTGACCTTTGCAAACGCAGCAGCATCCATCGTAACCACCAGAAAAGGTGCACTGCGCGTAATGCCTGAAGTGGAAGAGGTTGAGGCGTTTATCAAATCCAGAGCTTAAAAGGAATGGAATATGCTTTTTAATTCCCATATTTTTATGTTACTGTTTCTGCCGCTTCTGCTGGCAGGATGGTATTTTCTGAACTGGAAAAAGAAATTTCAACTGGCACAGGGATATCTGATCGGGATGTCCCTGTGGTTTTATGCGTATGCAAATCTGCAGTATCTGTGGCTGCTTCTGAGGCTATATCAGAAGCAGCCGCGATTATTTTGTATACAGCGCACTGGAATTCGATGCGATTTATGCGCATTTCGGACAGGCTACCCCTTATGTCGGCGATCTGTTAAACAGCGATCTGGTGGACAACATCAGCGGCGCGGTTGCAGGAATTGACCGTCCGGCTTCCAAAGCGTTCATGCGGACGGATAAGCGGAAAGCACCCCACAATGTGTATACAACCGGTGAAGCGCTGGCAGAAGCGGCAGAGAAATTTGAATACAGCCTGACTTATCACGATACGCATAAGCAGAAATTTGCCTTTGCACCTCTGGGCGAAAAGGCAGACTATCCGGATAACGATACCGTTGTCCTGATGTATCCCGGCGGTGAAAAGACCGGTGTTGGAAACGGCTATTCCAATGTGCAGGCTTATTTTGAATATAACGATGAAGACGGAAAATATTACCGTTATCAGTACGGTGACAAGCATATTGACGAGACAACCGGCGAACAGCTGACAGTCGATAACGTTATTTTCCAGTATTGTCACGGCGAGTTCCGGGATTCTAAAGGCTATATGGCATTTGATGTGCACGGCGGCTGGGAGCCTGGTGCAGATCTGACCAATTACAAGGTTCAGGTATTTACCGGAGGTAAGATGGTAGAAGGAACCTGGTCAAGATATTCGGATACCGATCCGGCGCTGTATGTGGATGCAGACGGTAACCCGATCCGGCTAAATCGCGGAAAAACATGGGTTTGCCTGATCTGGAACGAACATGCGGATGACGTTGTACTGAAGTAATCCGAAAATCTGAGAGGTACACGATAGTATGAAAGAAGTTTGGGCAAGTTTTCGTCTGGCTTTTTCGATGTATTCGATTTTTCCTGCCAGGCAGATCAAAAAAACCCGCAGAAATATGAAGTATATTTTGATTTTCGTACCGCTAGTCGGCGCGATTATCGGGTTCATTCTAAAACAGTGGCAGGTGATCAGCCCGTATCTGATCGATAAAGATCTGCTGGGCGCGGTTATCTGTGCGATGCTTCCGATCTTTTTATCGGGCGGCGCGTTTCTGGATGGTTTCTTCCGGACAGTAGATGCGCTCAGTTCCCATCAGCCGAGGGAAGTCAAGCTGGAAATTCTGCGGGATTCTCACAGCGGATACTTCGCAATTATTATCTGTGTCTGCTATTTCTTCCTGATCGTCGGTCTTTGGAGCGAAATGCCGCTGGACAGCTGGCCGGTTCTTGCATATGGCTTCATACTTTCCAGAGCGCTCTATGGTCTTTCGATCGAATGCTTCCCGCATTCGCAGGAAAGCAAATGCTCCCTGTATGTCGGAAAAGGCAAAAGCAGAGGAATTGTGATCGCATTTATGATCGCTTATATCGTGATCTCTGTAGTGGGCATGCTGATGTGCGACATTCAGGTAGCGATTCCGTGTCTGGTCGGTGCACTGCTCGCATTTTTGTACTATTGCTATGTGGCGTTCCATCATTTCGGAGGAATTACAGAGGATATCGCATGCTTCTTTGTTCAGGTGTGTGAAATTATGATGCCGCTCGTTGTACTGCTGACCAGCATTGCGACGAGACTGGATATTGCAGGGGAACTGTAAACAATAGAATGCACGCTCTGCGAGCATTCTATTGTCATAAATTAAAAACTGTTACGAGCCGGTGCAGATGTTTTAATCTGTACCGGCTCGTTTATGTTGTAGGGCGTGCCTGCACCGCAGATTGCCGCAGTGTATCGCACATGCCTTTCATTTTTTACTTTTGTCCGTTGTTCGCTGCGCTCTGCTGAAACTGCTCCTTCGCATAGACCGCTGCGCCCAGCATTCCGGCAGCGTCTCCGAGAACCGCAGTGACGATCGTGCAGCAGCTATAGGGAATCCGCAGCGCATGGGTATCCAGAATTTCACGGGTGTACTGAAGCAGGCGATCGCCCATACGGGACATGCCGCCGCCGACGATGATGATTTCCGGATTGTACAGGCTGAAAACGGCGCACAGACCGTAGCCGAGCAGCTCTCCGGTTTCTCTCATGGTCTCAATAGCAACAGCATCCCCGTCATCGTAGGCACGGGAAAGCATGTCTGCAGTGACCTTATCAAGGTCATTATCTACCCAGTCACAGATGATGCTGTGCTGTCCCAGTTGGACTTTTTCCCGAAAGGTGCGCAAAATACCGAGGGCAGAAACATAGCGCCCAAGGCAGCCGGAGCTTCCGCAGCGGCATTCCCGTCCTTCACGGAACATATTGATATGCCCGATTTCGCCTGCGGAACCGGTAGCGCCGTAGATCACGCGTCCGTCGATGACTACAGCGCCGCCAAGCCCGGTTCCGAGGGTGATCATCAGGACGTTATTGCGGTTTTTGCCGGCTCCGAATTTCCATTCCCCATAGAGATTGACACGTGCATCATTATCGATATAGGTCGGGATATGAAGATGGCTCTCCATCCAGGCGACGATTGGAACCTCCTCCCATTTCGGAAAATTCGGAGAAAAACGGGAAATACCGTTTTTGATATCGAGGATGCCGGGGACGCCGATGCCCATGCAGGTGATATCCTGACAGGTCAGGTGCAGCTCATCGAGAAGTGCCAGAATAGCATCATAAATGCGATTGAGAACGTGCTCCGAACCGAAGCGAACTTCGGTGGGTGTGCGCTTTTCCCCGAGCTTATGAAAAAAATCATCGAAAACAGAAATTTTAATATTGGTTCCACCGAGATCAAGCCCGATATAGGTTGCCATAAAATCCTCCTATTTACAGGTGTGTTTGCCGGAAAGCAGGAACTGCACCGTGTTTTTAACAGCTGAAAAACGTTTATATCCGTTCTTTTTTCAGTATAACATATGCCCCGTGGAAGAAAAAGTGGAACTGTCAAAAATAGTGTGATAGAATATGGACAGATTTCAAACTCACAAAGATGCAGAAAAGAAGGATAATACTATGATTGCAGAACAATATCGAAAAATGCTGGATGCAAAGTCAGTGATCCGGCAGTTGTCCGAGAAGGCGACGAAGCGGGCGCAGATAATTGGTGCAGAGAATGTATTCGATTACAGCCTGGGAAATCCGTCCGTACCGGCACCGGCAGAGTTTAAGCAGGCACTGCTGGACCTGATTGAGAAGGAAGATCCGATGACCCTGCACGGCTACAGCCCGACGCTCGGTATCCCGTCTGTAAAGACGGCGATTGCGGAGTCCTTAAACTGCAGATTTGACATGAACTACGGACCGGAGCATATTTTCCCGGTTTCCGCAGCAGCGGCGGCAATCGCGCATGCGCTGCGTGCAGTGACTGTGCCGGGGGATGAAGTGCTGACCTTTGCTCCGTTTTTCCCGGAATATCATCCATATGTAGATCTGACCGGAGCCGTTTTAAAGGTTGTTCCGGCGGACACGAAGAGCTTCCAGATCAATTTCGAAGCGTTTGAAGAAATGTTGGGACCGAGAGTTGCGGCAGTGTTGGTGAATACACCGAACAATCCGTCCGGCGCAGTTTATTCGGCGGAGACGTTGACGAAGCTGGCAGAGGTTCTGACGAGAAAAGCAGAACAATACGGGCATGATATTTTCCTGATTTCGGATGAACCGTATCGGGAAATCGTATTTGACGGCAAACAGCAGCCGTATGTATCGAAATTTTATGCCAATACGATCAGCTGCTACTCTTTTTCCAAGGCGCTGTCGCTGCCTGGCGAGAGAATCGGCTATCTGGCGGTCAATCCGGCGTGTCCGTATGCGGCGGAGATCGTAAATATGTGCGGACAGATTTCGAGGGGAATCGGCCATAACTGCCCGACGTCCCTGATGCAGCTGGCGGTATCGAAGGTGCTCGACCTGACCTCCGATTTCTCCGTCTATGAAAAGAACCGCAACCTGCTCTACGAATGCCTGACGGACTGTGGCTTCGAGGTTGTGAAGCCGGAAGGAACCTTTTACATCTTCCCGAAAGCCCCGGAGGCAGACGCGGCGGCATTTTGTCAGAAAGCGCTGCAGTACGATCTGGTGCTCGTTCCGGCGGATTCCTTCGGCTGTCCCGGATATTTCCGCATGGCATATTGCATCGATACGGAGAAGGTGGAGCGTTCCCTGCCGGTGCTGCGCAAAATGATGAAAGAAATCTATGGTTGAATGGAAAGCCCTGATATCATAAAATGAGTGAAACGACAAATGAGACAGCAGGAGTTTTGCAGCAAGGAGGCGCATATCTATGATGTATCAGGCGGGACTGGTGCTGGAGGGCGGCGCGATGAAGGGCGTTTACACCGCCGGCGTGCTGGATTTTTTTCTGGATGCAGGAATCGACTTTGCCAAATGCTACGGCGTTTCGGCGGGAGCGTGCTGCCTGTGCAGTTATCTTTCCAGACAAAAAGGCAGACAATACAGCGTTTTTACCGACTATCTTGAGGATAAAAACTATTGGGGACTTTCGAGCTTGTTAAGGACCGGCGATTATTTCAATGTCCAGATGTGTTATCACGATATCCCGGAGCGCTTAAATCCGTTCGACTACGAGACGTTTGATAAAAATCCGAGTAAAGGATACGCGGTCGTAACCAACATTGAAACCGGACTGGCCGAGTATCTTCCGATGAAGAATATGCACAGGAATATCGATGCAGTGCGCGCATCGGCATCGATGCCGCTTGTGTCAAGGCCGGTAGAGATTAACGGAAAGCTGTACTTAGACGGCGGACTTGCGGATTCTATCCCACTGCTGCATGCCGTGACGGACGGATGCCGCAAAAATGTCGTTGTGATGACAAAAGAGGTGGGCTATCGTCGTGTCCAGTCAAAGCATCTGGAACTGATCAAAGCCAGATATGCGAAATATCCGAAGGTATACGAGCTGATGGCAAACCGCGCAGCAGCCTATAACCAGCAGCTGGATTATCTGGAAGCGGAGGTAAAAAATGGCACTGCGTTTTTGATTCAGCCATCCCACCCAAATGAAGTGGGACGCATCGAAAAAAACAGGAAAAAGCTGCGCGCGCTTTATGAAGAAGGATATCAGGAAGCAGCGCGCCGCAAGGAAGAGCTGATCGCTTTTCTGGAAAAATAAAGGAGGCAGAAAATGTTATCATTTATTGAAATTTTAAAGGCGATTCTGTTCGGAATCGTAGAGGGCATCACCGAGTGGCTGCCCGTCAGCAGCACAGGTCATATGATTCTGTTAAATGAGTTCGTTCATATGAACGTTTCAGAGGAATTCTGGGATATGTTCCTGGTTGTCATCCAGTTGGGCGCGATTTTAGCGGTTGTGCTGCTGTTCTGGAAACAGATCTGGCCGTTTAATTTTACCGGAAGGTCCAAAACAAACGGCATTGTGAAAAAGGACATCATGAAAATGTGGTTCAAGATCATTGTTGCCTGCATTCCGGCGGCAGTAGTCGGTCTGCTGTTCGACGATATCCTTGAAAAATATCTTTACAACCCGATTACGGTTGCAGTGATGCTGATCCTGTTCGGTATCGGATTTATCCTTGTAGAAAATGGTCATAAAGGAAAACGTGCAAGAGTCCGCAGTCTGGCACAGCTGACCTATAAGGATGCGATTATCATCGGTCTGTTCCAGCTGATTGCGGCAATCTTTCCAGGAACCTCCCGTTCCGGAGCAACCATTCTGGGCGGCCTGATGATCGGCGTTTCCAGAACCGTTGCAGCGGAGTTCACGTTCTTTCTGGCGATCCCGGTTATGCTGGGGGCGAGCCTGTTAAAGGTGATCCGCTTCGGCTTTGCTTTTTCAATGGCGGAGGCAGTGATTCTGCTGGTTGGCATGGTAATTGCTTTTATTGTATCCGTGCTTGTGATTCGCTTCCTGATGGGCTACATCAAAAAACATGACTTCAAGGTGTTTGGCTGGTATCGAATCGTGCTCGGTATCCTGGTGCTGCTGTATTTCTTTGTAATTAAATAATAGAATGCACGCTTTGCGAGCATTCTATTATCATGAGTCGCCGCCACCCCTTCAAGGGGTGGCTCGGCTCGCTGGGTATAACC
>OLRV01002181.1_pt1 | contig 15440 bp, 12 predicted proteins | sample 1672421 | NCBI WGS metagenome assembly OLRV01 (sample SAMEA3136684, study PRJEB25190) | human gut metagenome | biome: human gut; feature: human-associated habitat; material: faeces | place: Austria | collected 2013
GGTTCAGCACGTCGCCGCCGCCGTCCAGATTGAAGTAGCTGTGGTTGGTCAGGTTTACGATCGTGTCGGCGTCCGAGGACACACGGTAGTCCATGCGGAAGGTATTGTCGTCGGTGAGGGTATAGCGCACCGCGATCTTCAGGGTACCGGGAAAACCATCCTCGCCGTCGGGGCTTACAGCCTCCATCAGCAGGGTGTCGCCGAAGTACTTCACCTCATAGATTTTCCGGGAAAAACAGCCGTGCAGGTGGTTTTCGCCGTTGTTTTTTTCCAGCTGATAGGTCTTGCCGCCCAAGGTAAAGACGGCATTCTCGATGCGGTTGGCGTAGCGCCCCACAAAAGCACCGCAGCAGGTGCTGCCGGACGAGGTGAAGTCGTTTTCGTAATCTGCCATGGTGTCGTGACCCAGCACCACATCCACCGGGCCATTTTTGGCCGGGACGATGATATTTTTGATCACGCAGCCGTAATCCAGCACACTGACGGACATACCGCTGGGGTTCGAGAGGATGTACTCGGTAACATTAGCGCCCTCTTTGGTCACACCGAAGGGCTTGGAACGGATCTGTGCCATTGGGCCTCGCCTCCTAAAGCTTTTTTCGGAAATGCAAAAGGGGCAGACTGCCCCCTTTTGCATCTTGTCTGTATTTATGATTATATCACAGTTTTACAGTTTTGTGTTGGAATCCTTTTAGAATTACCATCCAATTTTTGCGGCGATTTTTTGTTGGAATCATCGAAAGTGCCTACAATACCAAAAAGCGCCCCGCACTTCCGGTGGAAATGCGGGGCGCTTTGGTGATACAGGCTGTAAGCCTTATGCTTCCGGCTGAGGCTGTGCCGCAGAGGACTGGGCGGCAATGAACTCGGCGGCATCGTCCGGGATGTCGTCCAGGTCCTTGTCGCTGCCGATATCCACGTTGAGCGGCGGTTTCTTGAACAGGATATCGTACAGGATCGGCACGATATACAGGGTCATCAGGGTGGCGTAGCTCAGGCCGCAGATGATGACGATGGCCATGCCGCTCATCAGCTGGCTTGCCATATCGCCGCTGAACACCAGCTGCAGCATGGCCAGCACGGTGGTCAGGGTGGTCATGAGGATGGGGCGCATACGGGTCTTGCCGGTAGCCACCAGCGCAGCGCGGCGCTCCATGCCGCCAATGCGCAGCTGGTTTGCATAGTCCACGAACACGATGCCGTTGTTGACAACAGTGCCCATCAGCACGATGAAGCCCATCAGGGAGATCATGGTGAGCTGCTGGCCGGTGACCAGCAGACCCAGCAGGCCGCCGGTAAAGGCCAGCGGCACCGTGAACAGCACGATGAAGGGGGACAGCAGGCTCTGGAACTGTGCCACCATGACCAGATATACAAAGGGCAGGGCCAGAGCCATCCACTGCACCATTTCGTTCACCATGTAGTCGGTGCCCTCGGTCTCGCCGCCCAGCGTGGTGCTGCAGCCCTCCGGCATCTCACCGCTGGCTGCGTACTCATCCAGCTTCTTCTGCAGCACGCGGGACTGCACCATGGTGTTGTAGCCCTTCAGCGTATCTGCCGTCACAGTGACAAACTCGGTCTGGTTCTCGCTGGTAATGGCATCCGGTGCGGTGCCGGTGGTCCAGCTGGCGATATCGTTCAGGGTGCAGGTACCATTGGTCACTGTGCCGTCTGCCGACATTTCGGTGGTCTCAAAGGTAAGCTCCATCATGTTTTCCTTGGTGACAGGGTCCAGATTGTCCGTGATCTGGACATCCATGGTGGTGCCGTTCACCGTGACGGGGGTCTGGGCGGTGGCGGTGGTGGTGAGCTTTGCCGCGATCTGCTGGTACACCTGCGCAACGGTCAGGCCGTAGGCGCGCACCTTGTCGCGGTCCACCTTCAGGATGATGGTGGCATCGCCGCTGCCAAGGCCGTTGTCCGCATTGGCAAAGCCCTCGGTATCGTTGACGATCTCCATTACCTTCTCGGAAACGGTGGTCAGCGTTTCCGGATCCTTGCCGTAGACCTTGACCGACAGGCCGGTGGCCAGCTGGCTGGTCAGATCATCGGTCATGCCGTACAGCTTGACCTCAGCGGTGCAATTCTCGATCTGGGACACTGCATCCTCCATGGCCTGCCGGGTCTTTTCCACCTCACGGGAGGAAAGGCTCTTGCTCATCATAACGTTGATCTTGTATCTGCCGTAGGCATTGGCGGAGTTCAGGATATCGGTAATGGCGGTGGGCAGGCCCAGCTGGCTGATATCCAGACCGGCCATGCTGGTGTCGAGGGTGATGCCCACCTCTTCCACGTTTTCTACATTCAGGGCCGCCTCTGCCACCTGACCCGCAATGGCATAGGATTCCTCCTTGGTCAGGCCGTCGGCGGTGGACAGGGTGATCTGCGCCTCGTTGCTGGTGATGCTGGGCAGCAGCTCCACGCCCATGTTCAGCACCTGCCAGCCGCTGAACACCAGCAGCACCACCGCCGCGATCAGGGGCAGGGCACGGTGCTGCAGGCACCATTCCAGACTATGGGCATACTTTTCCTGCACCTTTTCAAACCAGGCAAGGCGCTTGGGTTCAGCTTTTTTCAGCACAGTAGAGGATGCCGCCGGGACCACCGTGAGCGCCACGATGAGGGAGGCCATCAGGCAGTAACCGATGCACAGGGACATGGGCATCATCAGGCTGCGCACAATGCTGGCCGAGAACACCACCGGCAGGAACACGCACACCGAGGTAAGGGTGGAGGCCACCACCGACATGCCCACCTGTTTTGTGCCCTGCACGGCAGCGCGGGCCGCAGGCACGCCGCGGCTGCGCAGACGGTAGACGTTCTCAATGACGACCACCGAGTTATCCACCAGCATACCAATGCCGAGGGAAAGGCCGGCCAGGGTCATCACGTTCAGGTCCAGCCCGGTAAAGTACATGAGCACCACCGCGAACAGAACGGACAGCGGGATGCTGATGCCGACCACGAGGGTGGGCTTGATATCCTTCAGGAAGATGGCCAGCACGATGATGGCCAGTGCAGCGCCCACCACCATGCTGGTGAGGATGCTCTGGATGACGATGGTGATGTAGTTGCCCTGATTGGACAGCACCACCATGTGCAGGCCGTCGTATTGTTTTTCCAGCTCTTTAAATGCGGTCAGGCAGTTGTCGGAGACCTCGCCTGCACTGGAAGTCGCATTCTTATAGATTTTGAGGATGGATGCCTTTTCGCCGTTCAGGCGGGTGTAGCTGTCGGCGGAGTTATCAATGACCTCCACATCCGCCACATCAGAAAGGCGCACGTCGCCGTAGCCCTCCACATGCAGCAGCAGGGCACCGCTGATATCCTTCACACTGTTGTACTCTTCGCCGACTTTCAGCAGCCAGGACTCGCCGTCCTTATCCTGCACGTAACCGGCCGGCATGGAGAAGTTCTGGGCATAGATGAGCTGCGCCAGCGTTTCAATGTCCAGCTGCTTTGTCACATCGGCCTGTGCCAGAGCGTTGGTCTTGGCCGTCTCGTACTCTGCCTTGGCAGCCTCCAGCTGCTTTTCGTACTCGTTCAGCATTTCACGCGCTTCGGTGAACTGCATATAGGCGTTGAGCTGCTGCTGGGAGAAGCTGCCCAGTGCGCCGGAGAACTCGGTCATCAGCTGGGGCACATTGTCCATGGCCTTGATGGTGCTTTCCAGCGTGTTATAGACCACATTCAGGCTTTCCTGCAGCTGCATCTCATTGGCAAGATCCTCTGCGGTGCTGCCTTCGGAGCCGGTCTCGGTGTTCACGCGCTCCTGCAGCTTCTGCAGGGCGGTAGTGAGCTTATCGGTAATGGTGCGCAGCTCAGCCACAATATCGATCAGAGAGTCGATATCCCGCATACCGGTCTCGTTGAACTTGTCCATGACCTTCTGCAGACCGTCGCGCACCTCGATCAGGGCCTGCTGGATCTCAGGCTCCTTGACCACGGCGATCAGGCTGTTCACACTTTCCAGAAGAGCCTGCGCCTGCGCGCGCACCGTTTCCACTGCGGCACCCACCTCGGTGCTCATCTGGCTCATGACCGAGTTGGACACCGTATTGCCAAAGTTTTTCAGCTGCTTTTCGTATTCCTTGCGTCCGGCGGTGATCTGTGCCTCGGCGCTTTCCAGCTGGGAGCGGGCTGCAGCCAGCTGGGTATCGATCAGTTCCAGCAGCTTTGCGTTGATCTCGTCGATCTTATCCTGATTGAGCTGCACCTGCACCAGCTTTTCCACCAGACCGCTGGACGAAACGCTGGACACACCGCCCTTGCGCTGCACTTCCGGCACAAGGGTGTTCTGGATAAACTCAGAAAGCTCGTACTGGTCGGCACCTTCGCGGCTGACAGCCACCGTCATGAAAGCGTTCATGTTCAGGCTGTACTCAATGATGGAGGGGGTCAGGCAGGTGCTGGGCAGGTCGCTTTTGGCCTGATCCAGCTTGTTGGACACCTTGACCAGCGCGCTGTTCATATCCGTATCCTCGGTAAACTCCATCAGCAGCAGGCTGTAGTTTTCTGCCGATGTTGCGGTGATCTTGGACACGCCCGGCACTGTGAGCGAGTTCTGCAGCACATCTGAGACCTCGCTCTCCACGCGCTCCGGGCTTGCACCAGGATACACGGTGACCACCATCAGATACGGTGTGTTCACGTTGGGCAGCAGGTTCGTATCCATCTTTGTGACCGCCACAAAGCCCAGGATCAGGATCATGACCACTGCAACCAGCACCGTAAACGGCTTTTTGACACTGAATTTTTCCATTTTCTCCTACCGTTTCTCTGCCTTGCCGCAAAGCAGGACAGCTGCTTTCCCTGCGGGAAAGGCTACACTTCAACATTTTTATTATACACGCAAGCCCCCGCCTTGCAAGAGCGGGGTGGGATTCTTTTGCGATTCTTTGGATACTTTCGCAAGATTTTAACATTTGCCGTTCCGTTTTTCCATTTTCCGGCTGCGGGTGCGACCAAATTCGGTCAGTCTTCCTTTATGGATACGCGGCAGCAGGGCAGATTGTTGCACCTTTTTAAAATTTTTCTGCCGAAGCGCCAGAGCCGCTTTTTGTTTTTTGCGTGGAAATGTGCATTTGAATATGTTATACTAGAGTACAGAATGGATCAGCAGGCTCTTTTTCGGGCCTTATCCTATAGATTCGACCGATAAAAACGAGGAACACTATGAAAAAAGTCATCTCCGTCCGTTTCAAAGAGAACGGCAAAAGCTATTATTTTGATCCCGCCGGGGCCGACATCAAAACCGGCGAATATGTGATTGTGGAGACCGCCCGCGGCGTTGAGTGCGGCGAGGTGGTGCAGGGCGTGAGGGAGATCGCCGATGCGGCAGTGCCCAAGGCCCTCAAGCCCATTACCCGCATGGCCGACAGCGTGGATATCCGCCGGATGCGCCAGAACCGTGAGGACGAAAAGCGCGCCTACCGCACCTGTCAGGAGTGCATTTCCCGCCACGGCCTGGAAATGAAGCTTGTGGAGGCCGAGTATACCCTAGACCGCTCCAAGATCATGTTCTACTTTACCGCCGATGGCCGCGTGGACTTCCGCGAGCTGGTCAAGGATCTGGCCGGTATCTTCCACACCCGCATCGAGCTGCGCCAGATCGGCGTGCGGGACGAGAGCAAGATGATCGGCGGCCTTGGCATCTGCGGCCAGCCCTTCTGCTGCAGCCGCTTTTTAAAGGACTTCCAGCCCGTCTCCATCAAGATGGCCAAGGAGCAGGGCCTTTCGCTGAACCCCACCAAGATCAGCGGTGCCTGCGGCCGGCTGATGTGCTGCCTTGCCTACGAGGAAAGCGCCTACGAGTACCTGAACAGCATCATGCCCATGGTGGGCAGCACCGTGCGCACGCCGGACGGTCTTGGCACCGTGCTGGAGGTGAACCCGGTTTCCGGCTACCTGCGGGTGCGCTGCGGCACCGAAAGCCTTTCGCCCCGTTACTATAAGGTGGGCGTGTGCGAATATATCAGCGGCGGCAAGCGTGCACCCCGCCGCCCGGACCCGGACGACGATTACTCCGGCGTGCGCAACCCGGCCCCGGTGGTGGCTTCCTCCGACGATGGCGAAAAGCGCTGCGCGGGCGGCGGCTGCGCCCGGAAGCGCGCTGCCGAAAAGGAGTGAGGGACGCGCCGGAGGTTCTGAGGGGTTAGTCTGCTAAAACTAACTGTTCTTCGTGATTTTTGCCAAAAAACTCCTGCAAATTTGGCCATAAGTTAGCCTGTGCTTTTGTGCAACCCAACAAAAAACAGACTTTTGTGTTTTTCGGGTCACGGTTAGTCTTGCCTTTTCTCACCTGCTTTGTTAAAATGCAGGCAAGGATATGATTTCCGGAGAGACATGCACAGCCGTGCCATACATGACTCTTCATACAATACTTCGGGCACGGAGATAAAAAGGAGAGTTTATTATGGCACACAAGGTTTCTGACGCATGTGTTGGCTGCGGCGCTTGCGAGGGCGCTTGCCCGGTTGGCGCTATCACCGTTGATGGTGTTGCTTCTGTGAACGCAGACGCTTGCATCGACTGCGGCGCTTGCGAGGGTGCTTGCCCCACCGGTGCTATCACTGCTGAATAATTTTAGCAGCTGCACAAAAAACGCATCAAAAGCAGCAGGCCTGTCCAAAGCAGGTCTGCTGCTTTTTTGTTTTGCAGTAATTCGCACAAATTCCCCGAGCAATTCCACGCATTTTTTTGAGAGGGTACGGCACACTTATCTATGGAACATTCTACCGAAGTCTTGTATAATAGAACTATGGTTTATTGCTCGCCGGAGCATCGTTTTGGCTCCGACGCGCTGCTGCTGGCCCGTTTCTGTGAGCCAAAGCGTGCCCAGAAGGCCGCAGACCTGTGCTCCGGCTGCGGCATCGTGGCGCTGGAATGGCACGACCGCGGCCACCGCGGCCCCTGCATGGGGCTGGAGCTGCAGCCCGAGGGCAGCGCTCTGCTTTCCGCTGCGGTGCAGGAGCAGGACATCGGGCACATTGAGCCTGTCTGTGCCGACCTGCGCGCTTTCCGGCAGGGCGAGGGCAGTTTTGACGTGTGTGCGTGCAATCCGCCCTATTTCACGGATGGGCCCCAAAGCCAAAACGCAGCCCACGCCCTTGCCCGGCACGAGAACACCTGCACACTGGACGATGTGTGCCAGTGTGCGTTCCGCCTTTTGAAGGACGGCGGGCGCTTTGCGCTGTGCCACCGGCCGGAACGGCTGGCGGAGGTGCTGGCGGTGCTGCGGGCCAACCGGCTGGAGCCGAAGCGGCTGGCCTTTGTAAAGAACAAGGCGGACGGCGCGCCATGGCTCTTCCTTGTGGAAGCGCAGAAGAACCGCAAGACCGGCCTGCGGGTGGAGCCGGATGTGTTGATCAGCGCCGGTGCGGCGTTATATGGGAGGTAAACTATGGCAGGAACTCTTTATATCGTGGCAACGCCCATCGGCAATCTGGACGATATGCCGCCGCGCGTAGCGGCCACCTTTGGCGCGGCAGACTTTATTGCCGCCGAGGACACCCGTGTGACCATGAAGCTGCTGAACTTTCTGGGCCTGAAAAAGCCCATGGTCAGCTACTACGAGCACGCTTTGCAGAAGGGCGAGGCCATTCTGCAGCGCATCGAAGCAGGGGAGAGCTGTGCGCTGTGCTCCGATGCGGGCATGCCCTGCGTTTCCGACCCCGGTGAGGTGATCGTGCGGGACGCTCTGGCCCGCGGCATCAAGGTGGTGCCGGTGCCGGCTGCCTCGGCCTGCGTCACAGCACTGGCCGTGTCCGGGCAGGACACCTCCCGCTGGGTATTCGAGGGCTTTCTGCCGGTGAACCGCAAGCAGAAAAAGGAACGGCTGGCCGATCTTCTGCACGAAAAGCGCACCGTGATCTTTTACGAAGCACCCCACAAGCTGCGCACCACCCTGGACGACCTGACCGCTGCCTTTGGCCCGGAGCGCAGCATCACCCTGTGTCGGGAGCTGACCAAGCTCCACGAAGAGATCTGGAAAACCACCCTGGGCGAGGCCGTGGAGCACTACAGGGCCAACGACCCCCGCGGCGAGTATGTGCTGGTGATGGCCGGTGCCCCCGCCGGGGAGGATGCCGACGCCGGGCTGACGCTGGAGCAGGCAGCGCAGCGGGCACTGGAGCTGACGGGTGAGGGCTTTGGCCCCACGGCAGCGGCCAAGGCGGCGGCACAGGGCACGCCCTATTCCAAGAGCGAAGTGTACAAGCAGCTGCTGGTGCTGCAACAGGACCGGCAGACTGCGGAATGATAAGAGGAGGACTTTTTTCGTGACAAAACTTCTGGTCCTGAGCGACAGCCATGGCGGACGCGCCGCCATTGAGCGGGTGCTGCTGAAGGAGAATGCGAACATTGACGCCCTGGTTTTTCTGGGCGACGGCCTGCGGGACCTGGAACAGGCCCTGACCCCGTACCCCCGGCTGCGGGCCTACTCGGTGGCCGGCAACTGCGACTACGGCGCTCTGGAGCCGATGGACGGTCTGGCCGCCTTCGACCAGACCATCGTGTTCTATACGCACGGCCATATGTACGGCGTAAAATACGATCTGGACACGCTGACAGATGCCGCTGCCGCCCGGGGCGCGGAATTGGCCCTGTTCGGCCACACCCATGTTCCCCATGCCTTTTTGGCAATGGACAGGGCGTTGCGCGCCAGGTCATCGCGGTAGTAATAGTTGAAGGCGAAACCCGAGTGGTCGAAATCGAAGTACTGGGAAAGGCCGAAGACGTCCATTTTCATGCGGGCTCCGATGGCGCTGTTTCCCGTGAGCAGGAGCTGTTTGTACTCCTTCTCTTTCTGGAAGAAAGCCAGGTTCTCTTTGACATGCGGCAGGATGACGCCTTCTTCGGCTTTGCGCTTCAGCCATTTGAGGAGCTTCTTTTCATAGCCCCGGCAGAAAGCGTGGACTTCATCGTCCGTCGGCATGACGCCGTTGGCCTTGTAGAGGAGCTGCTGGCAGATGAAATTATCTGTCCTGCCGCCGGCAGCGATTTTCGGCACCGGTACGTCTTCTCCTTTGAGGTCGTGGAAGACTTCTTCGATGGCGTACAGGCCGGCGCGGCCCGTATTCAATAGGGTTCCGTCAATGTCCCAGTATAGTAGCTTCACGTTCTTCACTCCGTCTCAGGCTGCACTTGCAGCTTACTGTTTGGAAACGATTTCCTTCGTATCGCGGGCGATCATGATTTCTTCGTTCGTCGGGATGACATACATCTTGACCGTCGAATCATCCGTGCTGATGAGGGCATCTTTGCCGCGGACGTTGTTGCGCTGCGGGTCGAGTTTGGCGCCGAGGTATTCGAGGCCTTCTGCGATGGCTGCGCGGTCTTCGATGCCGTTTTCGCCGACGCCGGCCGTGAAGGTGATGACGTCTACGCCGCCCATGGCTGCTGCGAAGGCACCGATTTCTTTACGGACCTGATAATGGAACATGTCGAGGGCGAGCTGAGCGCGTTTGTTGCCTTCCTTAGCTGCTTCGCCGAGGTCGCGGAAGTCGCTGGAAACGCCGGAAATGCCGAGGACGCCGGATTTCTTATTCATGAGCGTATCCATTTCCTTCGTGGAAAGGTTGTGGTTGTCCATAACGTTGAGGACGATAGCCGGGTCGATGTCGCCACAGCGCGTGCCCATGAGGACGCCGGCGAGCGGTGTGAAGCCCATCGTCGTGTCGACGCATTTGCCGTATTTGATGGCAGCCAGGGAAGAACCGTTGCCGAGGTGGCAGTTGATGATGCGCAGTTTTTCAACGGGGACGCCCATGACTTTGGCAACTTCACCGGCTACATAGCGGTGGCTCGTGCCGTGGAAGCCGTAGCGGCGGATATGGTCTTCGGTGTAGAGTTCATAGGGCAGGCCGTACATGAAGGCTTTCGGCGGCATGGTCTGATGGAAAGCCGTATCGAAGACGCCGACCTGGGGAACATTCGGCATGATGGCTTTGCAGGCGTTGATGCCGATGATGTTGGGCGGATTGTGGAGCGGAGCCATAGCCGAGCATTTTTCCAAGGCTTTCATGACTTCATCCGTAATCAGCGTGGAAGCAGCGAATTCTTCGCCGCCATGGACGACGCGGTGGCCGACAGCATCGATAGCATCCATCGATTTGATGACGCCGCATTCAGCGTCCGTGAGGATGTCGAGGACGAGTTTGACAGCGACTTTGTGATCCGGGATGGACTGTTTGATTTCTTTCTTCTGGCCATTCCATTTGTGGGTCAGCTGGGAATCGGGAAGGCCGATTTTTTCGACCAAACCTTTTGCCATTACTTCTTCATTGTCCATGTTGATAAGCTGATACTTCAGGGACGAGCTGCCACAGTTTACAACCAATACGATCATGAAAATTTACCCTCTTTCGTTTGTCTTAGAATTATTTGAGCTGGCCAAATACGTGGTCAACTACTTCTTTGGCCAGGGCATCGCCGTCTTTGTACATGTACATGACGTGCCAGATCTGGCCGTTATCTTCAAAGAAGAGACTCCGCACTGTGAGCTTGGCCGGCTTGCCGTTGAGCGGTTCCGTATAGGAAGCTTCGACAACGGTAGCCTTGCGGCCGCTTTCTTCAGCGTCGGTGACCTTCGTTTGCAGATCAGAAACATCCGGTGTCTGTTTCAGCATGGCAACGTATTCATTTGCCATGGCTGCAGGCGTCGTTTCGCCAGCTGTTTCGGAGACAGCGACGACATTGATGTGCTTATCGTTGTTAATATACATCATGCCTTCACCATTCTGGCGGCTTACGTGTGCCAAGTCAAACGGTGTCATGACGTACACTTCCGAATCTCCGGCTTTGAGCTGGACATACCCGAAACTGTACTCTTCGAGCATCGTCGTATTGCCGCATCCGGCCAGCAATACGACAGCCGCGGTCATGGCCGCAGCTGCGAATAATTTCAATCTTTTCATGCAATCACCTATTATGCTTTCTGCAGACTAGGTTCATTATAGCATAAAAGCCTTATAGCGTCACCTAAAAAAAGCGACGAAATTGCAGAAAGAATAAGTATACAACATTAAGAGAGCATTGACGGCTGCCGCCCCTGCCCGTATACTTATACTAACGAGAGTCATTTTGATAAGTCTCTATGAATCATATGTATAAGTATAGCACAGATTGACTCAAAACGATATTTGTGAAATTTAGAACAAATAGGAGGTCTCATGGAAACTGTCGCCGTCATCGCCGAATTCAATCCTTTCCACACCGGTCACGCCCATTTACTGCGGGAAATCCGCGCTCACTTGGGAAAGGAGACGGCCATTGCCGTCATCATGAGCGGCGCCTTCGTCCAGCGCGGCGAGCCGGCCATTTTCGACAAATGGCAGCGCGCGGCCTGGGCCGTCCGAAGCGGTGCCGACGCCGTCGTCGAACTGCCGGCGGTCTACGCCCTCTCCAGTGCCGCCGGCTTTGCCTTTGGCGGCGTAAGTCTGGCATCACACCTTGGCTGTACATATCTCGCCTGCGGCGTCGAACGCGGCACGGCCGATGATTTTCTCGCTTTGGCCCGCTGCGCTGCCGCTCTTCCGAAAGGCCATCCTGCCCAGCAGCAGGGCACGGCCGGCCAGGCCCTTTCGGCGGCCCTCAGCGAGGCGATGCCGGAGAAAGCGTCTCTCCTCAGGGAGCCCAATGCCCTTTTGGCCTTTGAATACGCCAAAACCATCACCACCCTGCCCCGCCCCCTGACCTTTCTCACGCTTCCCCGCCGCGGCCGCCACGACGCAGCAGAACTCGGCAGCGTTTTTGCCAGCGCCTCAGCCCTGCGCCGGGTCATGACATCCTCTCCTGACAAGAGCTATTTATATATACCTTATATACCGCCTGAAAACAGGGTCTCTCTGAAAGCCTGCCTTGAACGCGGCGCCTTTACGGACTACAGGCGCTACGAAGACTTCGCCGCCTGTCAGGGCCGTCTCTTAACGCCTGTCCAGTTGAAAGCCCTGCCGGCTTTTACAGAGGGCCTCGAGAACCGCTGGCACCGCGTCTTCGCCGAAGCTTGCACGTATGGCGAAGCCCTGGCTGCCATCAAGACGAAGCGCTACGCCTACAGCCGCCTCTGCCGCATGGGCGCTTATACGCTCCTCCAGCCTACGCGCACACTGATGGACCAGTCCTACGAAGAGGGACCGCAGTACGCCCGCCTCCTGGCCCTGAACGGACGGGGCGCAGCCTTCCTGCATGAAAAGCGCGGCACCTTCCCGGTGATCAGCAAAGTCCGCCGCGACATAAAGCGGCTCTCCCCCCTCGGGAGGAACCAGCTGGCCCTTGATTTCAGGGCCTCGGACCTGCAAAGCCTTTGTTTTACCGCAGAATCAGCACGCCAGGGCCGTCAGGATTTCTATCATTCCCCTCTTTTTTTAGCACCTTGACATTATTTTTAAACTTTACAATTGTTTTACAAGGTGAAATCTGTTATTATATATATTGTATTCTTAAAATTATAAGGAGGTTTTCCGTGTGTCTTTAAATCTCAACATCTATCAGACGCTGGCGGCGGCAATCGTCGTTTACTATATCGGCGTCTTCCTGCGGGCTAAATTCAATGTCCTGCGCAAGTACTGTATCCCGGCGCCGGTTGTCGGCGGCATCTTATTCGCAATCATCAACTGCATCTTATATACCCAGGGCATCTGGAAATACGAACAGGATACGATCATGCAGAACATCTGCATGATGCTCTTCTTCACCAGCGTCGGCTACACGGCCAGCATCACCCTCATCAAGCGCGGCGGCGTCATGGTCATCAAGATGGCCGTCGTCACGGCGATTCTCATCGTCTGCCAGAACATCATCGGTTCGGGTCTTGCCATGGCTTTCAACCTCAGTCCCCTCCTGGGCCTGGCCACGGGCTCCATCCCCATGGTCGGCGGCCACGGCACGGCAGCGGCCTTCGGTCCGCTCCTGGAAAGCATCGGCCTTGACGGCGGCGCGACCATCGCCGTCGCCGCAGCTACCTTCGGCCTCGTCGCCGGCGGCGTCATCGGCGGCCCTATCGGCGAAGAACTGGTCCATAAATACCATCTGGTCAGCTCGGCCGAAACAGAACGCTTCGACCCGTCTGTCAATGCCAGCACCGTTTCCACCTTGAAGGCCGTTGCCGGCAACAAAGAACGGGCGGAAAACGCCATCAAGATTGAAAACAAGATTGGACAGACCATCGACAACTACCGCTTCACGAACGCCATGGCCCACCTCTTCCTGGCCATGGGCCTGGGCACCCTGGTCAGCGGCTTCTTCAGCAGCATCGGCCTCGTCTTCCCGGCTTACATCGGCTCTATGATCGTCGCAGCGGTCATCCGCAACATTGCCGATTTCACCCATGCCTACAAAGTCTACCAGCGCGAAAGCGAAGTCCTGGGCAACCTCAGCCTGACGGTCTTTCTGACCTGCGTCCTCATGAGCCTCAAGCTCTGGCAGCTCGCCGACCTGGCCGTGCCCCTCGTCGTCATGCTCCTCAGCCAGGCCGTCTTCATGGCCCTCTTCGCCTACTTCATCGTCTTCCGCGCCATGGGCAAAGATTATGAAGCAGCTGTCATGACCAGCGGCGTCTGCGGCTTCGGCCTCGGCGCCACGCCGAACGCCATCGCCAACATGACGGCCATGACGGAACTCTTCGGCCCTGCACCAACAGCGTTCTTCGTCATCCCCCTCATCGGCTCCCTGATCATCGACCCGGTCAACGCCTCGATCATCACCGTATTCATTAATATCTTCCACTGAGTGAAAAAAGCCTGCCGCTTTGTACGGCAGGCTTTTTCGTGATTCGTTTGGCGTGGTTCGTTTGGCGAAAAATCCAGCCAAATCACGGCAAACGTCATGCGATATTTTTTAGCATGACCGCTGCAGACCGTTACACGAGATTCCGCCAGTACGCGGCTTCTTTCTCATTCTTTTCTACGCCTTCGCCTTTTTCCAGGGCCTGGGCGTAGTTTTTTATGCCTTCTTTGTAGCCTGAGGCGGCGGACTGGGCGAACCAGTAGGCGGCCTGGACGAGGTCGCGCGCAAGGCCCCGGCCGTCGCGGCAGAGGACGCCCAGGTTGTTCTGGGCCGGTCCGTCGCCGTTCATGGCGGCTTTGCGGTACCATTTTGCCGCTTCTGTCAAATCCATCGTCACGCCGCGGCCTGTTTCGTAGAGGTAGCCCAGGTTGTTCTCGGCGATGGCGTTGTCACTGGCTGCGGCCTTGGCATACCAGTAGGCGGCTTTTTCGTAATCTGCCTTTCCGGCATAGCCGAACTGATACATGATGGCGGCGTTGCACTGGCCGTCGCTGTCGCCGTGATTAGCCGCCTGCAGGTACCAGTAAAGGGCCTTCTCGTAGTCCTGTGCGACGCCATCGCCCATTTCATAGAGATGCCCCAAGTTGTTCTCCGCTTCGGCATGGCCCTTTGCGGCGGCCCGTTCGTACCAGAAAAGAGCTTCGTCCAGGTCGGCTTCCGTTCCCAGGCCGTGTTCATACTGATAGCCCAGGTCATAGGCACCGGCAGCAGAACCGGCATGAGCGGCCCGCTGGTACCAGTAAAGGGATTTCTTATATAAATCATCTTTATCGTCAGGCTCGGCATCGAAAGCAGCGAAGAAATACTCGTCGCCCACAGCACACTGCGCCGCCGCATCGCCCTGGAAGGCGCGCTGTTCTATATCGAGTCTATTATCGTGTCCGTTATCGTGCATATGGCCTCCTCCTTGAGTTTGATGTTGTATGTTAAAACCATCCACGTCAAACATCAAACCAGTTACAAATGTAGTGTAGAGGAACCCCACCCTTTTTGTCAAATATATTTTTATTTTTCTTCTTTTGACCTATTGACTTTTTGACTTTTAACGTTATAATGATACTAGAGCTTGAGGAAAGCTCCTAAGTAAGATATCTTCTCTTCCGCCATAACTAAGGAGGTCTTGATTATGGGAAACGAAAAATATACACAAAAGGTCATTGAAGCCTTCCAGTCTGCCCAGCAGATTGCCGCGCTCCATTACAACCAGGAACTTTCGTCCGTCCATATGCTCATGGGCTTGACGAAGGAACCGGAAGGCCTGCTCAATACAATCTTCTCGGAATGCCATACGGACGTGCCGATGCTCCAGGCCCGCTTGGAACAGCTCTTGAAAAAAATCCCGTCCGTCAAAGGTTCGAGCCAGCTCTCGATGTCGACGGAAATGGTCCGTGTCATCGGCAAAGCCCAGCAGCTCGCCGATGCCATGCACGATGAATACATCAGCACGGAACATATCCTCATGGGCATCGTCACAGAAAGCGACGATGAAGTCCAGCAGCTGTGCCGTGAATTCGGCCTCACACAGGACAAGATCATGAGCACCATCAAAGCCAACCGCAAAGCCAACGTCAACAGCGACAACCCGGAAGAAAACTACAAGGCATTGGAAAAATACGGGCGCGACCTCATACCGGGAGGTCAGCTCGCCGCGGAAG
>OLRV01002185.1_pt1 | contig 15421 bp, 13 predicted proteins | sample 1672421 | NCBI WGS metagenome assembly OLRV01 (sample SAMEA3136684, study PRJEB25190) | human gut metagenome | biome: human gut; feature: human-associated habitat; material: faeces | place: Austria | collected 2013
TAACCTCCTGTGCGTCCATGTATGTGTCATTTACACTTAAAATTATGCACTCCAGCGCGCCGAACCGTACTCGACATTGTGCCGGAACTTCTTTGCGTTTCTGCCCTTCACATAAACTGCCGCATAAAATACCGCCGCTATCGCCATGCCTGCCAGCACATCCTGCGGATGAAAGCTCGGCAGCGGCGACGCGAGCGCCTGCATGAAACCGTCGCCCCAATGCAGAAACTTCTCGGCGAACGCTGTTCCCGCCGCCAGCCGCCACGCCTGACCGATCTTCGTTGCGTACAAGGCAATGCAGGCATACGGCGCTGTGCGCAGCACAATCTTTTTGATGTTCATCGGCTCTGCTCCCGCTGCTTCTTATGCGTGACGACCCGCTCAATCGGCGCGCGCAGTTTCTCCCGCAGCCTGTCGTGTTCTTTGCCGTGCATTTTCTGGCCGGTGTATTCGGACAGCGCCGCATTCAGCGCGTCCGCATCCCGTGCCTTGAAGAAAATCAGGAACCTGGGCGCATCGCCCTTCACCTTCTTCACCGCATAATCCACGCCGTATTTGCGCGCCACGCGCTCAAAAGCTTTGATATCCTCGCCGCTCAGTTCGACGTTGCTCACGCCCTGATTCTGCCCGACCAGCTTTTTGACCGATTGCCTGCCCACATAGCGCACACCCGTCTGCGCATCATGCTTTTTCTCCTTTCGGTGCGCCACATACTTGGCGATTGCCGCGCGAAACAAACGTGCGGTCATCTTCGCCGCGTTGACCGTCAGGGTCAGGCTTTTCTGCTCGACCTCCTCCTGCATCCTTCACCTCTCCTCCTTCTATTTGCAGACACAAAAAAGAACTTCCAAAGCCTTTCAGAAGTTCTTTTCCCTTATTCAATTCTTTTCGTAAAACCCTTCGCGGCTGTATTCAGACAGTCGCCTTGTCCGGACAATTCAGGTTCAAAACGCGGTATCCTTCCGGGCATAGGCTAAACGCATAGCCATTTACAATCATTTCCGCTTCATCGGCAATCTTTTTAATGTCTACCATCTGCTATCTGCACCCCTTTAATCTGCGATAAAACCGCGTCCGCATCAAAATACAGGTTCTGGAGGATGGGCGCAAGATCAATGTACTCTTCTTCCGGTTTGTCATTGTGCTTATACTTTGCCATAACCACCAGATAACCGTGATCCCATTCCTTGACTGCCGTATATCGTTCTAGCGAATACGGTGCGCGAAAACGAATGACCTTATCATCAAAACGGAAAACCGTATAACCGGTTTCATTGCTGAGCCATGCATACTGCATCTCTTTTTTCATCGCGCTCACCTCCCGTTTTTCCTGATTTCATTATACGGTCATACCGTCGCTCAGTCAATAGATCTCATCCCTCGTTTTTTAATTGCCCTCAAAACAAAAATTGCCATTCCGCAAATCACGGAAGCCGCGCCAAAACGCATCATCGGCGTAACGGGAACATCCACGCCCGTCTGAATCTCGTCCTTGGGGCGTTCCTCCCCCGGGAAATTGACGAGTCTGAACAGCTCATCCGGCGCGATATAGTTTTCGTCGATCACCACGCGGATGGTTTCCTCCGTCAGGCGATAGCCCGCCTGCGTTTCGATTTCGCGGATGACGTACACGCCGGGCTTGAGGTCGTCCGCATGGACAATGCCATCCTCGCCGGACGCCAGTTCGCGCAGCACATTCCCATCCTCATCTTCCAGCGCAAACTTCACGCCCTCCATCGGGCATCCGTCCTCATCCACCTTGATGAACTCGTAATGATTCGGAATATCCGTAAACAGCAGCGTGTTCGGCGCCTTCCAGTCCTCGTCCACATGAATCAACACGTCCTCCACGCGGTTAAAGCCTTCCGGCACAACGGTTTCGCGGATAATCCAGTCGCCGTAACCAAAACCCGTCAGATAGAACTCGCCCTTTTCGTCGCTTGCCGCCACATCCACGATTTCACCCGTATCGGCGTTGATCAGGCTGAACGCCGCGCCCGGCAGTGCCTGCCCCGCCGTATCGACCTTCAAGCCGCGAATCTTCTGCCGCTCATTGGTGACGGTTGCAATCGGCTCTTTCGGGTTGACGAACGTGCCGTCCACCGTGATTTTGATTTCCGTATCCGCCTTGAGATAGCCGGGGAGCGCCTGCGTTTCAACAAGCGTATACGTTCCGAACGGCACTTTTTCAAACGTCGCCATGCCCTTTGCGTCTGTTTTGGCGGTCATCATCAGCATCCCGTCCGCCTTTTTCAGCCCGAACATCACACCCGCAAGCGGCTTACCATTTTCATCCGCCTTGCGCAGCGAAAAGCGCGTGTAGTCGTCGCAAATCGTCGTGTCGCCCGTGACGTTTCCATCCACATCGACGGTAAACCGCATCTCCGCTTCATTCAGCGCATAACCGTCCGGAGCATACACCTCTTTGAACGTGTACGTTCCCGGCGTGACAGGAATCTGCGGAATCTGTCCGTTTGCGTCGGTCGTTTCGCGATAAATAACCTTTCCCTGTTCGTCTTTGACCTCGATGGTCGCGCCCGGCAGCGTCTTTTGCCCGGTGATGTCCGTCTTGGTCAGCGTCACGCGGGTATAAATCAGCTCGTCATGCACGATTTCGGGCAGGCTCACGCGAATCACGCCGCCGCTCTGCGCTTGCGGCTCAAGCGTCACGGCAAACTTCGCCGGATTGAGCGTCCAGCCGTCCGGCGCGGACAGCTCTTTGACGTAATACGCGCCATGCGGGAAGTTTCCGACAAACGCCAGCTTACCCGCCGCGTCCGTCGCGCCCGTCGCCACAAGCGTATCCGCCGTCAGCGTCACGTCGCCGACGCGCAGTTCTTCATCGGCAAACAAGCCGAACACAAAGCCCTCACCGGGGGTATTCACAAGCGTCTGCCGCACATGATCGCCTTCCATGATGATGTTCAAATCCTCCTTTTCCTTCTCCAATGCAATTTCCGCAGACAGGTAATCGTTGCCGATTGTCACGGTCGTTTCGACCACCGCCGTGTGGTCGTCCGCATAGCGCAGCTCGACCTCATGCGGCGCGCTGTCCAGCAGGTATCCTTCCGGCGCGCTCACCTCGACCAGCTCATACCGCCCCAGCGGCAGCTCCTTCGACGCATCCTTTCCCGCTTCCGTCGTCGTGATCGTATCCGCCACGTCGCCCGCATGAAACCAAACCGTCCCGTCTTTTCCGACGATATCCTCCGCCGCGCGCAGTTCAAACACAGCACCCGCAAGATACCCTTCCTCATACACGGGCTGATGCACGATGTTACCGAAAGCGTCCGCCTGCTCTGCCAGACGCACAAGCCGCAAGCCCTTTTTCTCGACCATCACCCTGCCCATGACGGGTTCATTCGGGATTTCAATATCCAGCGTATACGCTTCGCCGGGCGCATCTCCCGTTTCGCCCACGAACACGCCGAGCCGTTCCGTGCGGATGAGATAGCCCTGCGGCGCTTGCACTTCTTCAATGAAATACATGCCTCGCGTCACCGTTTCCGGCAGCGTCACTTCTCCGTTTTCATCGGTGTAGAAGGTGTCGATCTCCCTGCGTGTCGGATAGCTCACCGTCTGCGTCACCACATTGCCGTCGCTGTCCAGCAGCTTGAACGCCGTGTTCGCCAGCCTGACAGTTTTGCCCGTTTTCGCATCCGTCTTGATGAGCTTGAGCCGGTATCGAATCGCCTGATTGTTGATCGTCAAAATCGGCGGGTTGGCAACGTCCTCGTCGCCGCGAATGAAGATTTCCACGGGGCTTTTGAGCGCATGTCCCGCTTTGCCCTTCACCTGCTTCAGGACGTACAAGCCATACGGAAGCAACTTGGTTTTGGCATAGCCGTACCTGTTGGTCACGAGATAATCCCGCTCAAACGCCCGCGCATTGCCGTAGCTTCCGGCTTTTTTGAGGTACAGCTCAAACTCCGCGCCCTCCTCCGGCGTCTCAATCAAGCCCGCATCGTCGTGAATTTCGTTGTCGCCGAGGAATTTCACGATGGCGTACACGCCCTGTTTGATGATGTTGAGCTTCAATCCCTCATACGTCACGACCGCCGTTTCGGACTGGCTCGCCGCGCTCCGCGCATCCACAAAAAAATGCGCGTCGCTGGGTTCATACCCGACAGGCGGGGACACCTCGACGATTTCATACAGCCCCGGCCACAGCTCGCCCGTTGCGGCGCTCGCATCGTCGCCCGCCGTCGTCAGCGCATCCACAACCGTATCGCCCTTTTTGAACAGCACGTTGCCCTGCCTGTCCCTGATCTCCGCACCCGCCAGCACGCGGAAAACCGCGCCCGTCAGTTCGCCGTCGCCGCGCGTGCTTGGCGCGTCGATGTTCGCGGGCTGGGGCAGCTCATCGCGCCGTCTGCTGTTCGGATCATCGCCGCCGTACTCGTCGCCGTCGCGCTTATAGAGCTTGAGCTTCACCATGACGGGCTGATTCGTTGCGCGAAGCTGCGTCGTTTCATCCGAACGCACCGTCGCGTCCAGCGCGATTTCCTCCATGACATAGCCCGCCGTCGCGCCGCGTTCGCGCACGATGTATCTGCCCTTGCGCAAAGGCGGCGAAACCGCCGTGCCGTCCTTTCCCGTCGTCATGTCGGCGACCAGCGCATTGCCGTATTCGTCGTTTTCATAGATATCAAACGCCACGCCCTCGATGGGATTGCCGTTCAGCCTGTCCGTTTTGACCAGCCGAATCCAGCCCTTCGTCGGCTCGTTTTCCACTTCGACGGTATAGGTTTTTCCATCCTCCGTGCAGTCGATTTCGGTTACAAAACCGCCATCGGCATAGTGTTCGGGAACGCCCGTTTCGGCAACCCGATATCTGCCCCATTGCAGCCAGCCTGTTTCCGCCGTTCCGTCTGCGCCCGTCGTCAGCGTCGCAACCGCCTCGCCGACCGCACCGCCGCCCTCTGCGGCAGACAAGCGCGTAACCGTAAAGACCGCGCCCGCCAGCGCTTCCTTCGTCAGCGCATCCCGCTTCACGATTCGGATTTTGCCGTTCACCCGGTCGTTTTCAAAACGAACGTCGCTCGTCACGCCCGCCGCAACCGTCACTGTCTGCGACGGATTGACGGCAATCTTGTAGCCTGTCGGCGCGCCGATTTCCCGCACCGTGTAATTTCCCGCCAGAAGGTTCTCAAAGCGCGCCGTTCCGTCCTCGCCCGTGGTCTGCGTCGCCACGACCGTGCTGGAAGCGTTCGTCAGCTCAAACGTCGCGCCCGCCAGCGCCGTGCCATTTGCCGCATCTGTTTTGGTCACAACGAGCGAGCCGTTGGGCATATCGAAGCGGATTTCCGTGGATTTGAGCGGGTAGGGCGATCCCCTCTGCGGGATGATGACCTTCTGGATATCCTCATCTGGCACGGCGACCAGAAAATTGGATTCCTGATCTTCCGTCGAAACAGATTCCGCGGTAAAAGAAAAACCGCTTCCTGCTTGGGAAACGGTAATGGTATCGCCGCTGTTCAGATAGACGTAGGTGCTGTCCTCACCGCCCGTGTAGCCGGTAATCGTTCCGACCGAACGGCGGATGCGAATACGCGGCGCATCTGTGGTCAACGTCGTCGTGCCGGTGCATACGCCGTTGGCGACGGACACGGATACGTTTGACACCGTAATTTCGCCCGTCATTTGCGCATAGGTCAGGGCATTTGCTGCCAGCCAGCGCGCATATTCGAGATATTCCTTCGGCGCTTGTCCCGTCGCGCGGTAGAACTCGTCCATGTGCCAGTAATCGCGGACGTACTGCGAACCTTCCAGCTGCTTGATTACTTCCCGGATTGCAAACTGTCCAGCCGCTCTTGACCATTCCAGACATTCATCCTCGTAACGGTCAAGCCCCATGAAAGGAAACGTGTGCCGCAGCACCCAGCCGATGGCGTGCATCGTCTTTTCGCTGTATATGATACCGGAATAGCCCGCCGTCTGTTCATACTGCGCCAGATCGACGACTTTATACGGACCATCCGAGTTGTTTCGGATGCCGGGGCTGTTCATCGTATGCTCAAGACAGTAGACCACATGCTCGTTGATGTAGTGCTGGGTTGCGTAAATTGCGCCGTAGTTTTTGAGCGACGCAATCTGCACATCGTCATGCACAGAATAGGCGTATACTGTCTGTCCTGCGTAAAACTCGCCCGTATTGCCGCTGAGCGTTTGCAGCCTCGGCGGGGTATCCGCCGCATACAGCTCCACCGGCGTAAATGGAAAAGCGTAATCCGTCACGTCATAATCCGCCGCGTCTGACGGCTGGGTTTCCTCCGCCAGCACCCAGACCGTCGCCGTGTCCGTCCATGCCATCTCGCCGTTGGGTTCTTCCTCGCCATACAGATACCGAACCAGCAGCCACGTTCGCTCCTGCGCGTCCTGCCGAACCTGTTCCACATATACATTGGCTTCATTCACGAAATTGCCGTCGTACAGCTCGCCGTCGTCCTCATCGCCCGCCGTTTCGTCGATATCCAGATAGACGCGCGTATTCGGCGTAACCCAAACAAAGTCGCCCTCCTGCACAGGCGGCAGTTCGCTCTCCTCCAAGGTCAGCGGCTCCTCCTCCGGGATAAAATCCGGCAAGTCCGGAATTGCTTCTTCCGTCAGGCTTTCTTCCTGCTCTGGAAGCGCATCGGCAGATTCGTCGTCTGCCGCGCTGTCCACCACATCCTCCTCCGGTTCGGGGATGTAGTCCGGCAGGCTGTCTGCAAATTCTTCTGCCGGTTCATCCAGCCTGCCATCCAATGTTTCCTCGCTCGCATCGGTTTTTTCCTCCCACACCGTTTCTTCTGCATACATGCCGGAAGGCAGCGCCGTCAGCGCCATGCCCAGCGCAAGCAGCCCTGCCCAAATTCTTTTTGTCATGTTCCTTCCTTTCAGCGCTCCACCGCCAGAATCACCAGCCGCCCTTCCTTGCCCGCATAGCTTCTGTCGCAGGTAATCAGGGTCAGAATATGGTCGTCCGCGCCGACCTCCACGCCCGTATCATACAGGGATTCCGATTTTGCCCGATTGACAAACGCCATGAACGCCGCGTCCCCGGAAAACGTCGTTCTCGACGGCTCCCAATCGCCGGCCTTCATGTTCACGACCGCAAAAATCGTATATTCGCTGTGGCGGTACAGGCTGTCCAGCATGACGGTTTTGTTGTCCTCGTAAAAGTCCGGGTTCTTGTACCGCATGAGCGACGTGAACATCTTCTCGCCGCTGCTGCGCAGGTGATGCCCGTAGATGGCGATATTCCGCCCCGGCGCTTTGTAATCCGCATCCGCCAGCGAAAACAGCGTTCCGACCACGCTCTGTTTCCCGCTGAACGTATGGTTCAGGTAATCATCGGGATCATCCGTCTGCACGACGGGATAATCCACATTCGTCCCCGGAATCCGCAGCCACGCAATAAAATCCGGATTCTGCGCCAGATATGCGGACAAGTCCACCGTAACCTGTGCCGCCTGTTCGCCGACTGCGTTTTCGGACTGCTGAACAGCTGAACCTTCTTCCGCCAGCGAAACCGGCGGCGCAGCGTGCTGATTCTGCGTTTCTTCTTCCACCATTTCACGTGCTTCTGCCTGCTGATGCTGCGCCCGAAGCTGCTCATATTCGCCCGCTTCCGCGCTCACCTCCGCGTCCCATTGCAGCACAGGCAGGACGACAGCGAGCATCCCTCCGATGAGCAGCAGCGCCGCCAGAAGGGTAAGCGGTGAAAATGGACATTTTCTTCGCCTTTTATTTCTTTTCATACACACTCCCTGATACAAAATAAGGGCAGCCTTTTTCAAGCTGTCCCGCGGTTATTCGATTTTCTGCTTTTTCACTTTCTTCTTAATGATGCAGATGGTGTCCGCATGATGATTTGAATTTCTCCTTATCAAATCACGATTTGTCAAATCAGGATTTGATAATATACGGATAGACACGAAAAATCAAAATGTTTTCATCCCCATCTGTCGGGCTTCCTGTTTCTACATCGGCTCCAGCAGCCTGTGCAGCAGATACCGCATCCCATCCGCCCCCTTACAGCACCGCCATGAAGCGCTGTTTGCCGACATAACTCTGCATGAAATCATCGTCTGCGGAAAACAGGAAGCAGCGCCCGTCCTCCAACCTCGTCACGGCGTTGAGCATGAAATCGTCCTCGTCGCCGCCCGGAACGCCGAAAAAGCGGACTTCCACAGGCTCTTCCCCGAAGAACAGCGCCGTATTCTCATACGCCTCGCTGTACAGTCCGCTCAGTTTATGCAGCAGTTGGACGCGCTCATATTCCGGCGCATTGTACTGCTCAATCAGGCGCTGACGCATACAGTTTTCCAGCAGATCGCCGAAAGCCATCGTCCCCGCCATACCGTTTGCCGTTTTCAGTTCACAGACGTAGTTAAAATTCATATCGCTTTTCCTCCGTTATTTTGGTCGTTTTAAGCCAGCCCCCTGTACCGCATATCCGCCTCAAAGATGTTTTCCGTCGTCGTCGGTGCTTGGAACAGGCTGGTCAGCAGGTAGCTGCGGATGTTCCGAATCTCCCTGTTTGACCGTTTCATGCTCCATAGCAGCGTGTCAATGTGGCTTGAAGTCAGCTCATGAAAACGCTTCTTGACCACCTCCACGCTGTACGGAACGCCGCTGATGCGCATCATTCCGCAGGGCATACAGTATATCTCGGTCATCAGCTCGACAATTTCGTTAATGACGCTGCCGTTTCGTGTCCCTTCGTAGGCTTCAAAGCAAATCTGCTTTTCAACCTCCGAGCGAATCCTGTTCCATGTCTGCACGTCCACACAGTTCCCCATCCCGTCATATCCATCTGCTTCGTAAGTCTGAAGATGGGATGGATAGGGATTGGATTTATGGGTATTGGGTGAATACGTTTTGGATATATGGGTATTTGATTGTGCCGAGTTTCCCGCATCCGGCTTTTCCGTATGCGGTTGCTCCGCTTCCGATGTTTCCATCTCCGGTTCTTCCGTGCCGGATTGTCCATCATCCGATTCTTCCGGCTGTTCTTCCGTCTGCCGGATGGGTTCTTCGTAAAAGTTGTATTCGGTATCATTCATGCGTCCGTCCGCGCCGCGTACACGTTTGCGCACCAGATAGCCGCCCTTTTCCAGTTCTTTAAGCGCCGTTCCGATGCTTTCCACCCCTTCTTTACAGATGGCGGACAGCCCGCGAATCGTAAAATTCCAATCCTCCGGCAGCGCCAGAATCATTGTCAACAATCCCTTTGCCTTGAGCGACAATCTCTTATCCCTCAAATGATAATCGCTGATCGTCGTGTAATCCTTGACCTTCTCTACTCGAAATATGCCCACATGAAAACCCTCCATTCCATTTGTAAATTCAAGACGCGCTGACCCCATGGTCAAGCACCGTTCTGTCATCGTTCCTGATTTTTCTGCCGCTGTTTCTGCCACACATCCAGCAGCTTGATGATGGTCTGCTCCATCTGCTTGGGCGTATACGACTTCGGAAAATACCTGCGTAGCGTGTCGCTTCTGAGCGTCACCTTATCCATGTCGCTCTTTTTCTCCTCGCTCATAATGGCAGACATCGCCTCCTCCGTCAGCCGCCCTTCCTGACTGAATTTCTTGAGCCGCTGCGCCTGTGAAAGCGATGGTGTGGTCTGCTCCGCATCCATCGCTTCCAGCAGCATCCGCTGTTCATCCTGCTTCAAATAGGACACTTCCACAGCGGGATTAAACGCCAGCTTGCGCTCATCCACCATATCCAGAAGTTCTGGAATCAGCTCGGTTAAGCGGATATATCGCTGAACCTGTTTATAACTTTCACCCGTCCCATCAGCAACAATCTCTGTACTCCGCTTTCCTTGAAAATCTGGGACAACTTGTCCCACTTTTTTCGGTCGTCCTTTTACCCTTTCAATAGCTTCCAGTTTCATTCGATAAGCAAACGCCCGCTCGCTCGGCAGCAGCTCCTCACGCTGGATATTGGAATCGACCATTACCAGCACGGCGGCATCATCGTCTAAGTCGCGAATGATGACAGGCATGGTTTGAAGTCCCGCCATTTCACAGCCACGTTTGCGTCTATGCCCCGATATCAGCTCATAGCCGCCATTTGGGTCAGGTCGCGCAATCGCAGGGACAAGCACGCCATATTCACGGATGCTGTCCGCCGTATCGAGCATCCGCTGGTCGTCGCGCACCTTAAACGGATGATTCTTGAACGGCTTGAGCTGGTCAAGCGGAATCTCCTGCACCCGTTCGCGCTGCGCATCCGCTCGGTTTTCTTCGGTCTGGAAGATATCATCGACCGATTTCAGCACGATGTTCTTCGCGCTGCTTTTCAAGTGCCAGCACCTCCTTCGTCAACTGCCGATACGCTTCCGCGACCTTGCTTCTGGGCGCATAGGCAAAAATGCTCTTTCCTTCGGCGCTGGTTTCCGCAGCCCGCACGGAACGCGGAATTTCCGTTTCAAAGATGTTGATTTTCCCACCGTATGCGTTCCGAATCATCTCGCTGATTTCGCGTTCATAGACCGTTCGACCGTCCATCAGGGTCATGAGGATACCTTCGATTTTCAGTTTGGGATTGATTCCCCGCCTGACCTGATGAACGCTTTCCAACAGCTTCTCGATGCCCTTTGTCGGCAAATGCTGAGGTATGGTCGGCACAATAATGCCATCCGTTGCCGCCAGTGCGTTGATGGTCATCATGCCCAGCGACGGCGCGCAATCAATAAGGATGTAGTCATACTCATGTTTGTAAGGCTCAAGCACCTGTTTGAGTATTATTTCGTGGCTCGTGACGTTGATCAATGACATCTCCATACCTGCCAGGTCGATGTTGGCAGGCAGGAGGTCAACCCCTTCTTCATGATGAAGCATCCCTTCTCCATGCGTGACAGGTCTATCCTGTATGACTTTTATCATGAGATCGTTCAGCGTAATCGGCAGTTCGTCCGGCTCCCATCCAAGGCTGAGGGTCAGGCTTCCCTGAGCGTCTGCATCGACAAGCAGAACCTTCCTGCCCGCTTGTGCCAGCCCTATGCCCAGGTTGGCGCAGGTCGTCGTTTTAGCTGTGCCGCCCTTCTGGTTGGCAAAGCTGATAACGTGCGCATCCATTTTTTATCGCTCCCTTCTGATAGGTGCAAAAAAAGCCGTCTGTATCATCAAGCAGCTCTCTGATTCAGCGTCTTTTCAGACGCTTTGGGTCAAAAGAAAACCACTCGATCTTCGCAAAAATCGAGTGGCCATGTTATGAAATTTACTTTTTTTCTTTGATTTCTCGCAAATATGTCTCCACGTTCCGATACTGTACATCCTGCACAACCTGTTCTTTTCCGCGATAGAGCACATATTTTCCTGTAATCGGCCCATACCGATGTTTCGTTTGCTCGCATTTCTTTTCGTCGATTAAATGACGTATCTGCTGGGGCACAATTTCGGCGCTGTGCTTGATTTCATAAATCTGACAACAGCCCGCACCCGGATCAAACACGACCATATCAAACTCGCCAATGGGAAATTGCAGCACAAAAACCTGTTTTTTCGGATTGGCCAGCTTGGTTTCCAGCAGAACAATGTCCTCCATCATCCTCCCCTTGATCTCATTCAGAACACGTTCCTGCACGGCATTTCTCTCTGCCAAAGACAGCGCGCTGAACGTCTCATCCAGCAGCAAGCTGTGAATCAAGGCGCCAGCCTGTGCATATCGAAGCCCCGGCTGTGCAATCACGATTCGGCTGCCCTTCTCATTGACATCCGGCAGGTGGAGAACGTCGATTTCCTGCGTCAAATCCAGCAGTTCCAAATATTCTCTGATTTCTCGCACATGCGTTCGATCCAGCTTGACCGTTTGTTCCGCCTGATTGCGAATTTCCAGCAGCTTTCGCAGATTTTCCGTTACGGTATCCATATCCACCCGATCCAGAATATCTGTCGGATTCTGTCTGTCACGGCGCAAATTACTTGCAGAAATACCCAAGTCGTGCGATTTGAAATCCCGCGTCAGAACCTCCAGCGTAAAACGATGATTGATATCCTCAACCACGCGGTTAATGGCGCTGGTCAATTCATCTCTTTCATACAGGTCGCGCAAATGGCGGAAGTGTCCCTCGTACTGATAACAGCGCAGGGAGTGCTGGATGTTCCGAGCAATCGCCGTGTCTACATACTCATCGGCGCTTTCCTTGCTGGCGAAGGTAGACGTTTCGTTATAGTGAACGCCGCCCAAGCTCATCGTACCGCCGTAACGAATATACTCGTCGATGCCGTGAATTCCCAGCACCGATTCAAATTCCCGATAGGGAATGAACGTCGTATGCAGCATCACGCAGCGATCGTAAAGCTGTTCGTCCTCCGTGAATAGAAACCCCAGCGAATCTGTACCGGACAGCACAATCTTCATCCCGCAGGCCGCAAATACATCCGAAAACAGTGCCGCTCCTTCGATGAAATCCTCCATCAGCGTCACTTCGTCCAGAAACACATAGCGAAAGCCCTTCTGCTCCAGCGTTTTCAAGTCTTTATTGACATCCGCCAACGTATCCTTTGCCGTAATCTGAATGAACGCCGCTTTGGCCAATTCATCTTCGGCCATGTCAGAGAAAATCTGACGAATCATCGTGGTTTTTCCCGTTCGACGCAGACCATAGAGAATAAACACCTTGTCCCGCGTCTCGCCATAAACATAATCATGCAGCTGCTGAAAACATTCGCGCTTCTGATAACAGCTTACGGCATCAGCAAATGTTCGGAGCGTATTACCTGTTCGGACGTTGGTGATGAAGTTCAGCAGTTCGGCCTTCTTCACCTTTGGCAGACCTCTACGCAACGCTTTGATTTCCTGTTCAAGCGTCTTTCGATGCTCAATCTGTTCTCGGAATGCATCAACCTCATCCAAAGGAATATACTTTTCTCTACGTTTTCCATTCTCAGACCAGCGCTGATAAAAGTATATCTTCCCGTTCACCGTTTTTCTGGTGATGGAGCCAACAGGCAGCTCGGCAATCTGTTGTTCCAGCTCTTTCATGCGCGTTTGGGCTTCTTCCTGATTCACTGTTTTCCCTCCTTTTCCCGCATGGATTTATCCCTATTATACCCTATTTATCCCCATTTATTCAAGAGGGTATAGAAAAGGATGTCCATGCTTGATGGACACCCCTTCAACATTCCGCTTTTCGAGCTGTATTGCGCTCCAATTTACGCACCAATCGCGCACCATTTTTTCATGAACGTGCGCAAACATTTATCAAGTTTCAAATGACTACAAGCTCAAAAAATGAAGTATTCCTTCATTTTTAACGACTTATGCCAAACTGCAAAGAATAGCGTTAGATGCGTTACGAATCACAACGCCCAATTTCATATATGCTCACAGCTCCTTTGTTGCCTTGCTTGACATGCTATTCCGTTCAAAAACCTGACACGGTTACTGATTATAACACACCCCTCCCCTTTTCTCAAGGCACGGCTGGATTTTCGTTGCGATTTCTGTCTCAATTTTTTTGGATGCCGGTGCTGCCGTATTCCGCCGCTTCGCGAATCGTCAGCGTCATTTTGCGCTGGATCGAAATGCTCTGAATTCGATCTCTGTCTAATCATCGCCCCAATCATCATTTATATCACTTCAAGTTCCTCACAACATATAACAAGTTCATCTCCAGAATTTATCTTCATTCCCACCGGAATAAACCTATCTCCATTAGCCAACCTTGAACCAGAATATAGTTCTTGATTCTGGTTTTGTTTGTTCTGAAGTTCCGTAATATAATCATCATTAGCCACATACATGCACTGTATATTATTCCCCCCTGCCCAAAATCTGCACGATTGCATATATATACATATAACACTTCTAAATCTAATTATTATTTCTTCTTTTGTCATCTCATTTTTGCAATAGATTTCTACTTCTGATTTTTTCTGCTTATATTCAAAACCGTAAAAGGCGCAATCATGTATTTTAATTTTATTGATATCATCTTTATTATCAAATGAATATACCATATTTTCAGTCTTTCTCATTGAAAGTATAATGAATTCCATGGTTCTGGCACAGGCTCTCCTGCAAATAATGCATTCCATTATGAGCGCTGTCCCACTCGATTAACAAACAAAATGATTTCTTTTCCCGTTTCAGATTCCTGAATGACTACCTTCCCCTTCTTTATCTCTTTGGGTATAAATTCAGAAAAAGATGCCGTATATGCTTCCCATCCCAAGGCTTTATCATCATAAAAATAGCCATAAGATAACGCCCCATCATTCTTTATAATCGTTACTCCATATCTTATTTTTCCATCATTATAATCATATCCAAATTTAGGATCGAATATACAAATTTCTTCACTCTCCGCCAGAATTCCCACCTGAATTCTCGCAGCATTTTTCGGCGTTATTTGATATCCATATAAAAAACGTCCATCTACTGAATATAAAAGGAATTGAATCTTTCCATTGTTCAAGTTATCCTTTTCAAAAACGACGAGAGCCAAATTATTCACTATATTTACATATTTGATTTCCTTATTGACATCTATATCGGCTCCATTTAATTCTTTTATCTCTTGAAATGCGTTTTTCCCAATCAAATGATCCGATACATATATTTCTTTCTCATTCCATGCATACGATTCTTCCTTTACGAATTTCTCTCCATTTTCATAAAACACCATGTTCATTATGATCAGAAAAATCGTCAAACCTGAAAAAATAATACAAATACCTTTTTTCATTTTCCCTCGTTTGTCAATACTTCAACAACATTTGCTTAAACGGCGCTCTTCTTTGTATACCCTTTTTATTCTTCTTGGTATTCTGAACTCCGTCTATAAAGTCATCGGCTTTCTTTTTTTACACCTACGACTATCTTTGTTCTTTTTTCATAATATATCGTATATTCGTCATCAATCACCATATTTTCTTGAAAATACTTATTTTTTGTAAACGCATCCAAATATACTACTTTATTCGTTTTTTCTCCTATGTCGAATACATAAGCACGAGTCACAGGTAATGGTGGCGCAATCCTTGAATCTCGATAACTTTCCTTGAATTTTCCCGTGAAGGATATTATAAGAGGATTCATCAACACATATAAATAGGATGTCACATATATTAAAGAAAACGCCAAACTCAGAAATGATGCCGCCAAATATTTTTTATCATGCACAACAGAGACTATTGCCAAAAATAATCCCATTATACCCACGATACACCCTGTCGAAAAAATACGGTATCTTATTCCATCTAAAATCACTTTAATTCTCCCTTTACTTCATTAAGACTTTTTTCACCATCAATCCCACATTCCTTATTATAATACAGCTTAGTTTCTTCATCGTAAACATATTCTCGATATCTAAATAGGTTTTCCGTACCGAGCGTCGCCACCATGCTTCCGCTCTTGCTGATCGGATTACCCCACGCATCATAACCATATTCTACCACCTGCGTACCATTCG
>OLRV01002201.1_pt1 | contig 15353 bp, 9 predicted proteins | sample 1672421 | NCBI WGS metagenome assembly OLRV01 (sample SAMEA3136684, study PRJEB25190) | human gut metagenome | biome: human gut; feature: human-associated habitat; material: faeces | place: Austria | collected 2013
GGACTTGGATTTGAAGGTGGTATAGCGGTAGTTATTTTAGCTATCATTTTAGACCGTATCACACAAGGAATGGCAGGACGAAAAAACAAGAACTAAACGGAAAGGATAAAATACGTATGAGAATATATAAAATAGTAGGAATAGTATTGTCAGCTATGCTTTTGCTAGCTTCCTGTACTAATTCAGGCTTAGAGAAAAAGAAAGTAAAAATAGCCTATGCCAATTGGCTGGAAGGTATTGCCATGAGTCATTTGGCCAAGGTGGTATTGGAAGAGCATGGATATGAGGTTGAATTGCAAAATGCTGATCTTGCCCCTATTTTTGTATCTATGTCAGGAAAGAAATCTGATGTCTTTCTGGATGCATGGTTACCAATAACGATGAAAGATTATATGAATCAGTATGGAGACAGCATCGAATTTTTGGGGGAGGTATATGGAGAAGCCCGTGTAGGACTGGTTGTTCCTCAATATGTTACGATCCAGTCTATTAGTGAGCTGGAAGCTAATAAAGACCGTTTCTCTTCTGAAATAGTAGGAATTGATGCGGGAGCAGGGATAATGAAGACGACCGATAAGGCCATTGCTGCTTACGGACTTGATGGGTATACCCTCATGACTTCAAGTAGTTCCACCATGCTGGCTTCTTTGAAAAAAGCGATGGACAAAGGAGCATGGATTGTCATTACGGGGTGGACACCGCATTGGATGTTCGACCAGTTTGACTTGAAATTCTTGGATGATCCGAAGAAAGTATATGGAGACTTGGAAGAAATACATGCTATTGCATGGAAAGGATTCAGTGAGAAAGATCCGTTTGCTGCCGAATTCTTTGGCAACATTAAACTAACGACAGAAGAACTTAGCTCTTTTATGACAGCTATGAAGGATGCCCGGATGGATGAAGAAGAAATAGCCCGCAAATGGAGGGATGAACATCGGCAGTTGGTGGATAGTTGGATTCCGAAGTCTGAGAATAAATAGATTGGAGCATTGTTATTCTTAATTTTAAATATAAAATAGACATGAACTCTAGTGGGAAAAAGGGAGTATTGTTTATGTTAGACAGAGTTCATACAATAAAAAAAACGGTAATCTTCTACAAGATTACCGTTTTATATTTATAGGGTATTACTATTATTCAGCACCCCAGTTTTCTCTAGCCAAACGTTTGTAGCTGTTGTAACGCCATTTAGCGTTTTCTTCAGCAGCTTTAAACAGTTCTTCAGCTTCAGCAGGATATTGTTTCATTACAGAAGCGTAACGAACTTCACCCTTCAAGAAACCTTGGAAATCTTCCCAGTTCGGTTCTTTGCTATCCAATTGGAATGGGTTCTTGCCTTCTTCTTCCAAAGCGGGGTTGAAACGCCACAAGTGCCAGTAACCGCATTCTACAGCCTTTTTCTCTTCTGCCTGTGATTTGCCCATACTGGCTTTTAAGCCATGGTTGATACAGGGAGCATAAGCGATAATCAAAGAAGGACCCGGATAAGCCTCTGCTTCTTTAATGGCTTTCATATACTGAGCTTGGTTCGCACCCATAGATACCTGGGCTACATAAACGTAACCATAAGATATTGCCATCATACCCAGATCTTTTTTGCGAACACGCTTTCCGCTGGCTGCAAATTTAGCCACAGCTCCTGTAGGGGTGGATTTTGAAGACTGACCTCCCGTATTCGAGTATACTTCAGTATCCAACACCAGAATGTTCACATCGTGTCCGCTGGCCAATACATGGTCTACACCGCCGTAACCAATATCGTACGCCCAACCGTCACCACCAAAAATCCACTGAGACTTTTTAGTGAAATAGGGTCTTAAATTCAATATTTCTTTAGCTACAGGAATACTTTCTTTTTCCAAAGCAGCGGATTACCTCATCCCCTGCCTGGTCTCCTGTATAGTGGATCACTGCAATATAGATTTTTCCTCTCTGCTGTTTGTGATAAAACAATACGATCATCAGGATCATAATTACAGCCGCCAGAAGCGCCAGGACATACATTCCCGCTCCAGCCGTAATTCCTGTGGTGATTGCCCAGAACAGATACAAAAGATCCATAGGATCCTTAATTGCTGTACGAAAACGGACAATGGAAAGTGCACCAACCATACCAAGTGAAATTACAACATTGGTGCTGATCGCCAGCGTTACCATACAAGTCAGAACAGTCATTCCTACCAGAGTCACTGCAAAAGTTCTTGAATAAATAACGCCTGTATAAAATCTTCTGTATACCAGAAAAATAAGAATTCCCAACGCCAGTGCTGCAACCAGAGCGACCAGAATACTCGAAATATTATATTGATCAAATACACCTGATTCCAGCACGGACTTTTTTATCATGTCTTTTACACTCATAATATCTCCCTTTCTGTGTGAATAACCATTATCCTTCCTCTGTAAATTTACACAAATACTTATAAAATGTAAACATTTTTTATTATCTCTTCATATTATGTAAGCAATGTGAAATGGCACGTTAACGCCTGATACGCCACATTGCCAGCACTAAAAATCAGCTTCATCGTCGAAACTGAGTCCAAGTTTTCCAAGTATTGACTTTGGAACATAAGCTTCTATAAATATGCCATCGTCCAGATATTCCTCTGTCTGGATCTCACCGTATTTGTGTATAAGTCCTGTGAGCCCTGCTTCAGAATATGCAAATGTATGCCTTATATATGACTTCTGATTTCTAAGTATTTCCTCTATCGCATTGGCAAGCTCCGGGAGTCCCTGTCCCGTGGCAGCCGAGATATACAGAGTCTTGTCCGCTCTCAGATCGCGCACACCCACCAGATCATCCTTTGATATTCTGTCTATCTTGTTGAATACAGTTATCACAGGTTTTCCCGAATTCTCATCTATCTTGAGCTGCTTTAATGTGCCGTACACCGTCTCTATGTTCTTATCCCAGTTTTCATCCGATGCGTCCACAACATGAAGGATGACATCACAGTATTTTGCCTCCTCCAAAGTGGAGCCAAAGGCCTCGACCAGATGATGCGGCAGCTTCCTTATAAAACCGACCGTATCGGTGAGCAGTATGTTCTGTCCCCCCGGCAGCTTGTATCCTCTTGTCGTAGGATCAAGGGTCGCAAATAATTTGTCTTCCTGTAATACTCCTGCCCCCGTGAGTGCATTCAGCAGGGTCGACTTGCCCGCATTTGTGTATCCGACTATGCCAACAACCGGCACAGTGCTCCTCTGTCTCTGCTTTCTCTGCTGGCTTCTCTGGGATTCAACGTTCCTGAGCTCCGCCTTCAGTCTGGAGATCCTGTCCCTTATGACTCGTCTGTCTATCTCCAGCTTCTTCTCTCCCGGTCCTCTCGTTCCGATTCCACCGCCAAGTCTCGACAATGAATCTCTCATACCAACGAGTCTGGTGGCTCTGAACTTAAGCTGTGCAAGTTCCACCTGCAGCTTGCCCTCGTAGCTTCCAGCATGTGCTGCAAATATATCGAGAATGACCATTGTCCTGTCCATAACCTTTATGTCCAGTGCGTCCTGAAGGTTCATCAACTGTGCCGGTGACAGCTCGTCATCACAGCACACTCCTGTGGCGCCCAGCTCATATATCATCTCCCTGAGCTCCTCAACCTTTCCTCTTCCCAGATACAAGTCATTTGCAATGCGGTCCCTGTTCTGCACCAGCCGTCCCACGACCTCGGCTCCGGCTGTGTCTATGAGCTCCGTGAGCTCGTCCAGGGATGCCTGAATCTCCAAGGAGACCTCTTTCTGTGTATATCCACCTGTATCGGCGGCAAATATGATTATCTTTTCTTTTATCTTCTCTGCTTCGAGATCATAAATTGTACTTTTCCTGTCTGCCATGATCCACCTCTACTTTTCAACGGTGACTGTGACTGTGTGATAGGATGATCTGTTGCCGCTGCTGTCCTGCGCACAGCACACAACTGTATAGCTGCCCGCCTTGGACTCCATTTTGTTAACAGCCACACATATAACGTCCTGTCCAAGACTTGTGAGTGCCTGTCCATCCAGAGTCTTGCCATTGCCATCTGTGGCCACTCCTGTCCTTATCAGTGTATCACCATCCTGTGCGTTCACATAAGATGCAACAAGATCTGCAAGCTCATCAGCCTGTCCATTGTAACTCTCCAGCTTTATCTCCACAGGAACCCTTGTTATAACAGGAGCTTCATCATCCTCCACTGTTATCTCGATACTCTTACATATCTCACTGCCCTGATCTGTAAAGCTGTACTTTACTGTATATTTTCCCAGCTTCATATTGTCCACGGTTCCCTCAACCTTCAACTGATCCGTTACATCCTCACGCTGTGAATTGAAGGCCCATATTCCCGCCATTGTGTCATAGTTCTCGCCCTGGTTTATGCTGTGGCTCTCCGCACCGTATATCACGGCTGTTCCTGCGGTCGGATTCTCCTCAACCATGTCTGTCGGATCCCATCCGGTCTCATCAGTGTTATCCAGTCTGGTCACCGGCACAGGTCTTCCCAGCGGGCCATAATAGTCACTGTCAAATATATCAACATATGTTCCAGACTCGCAGTTCTCATATATCCATTTGGTATCTGCAACGCACAGTCTGACGCATCCCAGTGATGCCCCGGTTCCAAGCTTGTTGAATTCCCATGTCTCAAGCGAATCCTTTGTGGTGTCCAGATAAGGCACGGAATGGAACAGGGTGTCGCCATCTATCTGTGACACATACTGGCCATAACAGTTGTCAAACAGTGCAAGCCAGTCCCACTTGAGCTGTATGTTGAACAGTCCGACAGGAGTCTCTCCCACCGGTGATACCGAACAGCGCATTGCCTTTACCGGAACAGTGTAATATCCAGCAGCGTCCAGCTTGTATATAGTAACTATATTTTCCTGTCTGTTTATCTTGATGGCGTATGGACAGCCATTGTCCGCCAGATCCTCGCCATTATAATTCTCTTCCTGCTCAGTCGCCGGAACCGCTATGTCCGTACATTCCACAGTTCCCTGAACCTTGAGTTCCGCAACCTTTTCTGTTGTTGCTGCTGAGGCATCGCCATTCGTATTATCACTGTCCGCCGATGTTCCTGTGGCAACCGAGTCCTTTTCATTATGATTATCCAGTTTGCTCTTAAGTCTATAGTTTTTCACAGCAAGGCCTATGACCAGTCCAAGCAGAATGACTCCCACTGCGTATAACGCAATTCTCTCGAGCTCCGCATGTCTCTTCCTGTTACGCTTATTTTTTTGTCTGTTATTCTTTTCCATATTTTCCATTTCTTTCTATAAATATATGTCAAATGTTAGTATGCACAATCAAGCCATTTTTAATCGTTACACTTTAACATAACATTTTATATAACAAAATAAAACATTTTTCTTTAAAATTAAGCAAAAACCACATTGACTTTATCGCGAACTGTTGTACAATCGAATATCAGGCGCAAAAATTAAGGAGGTTTATTATATATGAAAGATCTAACAGTCGGAAAGCCAATGAAAGTCATATGGTTATTTGCTGTTCCTATGATACTGGGACAGATCGCACAGCAGTTATACAGTTTTACAGACTCAGCCATCGTGGGCAACTACGTAAGCTCACAGGCACTCGCCGCGGTTGGCGCAACCTCAGTCATTTCGAATATGATAATAGGCTTCCTCAACAGCGGAACCATGGGACTTGCCATCCCTATAGCCAAATACTATGGTGCAAAGGACTATCACAATATGAGAAGATGTATCGGTGCATCGGCCATCATGACACTGCTGGCATCCATTGTCCTGACCGTTCTGAGTCTAATATTTATAAGGCCTATCCTGGTACTTCTCAAAACACCAGACGACATATTGGATATGGCAGCAAGCTACGTTATAATCATAATCGTTGGAATCATATTCTGTTCATTATATAATCTGTGCGCCAACATACTGCGTGCAGTCGGAGACAGCAAGACGCCTCTTATATTCCTCGGTATATCAGTTGTACTCAATATCGTTCTGGATCTTATGTTTATAAGGGCATTTGACATGGGAGTACGGGGTGCAGCCATCGCCACCGATATATCACAGGCGCTGGCGGGCATACTTGCCTTGATCTATATACTTGTGAAGGCAAAGCATCTGATTCCGGAGAAGGATGAATACTCCGTAGAGAAGAGTGACCGGTCAGACCTCATACAGTCCGCACTTGCCATGGGATTTATGAGCTGTATAGTGAACATCGGAACGGTCATACTCCAGAGAGCCATCAATGGACTCGGAACTGATATAGTAACCGCCCACACAGCGGCAAGAAAGATATTTGATATCCTCATGTTCATGTTATATATAGTAGGAAATGCCGTGACGACATATGTAAGCCAGAATATGGGCGCAGGCAGGTACGACCGGGTACATCAGGGTGTGAGGGCTGCGATCATCATAAACACGATCATAACCACTGTCATGATAATATTCGGCTGGCTGCTCAGCCCGGCACTTATAAAGCTGGTTGCAGGTACATCTGCCAGTGCCATCATAGATCCGGCCGTGAGATATGTAAGGATCGGCGTGACGTGCTTCTATGTACTTGGTCCTCTGTTCGTCCTGAGATGTGCAATGCAGGGAATGGGCAGGAAGATCGTTCCGGTCATGTCATCCACTATAGAGCTGATCGGCAAGGTACTTGCGGTTATGATCCTCACTCCAAGACTTGGATATCTCGGAGTTACCATCACAGAGCCTATCATCTGGTTCTGCTGTACACTGATGCTCTCCATAATGTATCTCACAACCCCTGTGGAGAAGCTTGTTGAGAAGAGACGTGCTGCAAACTGATATTGCATACAAATATAAACCAACAAATAAAGCCCCACTGCCGATGGTCTTCATCACCGCCGACAGTGGGGCTCTTTGTATGGCTAAAATGAGTATTACTTCTTATCCTTTTTGATAACGATATAGCCTGCACCAGCCATGATAAGTGATGCTATCATTATCGCAAACATTACGTCTACAGGTGACTTATCTCCTGTATTTACCACGTTCTGTCCATTTCCACCTGTGCTTCCATCCGTTGTTGCTGCTGTGGTAGCCTCAGTTGTCTTGTCGTCATTGCCAGGCTTCTCAGTTGTTGGAGCCTCGGTAGTCTGATCCTCTGTGGTTGGATCCTCTGTTGTTGGATCTTCTGTTGTTGGATCGTCCTTGCCAGAATCTGCCGCATCCTTCTTAACCAGTGACTTGTCTGTTATGATAAGTCCATTCTTGTCCACTGGATTCTTCTTGAGCATATCATCTGTGAGCTTCACTGCCTGGATTCCATCAAAGTAGATAGTTGAGTCAACTGTCCACTTGCCAGTGTGATCCTCCGGCACGATCGAGTTGCACCATACAGCAAATTTGACTATATCCGATGCATCGAGTGTACCACCCTTCTTACCCTTGAATGAGCTGAATGGAATAGTAACATACTGTGCCTTTGTTCCCTTTACGAAATCTGTGAGGTATACCTCAAATTCCTCGCCGCTTCCATCTGTGATCTGGATCACAAGTTTCTGTCCCATACCGTCCGGCTGTACCCACATCTCAAGCGCATTATACTTTGAGAAATCATTGTTTGTAAGCTCTGACTTAATCCTTCCTGTCCACACCTCTGATCCATTTGTCTCAAGCTTATACTTGAACGCACCGCCGTATGTGCCACCGTTCTTATGTGTCTTGTTAAGAACAAAGCTTGAGCTGCATCCTGCGGCTGAGTTAGATGTGTATGTGGAATCCAGAAGTCCGTCGCTTCCTGAATAGTACTCGAAGTCCTCGATGACATTTGCAGGAGCCTTATCCTTGGCCTTTCCAAGGCTTATGTGTGACAGCTGTGCGAGCTGCTCGCCATCTGCCAAGAGTGTGATGGTTGCTGTATCTGTCTTTCCAAGCTTGCTGAGATTCTTCTCTGTAAGATCAGCCGTGTAAAGTGTTGGCTCTGATCCTGCAGCGGCAATCTCGGCTCCAGCCTCAGCGTTGAGTGTAAGCTTAACACCTGTATCAGGATTGTTGATAATGAACTGAACCTTTGATGCATTCTTAACACCAGCCTTGAGTGTTGTCGCCTTGAGGATGGTATCTCTGTCAAATGGATATACCATGTAACCCATCTGGCCCGTGTATGTATTTGCAGATACTCCTGCAAGGGTTCCCATGTTGTTGTAGAATCCTGTGTCTCCACCAAATATTGATGAGTCGTCGTTATAATACTTTATGAAGTCATTGATAAGCTCCTGTCCATGTGTAGCATCATACTTGTATGGTACATAGAAGTTGCTGTCTCCGAAGTTTGCCCATACAAGGTAGTATGGCATGTTGTTCTTCTTCGCAATGTCGTTGACTTCCTGATACCAGTTCTTTCCTGAAGCCTCTGTTCCAACCGGATTACCCTTTACGAGAAGTCCCTCGTTGTCTGAACCGTCCTTCTTCATGACTCTGACACCGCACTCAGCGATGGCTGGTATCTTGCCTCTCTTTGCAGCTATTGATGACACGATATTACATGTTGTATCAAGACTGTCAAAGAAAGAGTTGTCTGCTGCTGCAGGGTACGAATTGTAATCGTTGTAATAGTCAAATGCAAGGATATCTACATACTCATCGCCTGGATAGTATGACACGTAAGCTGCCTCTGATGTTACAGGTCCGTTTGGCGAGTATACCCAGAGAAGGTTGTGTACACCGCTCTGCTCCATGTAATCCTTGGTATATCTGTAGAGAGACTTGTATGTCTCAGCTGTGTTCATTGATCCCCACCAGAACCAGCTTCCTGTATTCTCGTGGAATGGTCTGATCATGATAGGTATTCCTGCAGCCTGAAGCTGTGATGCGTAGTCTGCGATCACATCGAGGTAAGCTGTAAATACCTCATTGTACTCTCCACCTGGGAGAATCTGCTTTACTATGTCATTTGACAGATCCTTGGACTCTGAGAAATCACATCCGTAGAAACTGTATGTTCCATCCGAGTTCTTCACTATCTTGGAGCTGGAGAAGTTTGGCATATGCATTGACAATGACACGATCGCACCATTTGCCGCTGCAGTCTTGCTGTATGCCACTGAGTTTGCCAGTGCCGAAGCCGCGTCTGAACCGCCTGCCTCCGAGCCTGTAACTGCCAGTGAGTCGATTCCGAACACACCGCTGACCTGTCCAGTCACATCATATACATCACCGAGTGACGCCTGTGGATTTACGCTTCTGCTCACATCATTCTGATGTCCGAACAGAACCTGATCACTATTCATGAGCGTATTCAGGTATGCCGCAAGTGCCTTTGCACTGTCTGCTGCATTCGCATCGCTCACTCTAACTGATGATGGCATCTGTGAAAGATCCGCTGGTGAACCAGCACCAGGAGTCTCTGTTATCTCGACAAAATCCTTTGTTGTATCTGCCTGTGACAGAACAAGATTATCAAGATATACATTTCCCTTAAAGCTTGTGCTGCTTCCTATGATTCCTATTGTCACATCTCTGAGTGGTTTATCTGTAGGAGTAAATCCCATAGTAACTGTAACCTTCTTTAATCCATCTCCGATATCCTCTGCATCATCGTCGATGGTTGTATCTTTATTTATTATTCCATCTGCAAAAAACTTGATCTTGCTTCCCTTGAGCTTTGCCGGGTAGATTATATCCACACTGAGCTGGTTGTACTGGCTCACATCCATAGCCTCTGTAGGAACACACTTAACCTTTGCCTCACTCCATGAGGAAGTTGAATCTGCTGAGTAGTCAACAGAAACCTTAAGTCTCTCATTTGCACTGTCATATGATATGTCAGGTGTGGCATTACCGGCCTTGTTGGCTGCATCGCCGTGCTTGTATGCATATCCGGCCTCTGTGCTCCACTTGTCATAATCCTCAGCCGATGAGAGATCTGAGATCACAGCAGGATCTCTCTGCTCAAGTCCGCCGCTGCTCTCCTTAACATCAAGTACCTTAACGTTGCTTATTGTGATCTTGCCAGCATATGCTGAGTTAGAATTGTACTGGAATACGATCTCCTGTACATTTCCCACCTCTGATACATCAAATGCAAATGATATATCGCACTTGCCATCGACAAAGTTCTCAGCCTTGATGAACGGATAGTCGCCTGACTTGGCGTAATCCCAGCTGTCGCCTGTCTTCATGGCACATGCAAGCTGGATCGCATTGTATGATCCGTCTGATGCCTCAGCGCCGTCAAGGCCTGATATATCGCCATCAAGTGAAACTGTAGCTGTAAGCTTTGCCTTTGCTCCAACTTTGACATTGTCTACTGTAGGAAGATCTGTATAGCTTTCTGTATCATTGCTGGCAAATGCCTTGTCTGTCCACTTTGCATCGCTCGCTGTGTCAAATACAAGGCTTGCATCTGCGAAGTTTCCAGCCTCTGTCTCAGTTGTAGTCGGCTTCTTGCCACTCTCTACCTTGTCAACTGCAACGCCGCCGATGAGAACCTTTCCTGTAAATGCTGAGTTTGCATTGTACTGGAATACGATCTCCTGAACATCGCCTGCATCCACTCCGTTAAAGTTGAACTCTACGCTGCACTTGCCATCTGTAAAGTTCTCACTCTTTAAGAATGGATAGTCATCTGACTTGACATATGTCCAGCTGTCGCCTGCCTTGATAGCGCAAGCAAGCTGGATCGCATTATATGATCCGTCTGACGCCTCAGCACCGTCAAGGCCTGATATATCGCCATCAAGTGAAACCGTAGCTGTGAGTTTCGCCTTTTCACCTACAGTTGCACCCTCTATTCTCGCCATATCAGCATATGTATCGCTGTCATTGCTGGCGTACGCCTTATCCTTCCATGTCGTATCTGAAGCAGCGTCAAATGTGAGAACTGCATCTGAACTGCTCCATACTGTATTGTCTGTGATCGAAGGTGCTGCCACACCTGTCACATTTCCTGTTGCTGATGATCCGCCACCTGGCTCTTCTCCACCACCAGGCTCCTCTCCTGAATCATCACTCTGAATCTCTACATCAGATATTGATATTGTTCCAGTATATGCAGAGTTTGAATTGTACTGGAATATTATCTCGTTCGCAGCTCCTGTATCCTCCACATCAAATGCAAATGATACCTGTGTCTTGCCATCTGTAAAATTTTCCGCTTTAAGGAATGGATAATCATCAGACTTGGTGTATGTCCATCCATCGCCAGTCTTGATTGCACAGGAAAGCTGGATCGCATTATACGTTCCGTCAGCAGCCTCCGCACCATCCAATCCTGAAAAATCTCCATTAAGTGTTACATTTGCCGTGAGCACAGCCTTTTTACCCACAGACACATCATCGATCCTGCCTAACTCTGGGTATGTACCTTCATCATTGCTGGCATAAATTTTATCTGTCCACTTGGCATCTGCGCCAGTGTCAAATACCAGTTTGTCTGTAGTGATGCTCCACGCCATTTCCGCAGACGGCTCTGCTGCATCAGCTGAGACTATTGCCCCTGCACTTCCCCAGAATGAGCCAACCATTGCAACTGCACATGTCACAGCAACAAGTCTTGTTCTAAATCTCACCATATTTCCTTACCCTTTCTTTTTTGTGATATTCCTCCACTTTACTCACCACGAACAGCCTAATTCGTGATTAATATTTATACATATACTTATATTAACTCATTTTTTAATTGTTGAACATGTCATTAATTACCGAATATTTAAGTTGTTTTTTATTGCTTTTGCACGCCATATTAGTCAATAATTTAAGTTATTTGCAATTAATATTAGTTTCTTGTTGCCGCACGGATTGTTATAGCTCGCAGAGCGGACAATCAGTGGTTTAACACACGTTGTAATTAATACATAAAAAAGCCAGCTGGCATAATACCAACTGGCTTTATATTAGTTTATTCATTTTTCAAATATTGAAGTATCTAATCAAAATATCTGAATGCTTCCACACATGCCATTGATTCTTCCACTATATTATAAATATCTATGAAAAAATTCGTTGTGCCTAGAGATTAAACTTACCGGAATATAAACTATCAGGGTACGAATTGCATCTACTCATAACATGCACTGCATGAACTTGTATATGTACCAACCTCTTATAAGCACTGGTCTTGCGGTATGTGATATGACCTGATGCCCTTGAAACACCACTCATATCTTGTGTTTTGAACAATCACGATGGATCAAATCTGGTATCAAATACCTGCGTCCTGGCACTTCAATCATGCTATATACAGCATCTACATGTGGACTGATTCAAGATTTATCTTAAAGGCATCTCGTGTGGAAACAACTTCCCAGTTCTGAGTTACCATCATGATAAAAATGTTCTTCAATTGTCTCCAACGGAACCTCCTCCTTTCGTGAACTTGTACCACGGATCTCTGTTTCCTGCGCACCATGTGTAAAGTCTTTTTCACGATTCTATAAATCTCTGAGATAACTTCGTACATGTTACGTGTCACGGGTGACAATCTATGGTGTGCCATCTGTATCTTTTTCAAATGGCCGTTCTTTAATGTACCTTTATTATACATGATGCAAGGCAAATCGTCAACATATTTTTTGACAATTTATCAATTTTATTGTCATTGTTGTTGCGTTTTATCATCAAATTGTCTTTTATGTATATAATTGCGTGAATATTATACACATTTTATCTGTCCATCTTCTATCCTTACGATACGATCGGCCTGATCTGCTATATTTCCATCGTGGGTAACCATAATTATAGTCTGTCCATCTTCACTCTGCAGTTCTCTAAGCAGTCTCAGGACTTCTTTTCCTGATTGAGAGTCCAGATTTCCGGTAGGTTCATCGCAGAGCAACACTTTTGGTTTGTGTATGAGCGCTCTGGCTATCGCAACCCTCTGCTGCTGTCCACCGGACAACTGTGACGGATAATGTGTCAGTCTCTCTGAAATTCCAAGTTTTTCAGTAAGCTTATCAAAGTACTCCTCATCTACCTTAACCTTATCTATCATCATTGGCAGGAATATATTTTCCTTTGCTGTCAGCTCTGGCACCAGATTGAAGAACTGGAATACGAAACCTATATTTTTTCTGCGGAATTTTGCAAGCTGTGCATCTGAATATCTGAGTATATCTTCATCATCATAGAATATCTCTCCTTCTGCCTTTGTATCCAGTCCGCCCATCAGATGCAGCAATGTTGACTTTCCACTGCCTGATGTTCCTATAATCGCCGTAAATTTTCCATACTCAAATTCCACGTTACAGTTGCGAAGTGCATGAACAGCATTTGTTCCTTCACCATACGTCTTATTTAAATCCTTTATCTGAATCATATGCATCGTCCCCCTTACTCTTTTTCAGCCAGATCATCAATTATCTCTTCCGATTTCTTCTTATGAATGACCAGCACCGTAATAATCGTCGAAATCACAACAAGGAATGTTCCTATCAGTACCAACGCTCTTCCCACAGGGACAACAAATATCTCGCTGTCGAATAGAAATACATGCTGGAGTCTCGTTACCTCTTTTATAACATCTGCATCGACGTTCCATAAATCTGTCTCCGGCCAGTTGAACATGTTTAGCGCCTGTTCGTACTTGTAGCGCAAAAGCCATCTCATGCCATACACCATACCGGCTCCGACAGCACATGATACCAGGGCATTTCTTATGTTATGCCATATAAACGTCATGTTCCATGAGTGCTTCTCCATTCCAAGAGCCCGCATGATCGCCACGTTCCGCCTGCCATTCTGGTAACGCATGGTGACAAGTTCCCAATATCCCCATGCCGCCATGATAAGAAGAATAAAGAACAGACATATTGTGCTCGCATACTGTGATATATATGCCTCACGATACTCCTTATCACACTCATCTATCGTTCGTATCCTGAGTTCCATTGAAGAGTCCAATATGTCAGCAAACCTGGATACAACTCTATCAATATCTCCCCTGTTGCTTAGAGATATATATGTAACGTCATAACATGTCTTAAACATCCCAATACTGACTGCTGTGTCCTGTGAGGCCACTATTGCATATCCATACTGTGAAGCTCTGCCAAGACCTGCATACAATATCGGATCGCTCTCCTTTGTGGTCTCCGGAATCACAATTATCGCATCCACGATTTCAACAGTCTCCTTGTATTCGCCTTTTCCGTTCACTGTCATTGTATGCATTACATCGCCTATCTTATATGGCGACTCCGCGGTCATTCCGTCATATTCATATTCAACACACGCCACACCATTTTCATGGGTACCTATTGACCCCTCTTTTACATATTTATCCAGCTTTCTCATTCCGTTATCATCCAGCCATATCGCTGGAACGTTGAAATAAAATCTATCGTCTGCATGATAGAATTCTTCTGTATCTTCCGGAAACTGGACCTCCGCCTGCCACAATCCATCCGGAATATCCTCGTCATTTCTATCATAAAATATATCAAAGCCATCGTTTGTGGAGAAGCTCTCTATTGACTTTACTTCGTTCATATCCGCAATGCTCTTGCGCCCATCCTCAGTAAGTCCTGTATCTGTAAGCAATACTCCACCAGTAATCCCCGACCCCTGATCATAAAGGCATATATCTACATCACTGGTTTCCATATCCAATTGTCCATATGTATAATATGTGTCTCTGTCCAGATCATCATTGTGAAAATATCCTTTTCCCTTGCCGTCCATAGAGCAGAATGCGTAGCACATCACCGCCGCAAACAGGATCAGGGCAACAGACAACATCTGCATTATATTTGCAAATGGAATACCGGAAACCACCGATTTGATTCTCCCGAATGATCTCACACGATCTCTTCTTATAAGTCTTCTTGATTTTATATGAAGGTATATATAAAAAAGTAAATATCCAAGAGTAAATGTACCTGTTGCACACACAACAGAGATTACAAATGGATTTTCTGTAATCTGCTGTACACACCACTCCACTGTATAACCGCGCAATTTAGGCAGCCTCAGAAAACGACTTTGAATCTCGAGTATGACCTCATATACAGTGATTCCAACGACTCCGCCGCATATCACTCCTGAAACCAGCAGGATTCCCCATTCCAATATATGTATCCAAGCCACTTTCATCCGGCTGGCTCCTATATCTCTCACGATATCCAGGGATTTCTGCCTCTCGCTCATAACAGTTATCATCACGCCAAACAGGGATATAGCCGACAAGATCACAGCAATAACACTGAAATATAGTATTCCCTGGACAGAGTCCGACAGATAACTTTCGCTGTTAAGCTTCTCGTTTCCAAGGGTAATGTTGCAGATATCTTCTGCAGCCGATCTGCTGCGGCCGGATCTTGGCCATATTCCAGTTTTGTCATAATAATCCTGCGCAAACTCTTCCATAGCGCTCTCCGACTGCTCTGTTATCTCGTCATCACCATACA
>OLRV01002206.1_pt1 | contig 15324 bp, 10 predicted proteins | sample 1672421 | NCBI WGS metagenome assembly OLRV01 (sample SAMEA3136684, study PRJEB25190) | human gut metagenome | biome: human gut; feature: human-associated habitat; material: faeces | place: Austria | collected 2013
CCGTGCTGTGCCAGATAATATCCGCAAAAAAGTCCAGCAGGACGCATTCCGATGATCACAGTGGGATGCTTCTGCTGCGTTGAACCTTCTGCAGGAAAAAGATATTCCGTTTTTTCACGGTTCTGCTGACCTGTCAGCTTGCAGATATTTGCAACAAGATTTTCGGCGAGCGTGTATTCGTCGCCCTTGGGATTTCTCGAAACCCACGCTTCGATTCCGTTTGCCTTTTTATCCTCGGCGGAATTCCTGTGAACGCTGATGAAGAGCGTGCAATGCTTCTTGTTCGCCGACTTGCAGCGCTCGGCAAGCGTAACGTCCGAGTCATCGTCACGGGTGAGATAAACCTTGATGCCCATTGCTTCAAGCTTCTCTTTAATTTTCAACGTCAGCTTGAGGTCGTCGTCTTTTTCGTAACGGTCGCCGTTAGCTGCGCCGACATCGTTCTCTCCGTGGCCGGCATCAAGGCAAACATACGGGTCTCCCGAGTAGGTGTACTTCGGCCTGAAAACTCCGCTGTGTACGCAAACGGCAATGACGACCGTCGCCAAAACTACGGCTGCAATGATAATATTTCTTTGCTTTTTATTGATTTTGAACTTCATTTTATCACCTTAATAATGATAGGTTAAACTTTAATGCTTTTGCTCTGAGACGGTTACTTCATCAGCTTTTCGTAAACCTCGCCGGTGATGCAATAGGTTGCGATCGAGCCGTCGTTGAAGGTTATTTCGGCAATTCGATAATCGTTGCCGCAGTAGCCGTATAGGAATGAATTGTCAAGCACCTTCTGGATAGTTGACTTGTTCGTTATCTCGTTTGGCACGTTTTTCTTGATATAATGGGAGCTTAATTCGGGAGAATTGCCGTAATAATAGTCTGTTTCCGAATCAAATTTCTTTATATCCGCAACGCTGTTATATCCGCCTGTGAAAATCGGCAGCATATCGGCATTGGTCTTGCCGACGGACTCCGATTTCGTGCAAAGCTTCATGCTCTTGACGTCGCTTGCCGTGATTTTTGACTCAAGATACTTCATGTATCCGTTGTCCGTGAGATATTTTATCGTGTTCGTCATAGTTTTTGTTATAACAAACGATTTCGGTTCGGTTCCCATAGCGTTTGATGTCAGGTCGGTAAGCTTCATTGATGCCTGAGCCTGTTCTGTTTGCAGAGTTTTATCTTTTACAATTTCAGCTGAATATCTGTCAATAATATCCCCATATTCGTTGCAGTAATAATTATCGGGCAAATCGTCTACGAAATTATTGCCGATTCCGAAGCTGATAACGCCCAGCTCATCTTCGGGCTTGTGGAAGAAAATATCGTTTGCCGTCTGATTTTCGAGATCTTTCAGCACCGCCTTTTTCAGCTCATCGGTTATCATGCCGCAGCGGTAACTGTCTTTAAGATACTTTGAGTAAAGATAGAAATAATTTTCGGTATTCAATTCATTCGGTATTTCGCTGAGGAAATCATCGCTTGTATAGTAATAATCCGACTTGGATTCAAAGAAATTTTCAATTCCGCTCTTGGCAACCGTCGTATCGCAAAGTCCCATGATTCTCTTTGCGTTTTCTTCCGTTGTTACGCTGTAGTAACGCTTGATTGTTTTGCCGTTTTTGAGCGTATAAACTATCTGGAAGTTCATTGCGCAGGTGTCCGAAGCCGTGCTCTTGATATGTCCCTTTTGAACAAAGCTTCTGTGAATCTCAATCAGCCTGTGAATCATGCTCTCGTCGTCAACCGAATATGTGGGATAGTATATATTCTGATAACCGCTGCCGTAAAAGAACCTGTCGTAGCCTCCGGTGCTTGAGTAACCCATGTAAGCATCCATTGATTCATAGCCGTAAATCGGACGGCGATGAAGGGCATTGCTATCGTTAACGCTGCTGTAAGGATTGGAGATTGTAGAAGAAAACTCGATTGAATCAATGTCCTCGGCATTCGGTATCCTTGAAGCGTAGCCGAAAAGTCCGGTGGAGAAAACGGTTGTCACTATCGCTATCGAAACGATATAGCACGGTATTCTTTTGAGCGTGGATTTTATTATCAGCTTACGCTTATGAGCGAAGATCATTTTGAAAACGAAATACGACACAATAAAGAAGCCGATTGAGCAAAGGAAGGTAAGAAAGCTTCCTCTTTGAGTGTCAAACATGCTTCTGATAATGCTATGCATTCCGAAAACCATGACATATATTCCCGCAAGTGCCGCACAGATCTCGTTGATGCCCTTTGCTCTGCCGAAAGAACCGCTGATTTCGTTTCTGCGCTTTGGAAAAGCAAAAATTGCAATTACAAAAATTATTGCAGCATATACAAAGTCCGTGATTGCACCCGAGTAATCGGAAATTGTGAGGTTATAGAACGGTGCTCCGTTTTCGTTGAATGTAAAATAAATCAGATATCTGCTTAAGAGCATGTATGAGCCTTCGCTATATTGCTCCGGAGCGCCATATGCGTCCAGACTGATAAATTTGAACATATAAAGGTAAGGGCTGAAGAAGTTCCAGTCACCCTCATATACGCCTATTCCGCCGACGGTGTAGAAGCCTCTCATCTCGCCGAAAAGCACACCGGCAGCCATTGGAAGCATAGCGATTATGACGGTGAAGATCAGTCCTTCAACGATATTTCCCGTATAGGCGATTGCCGCCGAGGTTATCGTGAACGAGATAGAGTATATTCCGATAAAGCTGACTACCCAGTAGACCGCTATTTTGATTATTGCGGCATTCGGCGAATAACCGACGCCGAATACAGCCACAAGCTCAAAGAATGCGGCAATAATGACGGCGGCACAGAAGGGCAGAAGTCCGCCGAGATATTTCGCAAGGAAAATTTTTCTTCTGCTTATGCCGAGCGAAAAGATGACGTTGCATTGCTTCTTGCTCTGAGCGAATGAGAAAAGGATTGTTCCGGCGAGAACTCCGCCGAGTATAATCAGCACCTCGGCGAATACGGCACTGTCGCCCACATCGTTCCAGAAAAAGCCGAAGAATCTGTCCTTTTCAAAATGTGAACCGTCAAATGTTTGGAACGCCTTTATGTCAATGTAGTTAACAAGAGTTGACATGAACAGCGCAAGAAAAGTGATTATCGGAACAAAAAAGGTTTTTATGAAAGAATTTCTAAACAGTGCCGAGAAAGGCCCTGCCGCTGTATTTTTATATTTCATAGCTTGCTCCCTCCTATTTAATATTCAGCTTGCTGTAAACGTCCGCCTTTATGGCATAGGTTGCGATTGAACCGTCGTTGTATGTTACCTCAACCACACGGTCGTCGTTTCCGTTGTAGCCGTAGAGCAGGGCGTTGTCAAGCACCGTTTGAATTGCGGATTTATCCTTTATCGAGCCGCCGACGTGGTTTGCAAAGTCATGGCTTGCCTGTATGCTCATGGTGTTGTTCAATGCATCCATTTTATCTCCGCTAAACACTCAATAATGAATATTCTTCCAAATTCCAGACTTTATCAACCACATCATTGTAGAAATCAGGTTCATGACACACTAAAAGTATCGCACCCTTATATGCCTTCAATGCTCTTTTCAGTTCATCCTTGGCATCGATATCCAGGTGGTTTGTAGGCTCATCCAATAATAATACATTTGTCTCAATATTAATAAGTTTACACAGGCGCACTTTGGCCTGTTCGCCTCCGCTGAGCACCCTTACCTTACTTTCGATATGTTCGGTTGTCAGTCCGCACTTAGCCAGTGCCGAGCGCACCTCATATTGTGACATTGAAGGAAATTCATCCCAGATTTCTTCAATACATGTATTGTCACCCGGTTTGATTTCCTGTTCAAAATATCCCTTATAAAGATAATCACCAAGTTCCGCCTTACCGGAAACAGGCTTGATAAGTCCGAGTACACTCTTTAAGAAAGTTGTCTTGCCTATTCCGTTGGTTCCGACAATTGCTATCTTCTCTCCACGCTCCATTCTCAGATTAATCGGTTTGGAAAGTGGTGCGTTCTTATCATATCCGAGCACAAGGTCATCCGTTTCAAAAATAACTTTGCCCGCTGCCCTTGCTTCCTTGAAATTAAATTCCGGCTTCGGCTTCTCTTTTGCAAGCTCAATTATATCCATTTTATCAAGCTTCTTCTGTCTGGACATCGCCATATTACGTGTGGCGACACGCGCCTTATTGCGCGCAACGAAATCCTTAAGCTCGCCTATTTCCTGCTGCTGGCGCCTGTACGCCGCTTCAAGCTGTGCTTTCTTAACTTCATACACCTCAAGGAACTTATTGTAATCTCCTACATATCTATTGAGTTCCTGATTTTCCATATGATATATTATATTAACAACGCTGTTCAAAAACTCCATATCATGCGATATAAGTATAAAAGCATTCTCATATTCCTGAAGATATCTTCTAAGCCACTCTATATGATTCTCATCAAGATAATTCGTCGGCTCATCAAGAAGCAATATGTCCGGCTTCTCAAGAAGAAGTTTTGCCAATAAAACTTTCGTTCTCTGCCCGCCGGAAAGTTCGGTCACATCACGGTCCAGTCCTATCTCTGCAAGCCCGAATGCTCTCGCAATCTCATCAACTTTCGCATCTATAACATAAAAATCATGATTGGTCAGAAGGTCCTGTATCGTTCCGGATTCTTCCATCATGGCTTCCATCTGTTCTGCATCGGCATCAGACATTGCCTCAAATATCGCTGTCATTCTCTCTTCCATCTCATACAGATATGAAAAAGCAGAACGAAGTACATCGCCGATAGTCATCCCAGGTTCCAGTACCGTGTGCTGGTCAAGATATCCTACCCTGATATTCTTCGCCCATTCCACTTTGCCCTCATCCGGCATAAGCTTTCCGGTAACAATATTCATAAACGTGGACTTACCTTCGCCGTTAGCTCCGATAAGTCCGATATGTTCTCCCTTAAGAAGTCTGAAAGAAACATTATTAAAAATGGCTCTGTCGCCAAAGCCGTGGCTTAGATTCTCAACATTAAGTATCATTGTAAAGTCCTCTATTCCAGAACACGTGTACATGCAATAACTGATTTCTGTTCCGGATTATCACTGTTTTTTATGAAAGTTGTCTCGCACGAACACACTTCACCTCCGGTAAGATGTCCTTTAAACTGGAATGTAAAAACTTTATTGTTGCTATTAAAGAACTTGTCCATATTCTCAGCCGATGTCACGCGTGTAAATTCAGCACGGCTGTCCTCCTCAAGCACATTCTCAACATAAGCATCAAACATCTTGCGCATCGGTTCTTTTTTATAGGAACTGGAAATTTTGTTATCATCCTTATATAATGTGGTAAGTGTCCCATCCACATAATTAAGTTCGATTATTTCGTGGTATATATGACAAAGCAGCGGATAAAAATCCGCAAGAATTTTCTTGTTATATCTTTTCTGTTCTTTTGTGACATCATTGATACTGAATATAAATCTTGATTTGCCTTCGCAGTCTCCTATGTATCTTATCGTAATTCCAAGCCACATCCAGTCCGTATGTTCCGTCCGGCGGCTTATGATAACATATTGCTGTTTCTTATTAAGTCTGGCATTAATCACTGCCTCTATCAGCCGCTGGGTTGTCATAGCCTCATGGCTGTCCATATGTTCATTATCACTCATATACAGTTCAAGCGGCGATGTCTTATAAATCCTTGTATATTCAGAATTAACCTTAAGGAGCTTAAGGTTGACTTCATCATACTCATATAATGCCATCGGACCGATAATTTCTTCCATAAATGCACGCAGCTGCGGCGATTTGACATTAAGAAGATTATCAATGTCCACATCCTCATAATCAATGCGTGCATCGCCATCATCTATCTTATGTCTGCATTTCTCCTTGAATTCATCAACCGAAACAGGTCTTGAATAATAGTATCCCTGAATATAATCGCTTCCGATAGTCTTAAGTAACGATGCCTGTTCGCCTGTTTCTACACCTTCTGCGACAACGGTCATTCCAAGCCATTTGGCCATTCGTATAACGCTGCTGACCACATTGCCCGCCCTGTCCGATTCAACTATCTCATCTATTAATTTCTTGTCTATTTTAAGTATATCAAAAGATAAATCCTTAAGAAGGTTCAATGACGAATATCCCGTTCCGAAATCATCCATAAGAACCATATAACCGGACTTTTTGAGCATATTAACCGTGTTGATAAGGCGTTTCGGATTATCAACATATGCGCTCTCAGTGATCTCTACGCGCAAAAACTCCTTCGGAATATTGTATTTGTCAACCAGTCCGTCAAGTATTTCCAATAAATCATCATGATACAGATTCGCTCTTGAAACATTAATGGAAAGCGGAACAAGAGTCTCTCCGTTATCCATAGCTTCTCTTATTACTCTGCATGCTTCTTCCCACACATAGTGGTCAAGCTTATTGATCATATAATTTTTCTCAAATACCGGTACAAAACGTCCCGGCATAAGAAGTCCGTATTTCGGATGTTTCCATCTTACAAGCACTTCCCCGGCCGCAATAACGTCCTTCTGGATGTCATAAATTGGCTGTATCACAATGAAGAATTCCCTGTCCGTAATTCCTCTATCCATATCTGATACCAGCTGCTGCCCTGTAAGGAGTTCTTCTCTCTTGGTCTCTGTGTATACTTCTATCTTATCTGTATGTATTCCTTTAATGCTGTTAAGAGCCATAAGTGCCCTGTCACACATCTTGATAACCGGAATGGTTCTGTCTTCCACGTAATAAAGTCCGGCCTGTATAAAAAGCCTGTATTTCTCATTCGCAGTTTCAATACTGTATTTCATTCTGTCGGAAAGTAATGCTGTATCTATATTATCTCTGTTGCAAAAACATATGAACTTATCGCCACCGATTCTGCCGATAATTCCGTCTGAAAATATCTGTCTGCTGAAAGTATTAACGATATCCTTAAGGACCTTATCTCCCATTGCCATGCCAAAAATATCGTTAACTACCTTAAATCTCTCTATATCCCACGCGAGTATCATATATTGCTTTTCTGAGTTCTCATCGAGGATTCTCTGCGCTTCTTCCATAAAGCTCTTAAAACTCAGCACTCCCGTAAGAGAGTCATATACCAAGCCGTTATTCTTATTTTCCATATTCATCATAGCATCACCTGCATAAACTTTCCAATACTATAACGGCAGTGCGGCTTTCCGGCACCGCACTGCCGGCATTAAACATCTGTTAAATCAGACTTCTGTAAAGCGCTGTAATTTCCTCAACGCTTGTTTCTCTCGGATTACCAGGTCTGCATGCATCATCATAAGCTGACTGTGCAAGGAACGGAATATCCTCTTCCTTAACTATTTCCTTCAGATCTGCCGGAATTCCTACATCATGTGAAAGCTGTCTTACCGCATCCACTGCTGCTTTTCTGTATTCCTCCTGTGACATATCATCAACGCCTTTAACGCCCATTGCCCTGGCAATCTCTCTGTACTTCTCTCCTGTTGCAGGTGCATTATATTCCATTACCGTAGGAAGTATGATTGCGTTGGCAACTCCGTGTGGTGTATCATAAAGTGCGCCAAGAGGATGAGCCATTGAATGAACAATACCGAGACCTACATTGGAAAATCCCATTCCTGCAACATACTGTCCGAGTGCCATTCCTTCCCTGCCTTCCGGTGTATTGTTAACGGCATCTCTTAAACTTCTTGCAATGATCTCAATAGCCTTGATATGGAACATATCCGAAAGTTCCCATGCTCCTGCCGTGATATATCCCTCAATAGCATGTGTAAGAGCATCCATACCTGTAGCAGCAGTAAGTCCCTTAGGCATTGTTGACATCATCTCAGGATCTACAAATGCAACAACCGGAATATCCTTAGGATCTACACATACCATCTTACGATGCTTGGCATCATCCGTGATAACGTAATTAATTGTAACCTCTGCGGCAGTACCTGCTGTTGTCGGAACAGCAAATGTTGTAACTGCTTTATGTTTCGTAGGTGCCACCCCTTCAAGGCTCACTACATCCGCAAATTCAGGGTTATTGATAATAATGCCTATTCCCTTGGCTGTGTCCATTGATGAGCCGCCGCCGATTGCGATTATATAATCCGCACCTGATTTCTTAAATGCTTCTACACCTGTCTGCACATTCTCAATGGTAGGGTTCGGCTTAATATTGGAATATACCTCATATGCAAGTCCTGCACCATCCAGTACATCAAGCACCTTCTTGGTAACACCGAATTTGATAAGGTCAGGATCCGAGCATACAAATGCCTTCGTAAGTCCGCGTCCTATAGCCTCGCCTGCTATCTCTTTAACTGCCCCGGCTCCATGATATGAAGTCTCATTAAGTATAAATCTGTTTGCCATAATAACCTTCTCCTTTACATTATGGGTCAATACCCTCTGATAGTCACATTTTACCATAAAAGCATATATCATACAACCAAAAAAGCGGTATTGACGCATATTGACGTATCATGAAAAAAACACAAAAACGGCCGCCCGTATGAAACGGGCAGCCGTTATAATCATCGTCATATCAGCCTAACATCATTCTGTCATTATCAAGCTCTTTACCGCTTGCAATAGCGAATTTTTCAAGAAGATCCTCTACTGTGAGTTTCTTTTTTTCTTCTCCTGATATATCGAATATTATATTACCACTGTTCATCATGATAAGTCTGTTGCCATGCGCAATGGCATCTTTCATATTATGCGTTATCATGAGCGTTGTAAGATTGTCCTTCTGTACAATTTTCTCGGTAGTGTCAAGCACCTTGGCGGCAGTCTTAGGATCAAGTGCGGCAGTGTGCTCATCAAGAAGCAGAAGCTTAGGTTTCTTAAGTGATGCCATAAGGAGCGTAATAGCCTGACGCTGTCCGCCCGAAAGCAATCCGACCTTGGAAGTGATTCTGTTTTCAAGACCAAGATCAAGTTCTGCAAGAAGTTCCTTGTACTGCGCCTTCTCTTTAGCCGTAATTCCCGGCATAAGGCTTCTGAATTTGCCTCTTCTTGCTGCAAGCGCAAGATTTTCATCAATACCCATCGTCGCAGCTGTTCCCATCATTGGGTCCTGGAAAACCCTTCCGAGATATTTGGCACGTCTGTGCTCAGGTATTCTGGTAACATCAATATTGTCAATATATATCTTGCCGCTGTCGACCAGCCATGTTCCCGCAAGTGCATTGAGAAGTGTTGACTTTCCGGCACCGTTACCGCCGATTACCGTAACAAAATCGCCTTCGTTAAGTTCAAGGCAGAGACCGTTGAGTGCTGTTTTCTCATTAACCGTATTAGGGTTGAATGTCTTATAAATGTTCTCTACTTTTAACATTATTTGGCAGCCCCCTTTCTGACCGGCTTGGCAAAGATTTTCTTTCTCCAATACGGGATTGCAAGGAATACGGCTACAAGAAGTGCCTGTGACAGCTTAAGAAGTGTCGTGTCAACACCGAGCCACATTATCACTCTCATAACCACGTAGTATATGATACCTCCAAGCAATACTCCTACAAGCTTGAGTGCGAAATTCTTAAATATTTTATCAAAAAGTGCAGAACCGATTACAACGGCTGCAAGTCCGATTACGATTGCTCCACGGCCCTGGTTGATATCGACGCTCGCCGTATACTGTGAAAGCAGGGCACTTGCAAACGCAACTATACCGTTGGAAATCATAAGTCCTATTACTTTATTGACATTGATGTTAATGCCCTGTGCGCGTGACATGTTAGGGTTACATCCGGTAGCTCTTAACGACGCACCGCGCTCTGTTCCGAAGAACCAGTAAAGTATTCCAATAATTACTATGGCGCATACCACAACCACAAAAATAGTGTTCTGGTAGAACGGTATAGGGTTGGCTTCCGTCGATTTAACCGATCCCATATGTGATATAAGGTGGTACTTCTGTGCGTTAATTGCCAGATTCGCCTTATTATCAAGTATTTTAAGGTTAATTGACCAGAGTCCGAACTGCGTTATGATTCCCGCGAGTATTGCCGGGATTCCCATAACGGTATGAAAAAGTCCTGTTGCAAGTCCCGCTAGCATTCCGCTTATAACTGCCACAAGGAGTGCAAGCCACATCGGCTGTCCTTTGAGCAACATCGTGATGCAGACCGCGCCTCCGAGAACCATCGTTCCGTCCACAGACAAATCCGCTATATCCAGTATTTTGTAAGTGATGTAAACGCCAATGCCCATTATTCCCCAGATAAGGCCCTGGGCAACACCATTAGGCAGTGCATTTAAAAGTGCTGTTATGTCCACACCAATTCCTCCAAATTATAATTAATTATTTAGCAATTGCTTCATATCCGTCCGGAACTTTAATTCCGAGATCATCGCAAATCTCTTTATTGTATTCTTTAGTTACGTTAGGAGCGAATTTAATATCCATTGTTGTGATATCAGCTCCGTTTACAAGAATATCATAAGCCATTTCACCGGTTGTGTATCCAAGGTCATAGTAACTGATTGAAAGTGTTGCGACACCGCATCCCTTGCAGATACCTTCCTCGCCTGCTATTACAGGAACCTTAGCCGGACGGCATACATTATCGATTACCGACGTGCTGGATGCTGCTGTGTTGTCTGTAGGAATGTAGATTACATCTGAAGCATTAGCTGCTTTTTCACATACTGACTGGATATCGTTTGAGTCAGTGAATGCGAAATATTCGCATGTATATCCAAGCTTGGTAAGCTCGTCATTCATAACATCTACCTGATATTTGGAGTTAGGCTCTGCTGAACAGTAGAAAAGACCTACTTTCTTGGCATCAGGGAAAATCTCATGAAGCATGGCTGCCTGTTCGCTAAGAGGCGCAAGGTCCGATGTTCCTGAAATATTACGTCCTGTTTTACCGCTCCAGTCACTCATATCAAGTGCTGTTGCATAATCTGTAATAGATGTTCCGAGTACCGGAATTGTAGTTGTTGCCGATGCTGCTGCCTGAAGAGGTGATGTAGCGTTGGCAAGAATGAGATCTACATTTGAAGATACAAAACCATCAATAATAGTAGCACATGTAGGTGTATCTCCTGCTGCATTCTGCTCGGTAAATGTAACCTTATCTCCGAGCTTCTCTGTAAGAGCGTCCTTGAATCCCTTGGTAGCCGCATCGAGAGCTTCATGCTCTACAAGCTGGCAGATGCCCACATTATAAGTCTTATCTTTGTCTGACGAACCGCCTGATGCGCTCTTGTCCGACTTAGAACATGCTGTTGCTGCAAAAACCATTGACAGGCAAAGGCCTGCTGCGATAATTCTTTTAATCTTTTTCATAATGATTCTCCTTTACATATATTCAGGTAACGTGTGCATCACACATGCATCCGTTATCATTCGGTTTAGTGCTTTTACGCTTTTATGCTTTTATGTATCAAAGCACCAGTCTATTATAAATTATCATTAACATGCCGTCAATGCCAATTTTCAAAATCCTATCACATTGGAAACTTTAAACGGACACATTGTTTTTTTATTATCTTTTTACAATAGTTTTATAAAAAAAATAAACCAAGGAGGTTATTATCATGCGTATAAATTTCAAGAGAATTTTTCCCTGCATGCTTGCGGCAGCACTTATCTTGGTGTCCGCTGCCGGATGCGCAAAATCAAACAGTTCCGTACAGGAAAACACGACAGAAGCCGTCATTCCCGACAGCCTGATAACCATCAAGGACAGCGACACCGACACTGATGTGTCCGATGCTGTAGAAATCACATTAAACGGCAGTTCCGTTTCATGCAGCAGTTCATCCGTAGCAATTAACGGAAGCGAGATTACCATAAGTTCCGGGGGCAGCTATATAATTAACGGCACCCTGGATGACGGAAGGATTGTAGTTGACGCGGATAATGCCAAGGTACATCTTATCCTCAACGGAGTCTCCATTCATTCGGAGACAAGTGCCGCCATATATGTCAAATCAGCCGACAAAACAACCATCACTCTCGCGGACGGCACCGATAATACATTAAGTGACAGCAGTAATTACACTTATGATGACACAGACAAAGAAGAACCGGATGCCGTACTTTTTTCAAATGACGACTTAAGTATTAACGGTAACGGTTCACTCAACATAGAGGCTTCGTTCAATAACGGGATTACCTGTAAAAACGACTTGAAAATAATAAGTGGAACCATAAATGTTGCCGCTAAGAACAATGCCATTAAAGGCAAAGACTCTCTCTCAATTACCGGCGGCACCATAACTGCATCAGCCGAGGGCAAGGGCCTTCTCTCCAACAACGACGAGGAAGAGGATAAAGGCTATATTCATATTACCGGAGGCACGATAACACTTACCTGCACCGACGATGCCATACATTCCAACAATGCCATTTATATCGAAGGCGGCGATATGACACTTTCAAGCAGTGACGACGGAATCCATGCTGATAATACTCTTGTTATATCAGACGGTACCATAGACATTACCAAATGTTACGAGGGTCTTGAAGCGGCTGCCATATCCATTGACGGTGGCGCAATATCCATCACTGCATCCGATGACGGAATCAACGCAGCCGACGGTTCTTCTTCATCCGAAGGCGGTCCGGGCATGAGAGGCGGTCCGGATATGGGCGAAAATTCCGGCAGTAATTGTTCCCTCACAATAAACGGCGGCACAGTATATGTAAATGCCGGAGGTGACGGAATTGATTCCAATAGTTACATTGTCATGACCGGTGGTGCTTTAGTCGTGGACGGTCCTACCGGCAACGGCAACGGTGGTCTTGATTATAACAACTATTTCACAGTGACAGGTGGTTATCTGGTCGTAGCCGGCTCATCAGGAATGGCGCAGAATATTTCGGACAGTTCGACACAGTGCGGTGCCCTTGTGGCAGTATCTGGAGGCACTGCCGGCACGCCTGTTACCATGGCAGATTCAGACGGCAATGTGATAATTTCATTCACCCCTGCCAAGTCTTACAATGCACTTAACATATCCACTCCCGACATGAAAACCGGCATGACTTACACCATATATCAGAACGGCACCTTGACCGGTTCAACACAAATCGTTAAGGATTGTTATACAGGAGGCACAATAGAAGGCGGAACGGAATTAACCACATTTGAACAAAGCTCCACCGTAACCAATTCCGGTATTTCCGGCAACGGCGGCATGGGCGGACAAAGGCCGGGTGGCGGCAATTTTGGCGGCGGCCAGAAACCGGATGACAACAACTTTGGCGGCGGCCAGAAACCGGATGACAGCGACTTTGACGGCGGCCAGAAACCGGATGACAGCGACTTTGGCGGCGGCATCCGGCCGGATGATACCAACAATATTTCAGGTGGCAGCAGCTTTGACGGTGGCAGCGGCTTATAGCATTTCAAAGGATTCACACTTTTTTGCACTTTTCGAAGCATTTGGTGTCAATTTGACAGGCTCAGCGTTATAATATAAGAAATATTGTATATATTCTAATACACTTGTTTTCATATATTATTATGTTGTAGTATCGCATATAGCAAATAATTGACACCAAACTGCTGATTTTGGTCAAAAAAGTGTGAAAATATCGTATTGTATACTGTAGTATTATTCTTCCGGCGGCGCGATAATATTGTTTTGCTGACGGAATTACACCTATGATACTTAACGGTCAGGGCTGCTATATTGATAAAAACGGAAACGTCGTAATCGGCATAGTTGAATAAATTACATAGCAAAACGACTCCGATTTTCAATAGAAAAAAGGAGCTGTTTTTAATTGACAATATTTAGTTATAAAAACCGCTATGGTATAATCCCATAGCGGTTATCATTTAAGATATTATCTGTTACATTTAGATGAACGGTACTCCCGGAAGAGTGAAGAATGTTGTACTCTTGTAAAGGAACAGACCGATAAGGTATTCAACTGTTACAAGTCCCGCAACGAGAATTGCAAGTGAGATAACGAGCTGTTTTCTGTCCTTAATCTCTTTGCTAAGAATCGTAAATCCCTGAATTGCCGTAAGTACTGACATAAATACGATAAATATCGGGAAGAAGAAACCTCTGAGTGCGCCCACGCGAATGAAGTTGTAAAGTATTTTTACAGCCATTGCTCCGATAAGCGGAACTGAAACTGCGCCGCAAAGTGAAGCGATCTTATTAACATCTGTTTTCTTCTTAAGAACAACTGCATCTATAAGATAGAATAATCCGAATACTGTCGCGCCCATAAGAACTATGTATATGATTGGGAAAAAGATTGACTGGAAAATAGTTCCTACGTTAATGGAATAATCATTAAGGATATCCCATCTCGTATAGCCAATAGAATCCAGGTATTCTCCATATGACATGCCCAATAATCTGTAAAGACCCTTAGCCTGCTTTTTAAATGAACTAAGTGCATAAAAAATCTTAGAAATAAGGTTAAGCACGGTTGCAAATACATAAGCTATTGTAAGAATGCCAATAAGCACTGCCGATGACGGAATAGTTCCGTTCTCATAATATTCTTCTGCTGCCGTGATAGGTTTCTTAACAGTATTCTTAATATGGTCAATAGCTTTCTTAAAAGCGCCTCCCATATCAACTGAACTCTTCGGTGCCTCCTGCTGTGGTGCTCCGTATGCTGCCGTGTAAGGTGAGCCCTGCTGTGGCGCTCCCGTGTAAGGCATTCCCTGTGGGATGCTTCCCTGTGGTACTGACTGGGCATTATTCTGCTGACATGTACAAACTTCTCCGTCAGCCAACTGTTTACCGCAAATTGTACAAAAAGCCATTGATTCATTCCTCCTAAAATAAATCCCTTTTACTTAAAAAGGGCCTTGATACACTTGAATATACCACACGGCAGAGGAATAGTCAATAAATCATTCCGCGCAAATTGTCTGTTTTTCGACGTTATAATCAGTCGTTCTCTGCAGCCATTATAATCAAATCTGCTGCGCGCTCTATACCAACCCTGGAGCTGTCGATGCAGAGATGGTAATTCTCCCTCTCTCCCCATTCCCGTCCGGTAAAATAGCGGTAATTTAACTTACGTTTCTTATCCTTTTCTTCGAGACGTTTTAAAGGCTTGACCGGTGACTCGCCGTACTGTTCCACTATCCTGTGTGCCCTGAAATCGTCCGGTGCCCATACAAATACGTTAAAACAGTCTGGTTCATCTTTCAGTATGTAATCCGCACATCGGCCAACTATCACGCAGTTTTCCTTGGATACAATATCGGTAATTACTTTACGCTGCGCAATCCATATTCTGTCCGCATTGGCAAGGCCATCCGTTCCTCTTCCGAGAAAAGAATATGCAAAAAATCCGGTTCCGGGAGCATATTCTGCCCGCCTTTGAAGATGCGCAAAAAGTGAGCGTCGTTGAGGAAGATGCCTATG
>OLRV01002209.1_pt1 | contig 15309 bp, 17 predicted proteins | sample 1672421 | NCBI WGS metagenome assembly OLRV01 (sample SAMEA3136684, study PRJEB25190) | human gut metagenome | biome: human gut; feature: human-associated habitat; material: faeces | place: Austria | collected 2013
AGCTGTCCTTAGTACGAGAGGACCGGGATGGACGGACCGCTGGTGTATCTGTTGTACTGCCAAGTGCATCGCAGAGTAGCCAAGTCTGGAAGGGATAAACGCTGAAGGCATCTAAGCGTGAAGCCCCCCTAAAGATAAGATTTCCCATACCGAAAGGTAGTAAGACCCCTTGAAGACGACGAGGTAGATAGGGCAGAGGTGGAAGTGTGGTAACGCATGGAGCTGACTGTTACTAATCGGTCGAGGCTTTAACCAAAGAAGGCTAAAGTGTAAAAGATGTGAATAGTTCTTGTATGTTGTTTTGAAGGTATATCCTTTACAATTTAATAAAGGGGCATAGTTTCAATGGTAAAACATCGGTCTCCAAAACCGCAGTTGGGAGTTCGAGTCTCTCTGCCCCTGTTATTGAAAGATAGATTAGATTTATGTCTAGTCTATTTTTTGTTTTATAAGAAGATAAATCTGAGCATCTTGCTTGCTAAGCAGGATCGCACTGCTTTCTTGAATATTTCAAAAAAACGTTATAAATATTACAAAAATATTACAAAAACACTTTACAAGAAATCAATAATATGCTAAGATTACAATAAATGTAACAGAAATGTAACAATTATAAAAATAGAATTGAGGCAATAATTATGATAAAAATAGTAAAGAAAATAACAATGATTGCGGCTATGACAGCCGTAATGTTAACAACAACGATTACCCCAACAATATCGACAACAACATCATCGACAACAACAGTTTTTGCAGCATCAGGATATAGTGGTAAAATATATAAACATTGGTGCAGAATGAGAAAATCAAAATCTAAAAAAGCAAAAACGATCAAAAAATTAAAAATAGGAACAAAAGTAACAGTTCTTTCCACGAGTGGAAGTTGGAGAAAGATCAAAGTTGGAGGAAAAACAGGATATGTACTAAAAAAATATGTATATATTAATACAAGAGCACCAAAACTAAAAGGAAGTACATATAATAAAGGTAAAACAGTAGCATCATTTGCACAACGATTTGTTGGGAACCCATATGTATGGGGAGGAACGAATCTGAATACTGGTGCAGACTGTTCAGGATTTGTAAAAAGTGTGTACAAATCATTTGGATATAATCTTCCAAGAAGTTCATCTTCTCAGAGAAGAGCAGGACGTAAAGTTTCATATAACAAAAAGCAGCCAGGAGATTTAATTTGCTATAATGGTCATGTTGCTATTTATATAGGTAAAGGAAAGATTGTTCATGCAAGTTCTAGGAAAACAGGGATCAAGATTTCTCCAAAAGCTAATTATCGAAAAGTACTTTCAGTAAGAAGAATTGTAAAATAAAAAAATCAGGAGAAAATATGAGATATGAAGGAATGATTTACAGACCGCCAAGTGAGGCATATAGTCTGATTGTACAGGTAACAATCGGCTGTAGCCAGAATCACTGTATTTTCTGTAATATGTTTAAAGAAAAAAGCTTTAGGATCAGAAAAGCAAAAGAAGTACTTGAAGATTTGCAAGATGCAAGGAATCAATACAGACATGTTGAGAAGATCTTTCTTGCAGATGGAGATGCATTGGTCTGTAAAACACAAGACTTAGAATCAATTCTTCATTTTATTCAAGGAAAATTTCCAGAATGCAGACAAGTAACCTTATATGGATCACCAAGAAGTATCTTAATGAAGGACCAAGAAGAATTGGACAAATTACAACGACTTGGAATATCTATGATTTATATGGGATTAGAATCAGGAAATGATGGTGTCCTTGCATATATGAAAAAAGGTGTGACAGCACAAGAGATGATCGAGGCTGCACATAAGGTAAAAAAGGCAGGAATCCGACTATCTGTTACGGCAATCTCAGGTTTGGGTGGCAGAAAGCTATGGAAGGATCATGCCAAAGATACAGGACTCGTTTTATCAGAAATGAAGCCAGATTATATAGGATTGCTCACGTTAATGATAGAAGAAGGTCTTCCGTTGGCAGATAAGATCAGAAGCGGAGAATTTGAACTTTTAAATCCATATGATATTTTGATCGAAACAAAAGAAATGATAAAATATCTGGATTGTCCAGGATGCCTTTTTAGATCAAATCATGCATCCAATTATATAAATTTAAGAGGAACATTAAATCAGGATAAAGAAACAATGATTCATTTATTAGATGAAGCAATTAAGGGAAATATTCATATGAAATCAGAATGGATGAGAGCACTTTAAAATGGATCAAACAAAGTAAAAGAACGAAATTATAGGAATATCTTGTAATTTCGTTCTTTTTGGTATTATGAAACTTATAATTTAATAAATTCGGGCTTTTTATTTCGAAAGATCGTATAATAACGAACTCCAAGAGAAGACAGAAAATCAGGCAATTTATGAAAATCATAAGCCATATGTTTAGGACAATGTCCGTCGGAACCGATGGTGATGATCTCGCCGCCAAGTTCGAGATATCTTTTTATAATATCATGATGAGGATTAGGATCATTCATGCCGTATTTAAGTCCAGCAGTATTCACTTCAATGCCTTTTCCATGATCGATGATAGTTTTTAAAATAGTATCTAGGAGATCAGAATAATCACTGTAATGAAATTCAAAAGAAGGATCTTTGATATAACGTGCTGCATAATCAATATGTCCATAGACACAATAATCATCAAAAGAAGAAACATTTTTTAAAATATCTTCAAAATAATGAGCAAGTCCTTTGCCGGCAGGGTAAGTTTCAAAATAAATTGCATCATAAGGATCCATAAAGTCAACAATATGAGTAGAACCAATAATGAAATCGAAAGGTTCATCCTTTACAAAATCAGAACATTTCTTTAGAGTTGTTGGCATTAATCCAAGTTCAACCCCATAATTGATTTCAATCTGATCCTTAAATTGTTCTTTCATTGTAAATAAATTTTCTTTATAAGACGGAAAATCCAAAAGAAAATCAAAATCATCAGGGTTATCGGGATAATCAATATCATGATGTTCTGTAAAACAAATGGTTTTAAGACCAAGAGAAATTGCCTTTTTGATCATATCTTCCATAGGACTTTCTGAATCGGAAGAAAAACTGGTATGTAAATGATAATCTGCAAGAATCATAAAAAACTCCTTTGTAAATAGTCAAAATAAACAAAAATTAATACTTTTATTATACACGTTATAATAGAAACATAAAGAAAAAATAAGATCTATGTAAAAAGTTCTTTAAATATAGGAGTATGTTTGTTAAAATTATTTATGTCGTACAAACGATAATATTATATATGTGGGAGATCCAATAAGGGGGATCTGTTAAAAACACAGGAGGAATCATAAAAAATGAATACACTAACACATGTCGGTAACCTGTTTGCGTTTATCGGCGGACTTGGAATGTTTCTGTATGGCATGGATATCATGGCATCAGGACTTCAAAAAACAGCAGGAAATAAAATGAGAGACCTGCTAGGATATCTGACCAATAATCGTATTCTGGGTGTTCTGGTAGGAGCATTGGTAACAGCAATCATTCAGAGTTCATCTGCAACTACAGTTATGGTTGTTGGTTTTGTAAATGCTGGTATCATGAACCTTACACAGGCGGCAGGAGTTATCATGGGTGCAAATGTTGGTACAACGATCACAGCATGGCTTGTATCAGCCAATGAGTGGGCAGGAGCACTGAAGCCAGATTTCTTTGCACCATTTATTTTAGGTATTGGAGCATTTATCATTACATTTTCTAACAAACAGAAGTTGACACAGAAAGCAGAGATTGCAGTTGGATTTGGTATCTTATTTATTGGATTATCATCTATGTCTTCATCCATCTCAGTCTATCAGGATAGTCCTATTTTTTATAAAGCATTTCAGGTATTAGGAAGTAATCCGATTCTTGGAATTTTAGTTGGGGCGGTTGTAACAGCGATCATTCAGAGTTCTTCAGCATCTGTTGGTATTTTACAGACATTAGCAATGAGAGGAATTGTAAACTGGAGATCAGCAATCTTTATTACTTTAGGACAGAATATTGGTACTTGTATCACTGCAATCTTATCAAGTGCAGGAGCGAATAAAACAGCAAAAAGAGCAGCGGTAATCCATTTAAGCTTCAATGTATTAGGAGCAGCAATCTATGGAGTGATCATGACGATCTTCTTTGGAATATTCCCAGATCTTGCAATGCAGCATATATCAAGTACACAGATTTCTATTTTCCACTCAATCTTTAATGTATCTGTAACGATATTGTTATTCCCATTTGCAAATGCATTGGTTAAATTATCAGGTATTATTATCCATGAAGATGTTGTGGAGGATGAAGAGGAAGAAGAACCGGAAGAGAAAGCATTACGTCACTTAGATCCACGTATTCTTGAAACACCAGCATTTGCTGTAGAGAATGCTGTAAAAGAAGTTGTGCGTATGGGTGAAATTGTTTTAAAGAACTTAAATCGTGTCACAAAAGAAGCAATGCGAGGGGAAGAACCAAGGCAGAGTAAGATCGATAAAGTTCACAATGACGAACAGGTGATCAATCATTTAGAGCCAATGATCACAGAATATTTGGTTAAGATCAGTCATCTGGCAATCACGGAAAAAGAAATGAAAGTTGTTAATAATCTATTTGATTCGATCACGGACATTGAACGTTCCGGAGATCATGTGGAAAATATGGCTGGATATCTGCAGCATATCAAAGATATGAAAGAAAGTATTTCAGAAGATGCAGCATATGAGCTTAGAAATATGAATAATCTTGTAAAATCAGCATTTGAATTAGCAATCCGTGCGATTGAATTTGATGATACAAAAGAGGCAAAAGAAACTCTTTCTTATGCGGCAGATGTGTATTATACAAGAAAAACGATCAGGAAAAGACATATCCAACGTATGAAAGATGGAGAATGTTCACCAGATGTAGGAGTATATTTCCTTGATATCATTTCCAGTATGGAAAGAATTGCGGGATATGCATTTACGATCGCCAGATATATTTTAAGTCAGAATGACGAAGAAGAATAATGAAATTTCAGGAAAATTGGTATTTATTCATTGTGCTAAAGAAACAATATCAAAATTTGGTAAAATTGTACAAGGACGTTTTATTGTATACATGATAAAAATACTAAATTTCCCTTGAATTTTTTGTCGGTATTGTTTAAAATAAGAAAGAAGTTTGTCAATAGATTAACAGATTGACAAATCCATCAAATTAATTAATCAAGACTTAGGAGGAATTTGAGATGGCAGTTAAAGTAGCAATTAATGGATTTGGACGTATTGGACGTCTTGCATTCAGACAGATGTTCGGAGCAGAAGGATATGAAGTTGTAGCAATCAACGATTTAACATCTCCAAAGATGCTTGCACACTTATTAAAATATGATTCTTCACAGGGAACATATGCATTAGCTGACAAAGTAGAAGCTGGAGAAAACTCTATCACAGTTGATGGAAAAGAAATCACAATCTACGCTGAAGCTGATGCTAAGAACCTTCCATGGGGAGAACTTGGAGTAGACGTAGTACTTGAGTGCTCAGGTTTCTACACATCTAAGGAGAAAGCACAGGCTCATATTAATGCCGGTGCCCGTAAGGTTGTTATTTCAGCTCCTGCAGGAAACGACCTTCCTACAATCGTATACAATGTTAACCATACAACACTTAAGGCTTCTGATACAATCATTTCAGCAGCTTCATGTACAACTAACTGCTTAGCACCTATGGCTAAGGCTCTTAATGACCTTGCTCCAATCGAGTCAGGTATCATGTGTACAATTCACGCTTACACAGGCGATCAGATGATCCTCGACGGTCCTCACAGAAAGGGTGACCTTCGTCGTGCCCGTGCAGGTGCTGCTAACATCGTTCCGAACTCAACAGGTGCTGCTAAGGCTATCGGCCTTGTTATCCCCGAGCTCAACGGCAAGCTCATCGGTTCTGCTCAGCGTGTTCCTGTTCCGACAGGTTCAACAACAATCCTTACAGCTGTTGTTAAGGGTGCAGACGTTACGGTTGACGGTATCAACAATGCTATGAAGAATGCCGCTTCGGAGTCCTTCGGTTACAACACCGACGCTATCGTTTCATCCGACGTTATCGGCATGAAGTACGGTTCACTCTTCGATGCTACTCAGACAATGGTTTCCAAGATTGCCGATGATCTCTATGAGGTTCAGGTTGTTTCTTGGTACGACAACGAGAACTCTTACACAAGCCAGATGGTTCGTACAATCAAGTACTTCGCAGAGCTTGCATAAGTTTCTATCGCATAAAATTATCGGGGCAGAATTTCTGCTCCGATTTTTTCTTTTTATGATTGAATTAACCTCCCCTATGTTGTATAATAATACACGGACGCATATAATTAAAGATAGATAAATATTTCACCGACGGAGGTTTATTATGTATATACTTGATGTTTTGAAATCCATTCTTTTCGGCATAATCGAGGGCATAACCGAATGGCTGCCGATAAGCAGCACCGGTCACATGATCCTGCTTGAAAAAATCTGCAAATTCAAAGAGGTCTCGCCGAATTTCTTCGAGATGTACCTCGTTGTAATTCAGCTCGGTGCGATCATTGCCGTTGTTGTAATGTTCTGGAACAAGCTTTGGCCGTTCAAGAAAAAGCAGCTTGAGAACGGCAAAAGCAAGCTTGCCGTCAAGCCGAGAATAATCGAGCTATGGTTTAAGGTCATTGTCGGCTCGATTCCGGCCGGTATCATCGGCATACTCTTTAACGACCTGCTCGACAAGTATCTTTACAATTACATCACCGTTGCAATAACGCTTATTGTTTACGGCGTGCTCTTTGTCGCCGTTGAGATAATTAACAGAAAGCGCCGCCCGAAGGTAACAAAGCTCACCGAGGTTTCGTTCAAGAACGCTTTCTTCATCGGCTGTTTTCAGGCTCTTTCGCTCATCCCCGGAACCTCACGCTCAGGCTCAACGATTCTCGGCGGTATCATGCTCGGCAATTCAAGAAGAGTTGCTTCGGAATTCACATTCTTCCTCGCTGTTCCGGCAATGCTCGGTGCATCGCTTATTAAAATAATCAAATTCGGCTTCGGCTTCACCGTGACGGAATTTGTAATTCTCTTCGTCGGAATGATTACGGCCTTTGCGGTTTCGCTTGTTGTCATCAGATTTCTGATGAATTATATCAAAAATCATACCTTCACCGCATTCGGAATTTATCGTATAGTTCTCGGTGCAATCGTTCTGATCACCTATTTCGCAACAAAATAACGGAGGCAAAATGAACACTCAAAGACGTTATATACTTGAAAACATCGAAAACTGCCGTGACCTCGGAGGCTATCCGTCAAAATACGGCTGCACAAAATTCGGACGTTTTTTCCGTGGCGGTACGGTTGACAGGCCGACGGAAAATGATATAAAAACGCTCAGGGAATTGAATGTCACGACCGTCATCGACCTAAGAGGAGATTTTGAATTCAACAACCAGCCGAACGGCATGGAACGGTTGACCGATAACGCTATTCATGTTTCGCTCTATGAAATGAACGTTGCCGAAGCAAGGAACATGAAAACTACGATTACAGATGTCTATGAGTACATTATTGATAATTACAAGGAAAATATATACAAAGCGTTAAAGGCCGTTGCGGACGCTCCCGACGGTGCAGTATTTTATCACTGCTTTCTCGGCAAGGATCGCACGGGAATACTCTCAATGCTTCTGCTTACGATAGCCGGCGTCGGCGAAGACGACATTGTTGCCGACTATCAGCTGACCTATACATACCTCGAAAATTACATGAATACCCATGCCGATACACTTTGGGACACAGACCCCGAAATGCACTATTCCCTGCCTCAGATAATGCGTTCTCTTCTCTCATACATAAAGAATAAGTACGGCTCTGTTGAGGACTACATTCGCCGAATAGGCATTAGCGATGACGATATGATAAAAATAAGAAAAAGGTTCTATTGATTCAATAAAATCAAAGATTTAATTATAAGAAATATAAAAATGCCCCTTAAAGCGTTTTATGCTTCAAGGGGCCGATTTTTATGTTTAGCTTATTTTGTGCCGAAGATTCTGTCGCCTGCGTCGCCGAGACCGGGAACAATGTAGCAATGCTCATTGAGCTTCTCGTCGAGAGCTGCACAGTAAATGTCAACATCGGGATGAGCCTTCTGGAGAGCCGCAAGTCCCTCGGGAGCTGCAATAATGCCCATGAACTTGATTGATTTCGGGTTTCTCTCCTTGATAAGAGAAATAGCATCGATAGCCGAGCCGCCGGTTGCAAGCATCGGGTCAAGAACGATTACGTCTCGCTCTGCGATATCTACGGGGAGCTTACAATAATATTCAACAGGCTTGAGTGTCTCGGGGTCACGGTAAAGACCGATATGACCTACACGAGCTGACGGAACGAGCGAAAGAACGCCGTCAACCATGCCAAGTCCTGCTCTGAGGATCGGAACGAACGCTAACTTCTTGCCCTCAAGGTTATGAGCGATACACTTGCAGATAGGTGTTTCAATCTCAACTTCCTGAACGGGAAGGTCTCTTGTTGCCTCGTAGCACTCAAGAGTTGCAATCTCGCTTACAAGCGATCTGAAATCCTTGGATGAAGTGTTCTTGTCTCTGAGGATAGAGAGCTTATGCTGGATAAGAGGATGATTGGTGATGGTTACTGTTGACATATTTATACCTCCGTAAATTAAAATGTACCGTTTTCAATCGCCGTGATCTGGTCAACACGTCTCTGATGACGTCCGCCCTCAAACTCGGTGTTGAGGAAAACATCGACCATCTCGTTGGCAAGTCCCGGACCAACAACTCTGCCGCCCATGCAAAGGATATTGGCATCGTTGTGAAGTCTTGTAAATTTTGCGCTGAAATAATCTGAACAGCAAGCCGCACGCACGCCCTTTACCTTGTTGGCAGCCATGCTGATGCCGATACCCGTGCCGCAGCAAAGAATTCCGAGAATTTTCTCATCGCTTTTTGTAACGGCATTGCCTACCTTGAATGCTATCTCGGCATAGTCGACCGAATCGGTGCTGTGAGTACCGTAATCGGTGATTTCATATCCGCCGACCTGTTCAAGGTGCTTCTTGATGGACTCCTTAAGCTCGTATCCGCCGTGATCGGCTCCGATTGCTATTTTCATTAAATCACTCGCCTTTTCTAAGTTTATTAATTTTTTATTTTCTAATTTTAAATTTTATATTCTTATAAGGTAATGCTGCATGGCGGAAATATATTCAAGCAAGGCGTGCACTTCATTTGTGCAGCTTTGCCTTTAGCTCACGCTCCGCCTGCGGAAGTCTGAGATACTCCGGTACAAGCATTGCACTCTCGATATACCTGTCCTCGGGCGCATTTATCGCCTCAAAGCATACGCCGACCGCCGACTGAAAGCGGTGTGTTTGCGATGCGAGACGCACATCATCCGCATTTTTCAGATTATTATAACATATTTCTGCGCCGTCGCCAACTATAAATTTAATTTTTTTGTATTCTTTAAGCTTTTTTTCAACATTTTCAATCGAATCGGCATTATCCTCGGTCAATCTTATGATTTTGCCGTCCGTAATGTCAAACAAAGCGTTATAGACCTGTCCGCAGCGTGCGTCCATGGCACAGCACGTAATGCAGTCGGTATCAATGAGATTATAGGCCATTGAGCCGAGCGTCGAAGCACCGTAAACCGGAATTTTGAGTACATCCGCCATTCCCTTTGCCGCCGCAACACCGATTCTTATTCCCGTGAATGAACCCGGACCTTTGTTGACAGCTATCAGGTCGATATCGTCAAGCTTGATGTTTGCGTTTTTCAAAAGGCTCTCAATCATCGGCATAAGAGTCTGCGAATGTGTCAGCCCTGTATTGGTATAGAAGCAGCCGAGAACCTTCTCTCCGTCCGTTATTGCTGCGGAAGCCGATCTTGCAGAGCTGTCGATTCCGAGTATTTTCATGAAAGATCAACCCCCTCAATTTGAATTATTCGTTCGTTTTCATTCTCGCCGGGCTTGAAGGTGACTCTGATACTGTTCTCTGGCAGAGCATTCTCAATGTTTTCGCTCCATTCAACGGCAAGCACGCCGCCGTAATCGAGATAATCAAAGAAACCGGTTGAATAAAGGTCATCCCAGCTTTCGATTCGATACATATCGAAGTGATAAAGCGTGTTATCTTTTCCTCGGTATTCATGAACAAGGGCAAATGTCGGACTGCTGACCTCTTTTTCGTTGATTCCGAGACCTGTGGCAAGGCCGTGAGTAAAGGTTGTTTTGCCCATACCCATTCCGCCGAAATAAGCGACGACATCTCCACTCCTTAATTTCGAGCCGAGCTTCTCCCCTATTCTGTGAGTTTCCTCAACATTATGGCTGTAATAAACACACAAAAATATCACCTCCGTGATATTATAACACATTTTTTTGCGTTGTAAATATCCGAAGATGATATTTAGTAACCGATGATTGATTTAAAGTGCAAAGATTAGCGAGAAGATTTTTTGTCAAATTGCATAAGGCATCGCAGGTTATACTGTCGTATTATCAAGATGGCTTATGTGATATGACGGAAAATATACCGATAAGGTTTGTGCTTTTAATCTACCATCGGTTACATTCAGAAGCGAAAATCTCGTCTGTTCGAGGACTTAATAGCCTCAATATTCTGACGTGCGATCTCTCTGACCTTTTCTTTTGGAATTTTTTCAAGCTCACGGTCAATCATTTCAAAGCCTATCTTCTTCGTTTCCTCCGAAGCGTAGTCAATGAGATATTCCGTAAGAGTCATCAAAGCGTTCGGGTGGCAGCAGTTGAGAATCTGGCCGTTTTTGCAAAGGCTCATGAATCTGTCGCCTGTTCTGCCCTCACGGTAACAAGCCGTGCAGAACGAAGGAATATGGTCCTTTTCCATAAGCCAGCGAACAACCTCATCAAGGGTTCTCTGGTCGGAAACATCAAACTGCTCCGAATCGTGGGGACGCTCCTCCTCGCAATAGCCGCCGACAGATGTTCTCGATGCGCCGCTGATCTGCGAAATGCCGTAATCAAGAACCTTTCCTCTGACTGCTTCGCTCTCACGGGTGGAAATAATCATTCCGGTGTAGGGAACAGCGATACGGATACATGCGATAATCTTAGCAAACATATCGTCGGCAAGGCTGTTGTCGAAAACATCGGGGTCGATATCGTCCGCATGCTTAACTCTCGGAACGCTTATCGTGTGAGGACCTACGCCGTGAACGGCTTCAAGATGCTCAGCGTGCATAAGAAGTCCCGCAAATTCATATTTATAGCCCTCAAGACCGAAGAGAACGCCGAGACCGACATCGTCAATGCCGCCCTCCATGGCTCTGTCCATTGCCTCGGTATGGTAATCGTAATCATGCTTCGGTCCCTTCGGATGAAGCTCAAGATAGCTCTTTTTGTTGTAGGTTTCCTGGAAAAGAATATACGTGCCGATGCCCGCTTCCTTAAGCTTTCTGTAATTCTCGACCGTTGTTGCGGCGATATTTACATTGACACGGCGGATATCACCGTTCTTATGGTGAACTGAATAAATTGTCTTAATGCACTCAAGAATGTACTCAATAGGATTATTGACGGGATCTTCGCCCGCTTCAATGGCAAGTCGCTTATGACCCATATCCTGGAGGGCTATAACCTCGTTCTTGACCTCCTCCTGAGTGAGCTTCTTTCTTGCGATATGCTTGTTCTTATAGTGATAAGGGCAATAAACGCAGCCGTTTACGCAATAGTTGGAAAGATAAAGCGGAGCAAACATAACGATTCTGTTGCCGTAAAAAGCGAGCTTTATCTCGTTAGCGAGCTTGTACATCTCCTCAATCTTTTCGGGGATATCGCAGGCAAGAAGAACGGAAGCCTCTCTGTGTGTAAGGCCGGCACAGGTAACGCCGTGGTCATTCTTCTTCGGGCGAGCCTTTTCAAGCAATGAATCGATAAGCTCAACGTTGTGCTTATTTTTTTCTGCATATTCGATTGTTGCGAGGATTTCTTCATCATTGATGAATTCCTCGGCTTTGAGTGATTTCGGGTTGTAAACTGCCATAATGATTTCCTTTCCTTAAAGTCAGATTAACTTTCTTTCAGATATTTTGTCGTTTCCGTAAAGATGGGGTGCATTTTCTGCTTTACAGCAAACTAAACAGCCTTCCCCTCAAGGGGAAGCCAAATAAGATGTCCCCAAATTTCCGTAAAGAACAAATTTTTCCAAAATAAAACCGCATTCATAAGGAATACGGCAAAATCGCACAAAACGTTTCTTTCGCCTTAAAAAATTCAGCGTCAGGGCGTTTCGCAATATTCGATTTATTTAATCTAATTATAACACTTAAAAATAAAAAGTCAAATAAAAACTTGAAAAACAGTGCAATAACATATATAATAATATGAGTATCCTCGGGAGGTGAAAAAATGGGAAAAATTATATATTGGATAAAGGACTTTGTCAAGGGAACAGACAAGATTCTTTTAGGTCTTTGTATGATCCTTTCTGCGATAGGAACGGTCATGGTTTACAGCGCAACGAGGGTTAACCTAACCGAGAATCAAGTCATTTCGAGAGACGCAAAAACAATGTTTCTCGCCGTTGTGATGGGCATATGCGTTTCCCTTGTTATATCATATTTCGACTATGAAGCGGTCGCAAGGCTGTGGCCGATAATCGCAATAATCTGTTTGGGATTGATGCTTTCGCTTTTTGTAATAGGAAGCTCGCCCGAGGGTCGTGACGACGCTATTTCATGGATTAAGCTCGGCAGCTTTTATTTTCAGCCGTCAGAGCTTCTGAAAATCGGATTTATAATCACCTTTTCGGTTCATCTCGAAAACGTCGGCAGTGAGATTAACAAGCTCAAAAACGTTATTTTACTTGCAATTCACGCCATGATCGCCGTCGGACTTGTTGTTCTCACCGGTGACATGGGCTCGGCACTTGTTTTCATGTTCATCACGATCGGTATGCTTTTCATGGCCGGCTTGCAGCTTCGATACTTCCTTTTCGGCATAGGTGCGGTCGCCCTGCTTGCTCCGATAGCGTGGTTTGAGGTTCTTTCCGACTTTCAAAAGCAAAGATTTATGGCAATCTATGCTCCGAAGAGCCTGACCGAAGCAACATATAACGAGGTCATTTTCCAGCAAGAGCGAGGAATGAATGCCGTCAGCTCCGGCGGAATATTCGGCACGGGACTTTTCAACGGAACATACACTCAGAACGGGCTTGTTCCCGAGAGTGAAAACGATATGATATTCACCGTTGTCGGCGAGGAGCTTGGATTTATCGGCTGCATTGTCGTTCTCGGCCTTTTGCTTGCGATTGCGATAAAAATCCTTGTTGTCGGCAAAAAGGCAATTTCGGTCACAGGCAAGCTCATTTGCTGTGCCGTTGCGGTCATGATTATAACTCAGGTTGTCGTCAACGTCGGCATGGTGCTTAAGCTTCTCCCCGTTGTCGGAATCACGCTTCCGTTCATGAGTGCCGGCGGCTCGTCCAATCTGTGTATTTATATTGCCATAGGCATGGTGCTGAGCGTTTACCGCTCGTCGCAGTTCCGTGAACCGGTCGAATTCAAGTACGGCAAGCTGTTCACACCGTTTTCCGACACATATTGATTTGATATTGATTTGATATAATGAAAGAGTCGATGCAATGCACGGCTCTTTTTTTGTTGTCCTCTCTTGCCTCCCCTGCATGGGAGGATAAAGAAAAAATAACAAATTAAGCAGAAATCTTTTTGGTGCGATGTGGTCATCGCACCCTACGATTTGTTAAAATAAATGCACATTTCGTAGAGTTTGATGTGGCCATCAACCTCTGCCGGATACAACTTTATAGAACATTGTCGTCGGTTGCATCCTCCGTGTTTCAAAAAATATTTATTGTTTTACGATAAATTTCTATTGACATTCGCATATACTAATGCTATAATGCAGTCAACAAAACTTTCGGAGGTAAATTATGTCAAAGAAAATTTCTCTCAAAACGATTGCCGGCAGTCTTAAATTTATTATAATCGCAATGGGACTTTGCGCCTTTGCGATTCAGAGCGTAATTTCACTCATGCTCATCATTTCCGATGCGGATAATATCGACAAGCTCAGAGCACCTTGGATGGTATTTCTCTGGTCAACGGCGATTCCTATGATTCCGGCACTTATCTATTCATGGAAAACGGCGTCAAATATCGGTAGGAACAAGCCCTTTTGTCTCGACAATTCAAAAAATCTCAAAAATATTGCAATAAGCTCGATTTGCGACGCAGCTCTTGTGCTCGCAGGCAACATAGTTTATCTGCTTCTTGACATCAGCCACCCGTCCGTTTTTCTCTTCTCATGCATAATTGTTCTTATCGGCATAGCTATTTTTTTTGCGGCGATGGGACTTTCGCAGCTCATTCGCAACGCCGCCGAATTGCAGGAAGAAAACGAGCTTACGATATGAGGTGAAAGCATGATTATAGTTAACATCGACGTTATGCTTGCCAAGAGAAAAATGAGCGTTACCGAGCTTTCGGAACGTGTAGGAATAACTATGGCAAACATTTCGATTCTCAAAAACGGAAAAGCAAAAGCAATTAAAATTCAGACCCTTGACAAAATCTGCGAAGCTCTCGACTGCGAGCCGGGCGATATTCTCGAATACAGAAAGGGATAATACTATGTCAAAGCCTGTTAAAATCATCATTGCAATGGTCAGCATAGTAACTGTCGGATTTTTCTCGATTCTCGGATTTCTAATTTTCGGATTTGTCGGAACGGTTGCCGTTTCATCACTTATTGAAGGAGAGCCCGACACTGTTCAAAGCCGTGTCGAAAAATCCATGCCGGATTATAACGACCATGAGGTATACTTTTTCGGTGCAATAGACGGTTATGAATATATTGAATATTATTTTGACAACAACCTCTCCCCTGCCGAATTCGATAAATCGGAATATTTCAAAAAGGTCACTCCGAATGATATTGAAGAAATAAACAAATATGTTGACGAATTTGAGAACGGCATTGAGGTAACATACGGCGATTTTCTGCTCGGTGACGACATTAAAAAGGTCTATACATTCAACAAAAGCATGGTTGACACTGACGATTATTTTTACACATTCAACGTTGATAATTTCAGAAGCTATACGCTCTTTTATTTCGATTCCGAACGTAAAACAGCATTTGAACTGAGGGCGAAAAGATAATGTCATTCACATGTATTCTTGTAATTATATATTTATTTTTGCTTTTAACAGACATTTCGGCATTGATTTTAGGAATTCAATGCCGCGAGTGGGCATTGTTTGTCGGCGTAACGGCATTTAT
>OLRV01002211.1_pt1 | contig 15295 bp, 16 predicted proteins | sample 1672421 | NCBI WGS metagenome assembly OLRV01 (sample SAMEA3136684, study PRJEB25190) | human gut metagenome | biome: human gut; feature: human-associated habitat; material: faeces | place: Austria | collected 2013
GCTACGCCCTAAAAACGCTTTACTAAAGCGTTTTCTAAACGGGCTTTCGAATCCCTTATCTTAATCTGAAACAACAATAAAAAGGTATCAGTCTTTTTAACCAATACCTTTTATGGAGCTGATAACTATTCTGTGCATTGCGAGAGTACATACCTCGCTTGTTGCTTGCGGTGCAAATTTTGAACGCTCATCAACGCTACGCCCTAAAAACGCTTTACTAAAGCGTTTTCTAAACGGGCTTTCGAATCCCGTTATTCCCGTTATTTTAATCTGAAACAACAATAAAAAGGTATCAGTCTTTTTAACCAATACCCTTTTATGGAGCTGATAACGGGATTCGAACCCGTGACCTCGTCCTTACCAAGGACGCACTCTGCCTACTGAGCTATATCAGCATATTTAATTGTAAGGTTGCAACCTTTATAATGTTAATCTCGCAAAATTTCGGACATTAACAGCCAAATCATTGCTGTAAAAAACAGTAAAAATACGGCAATAACAAAATCAAAAACTAATTTTAATTTTTTACACGGTCGCAAAACCATGGTGATTATATCACAAAAACATCGTGATGTAAAGTGTCCACGAAGTATAATAACACATTTGCACGGTGATTTCAAATGTTTTTTTAAACTTTTTTGTAAAAAATACGAAAAGATTTGAAAAACACTTGATTATAAGCCGTTTTGGTGCTATAATTTTCTTGTAAATAATGAAAGCTAAAGGAGTGGGCAACAAACCCGCTCCTTATTTATTAGTTTTCACTTTGTTCCTCGGTGCGGTTTATCTGTCTGCAATATTTCGCACAGAGTATTTTTGCAGACAGGAAGGCAGTGAATTTATGGCAAAAAGCAAAGGCGGTGTAACCGTATCAAAAGTATGGGAGCTTTGTCAGCCGATTGTTGAAGGCTTCGGACTTTCACTTTGGGATGTGCGTTATGTCAAGGAAGGTGCAGACCGTTTTCTGCGTGTTTACATTGACAAGCCCGAAGGCATTGACATTAACGATTGCGAAAATGTTTCCCGTGCAATCAACGGTCCTCTTGATGAGCTTGATCCGATTGAGGAGGCGTACTGTCTTGAGGTCTGCTCTCCCGGAATTGAGCGTGAGCTTATCCGTGACGAACATTTTATGCAGTTCATCGGTGCGGATATTATGGTTAAGATGCTCCGCCCCATTGACGGCATAGGCAGAGAATTTAAAGGGGTTTTAAAGGATTATTCCGACGGTAAGGTCACAATTGAGGATCACAGCGGCGAGAATGAAATCACAATCAGCAAAAAGGACGCCGCATGGATTAAGCTTGACGATTTTGATTAAAAATTGCAGTTTGCCACTACGGATACACATAACAGCATAACAATTTGTATATAACCGAAAAATAAGAAAAGGATGATTTGGAAAATGACTAACAAAGATTTATTTGAGGCATTGAGAACATTTGAAAAGGAAAAGGGCATTCCTATGGACTATATGCTTCAGAACATTGAAAAGGCAATTTCCGTTGCCTGCAAGAACTACTACAGCGGTAATGAAAATGTTGTATTCAAGGTTGATCCGGAAAAGAACAGCTTTGATGCAAAGCTTGTCAAAACAGTAGTTGACGAGGTTTTTGATCCTAACTTTGAGGTTACTGTTGAGGAGGCTCAGCAGATTAACAAGAGAAAGAAATTTGTTGTAGGCGATGAGATTGAAATTCCGATTGATCCCAAGCACCTCGGCTGGACATCTGTTTCTTCTGCAAGAAATGTTATCCGTCAGGGCATTCGTCAGGGCGAAAAGGGTCAGTCCCTTATTGAGTTTCAGAACAAGCTCGGCGAGATTGTTACGGCAACTGTTGAAAGAATCGATCCTAAGTCAGGCGTTGCAACAATTAAAATCGGCAAGAGCGAGGCTACTCTGCCAAAGAGCGAACAGCTCGGACATGACGACCTTAAAGAAGGCGACCACATTAAGGTTTACATTGCAGATGTCAAGGACAACGAAAGAGGTCCTCACGCAATCATCTCAAGAACTCATCCCGGTCTTGTAAAGCGTTTGTTTGAGCAGGAGGTTCCTGAAATCTATGACGGCGTTGTTGAAATCAAGTCAATCTCCCGTGAGGCAGGCAGTCGTACAAAGATGGCTGTTTACAGCTCAAATCCCGATGTTGACGCAATCGGTTCATGTATCGGCAACAAGGGCAGTCGTGTAAACAAAATTGTTGAGGAGCTTGGCGGCGAGAAAATCGACATTGTTCTTTACAGCGAAGATCCCGAAAAGTATATTTCAGCGGCTCTCTCTCCTGCAAGCGTTTGCAAGGTTGAAATTACGGATGAAGAAACAAAGAGCTGCCGTGTAACAGTTCCCGACGGTCAGCTTTCACTTGCTATCGGCAACAAGGGACAGAATGCCCGTCTTGCCGCAAGACTTACAGGCTGGAGAATTGACATCCGTCCCGAAAGCGGTTTCTACGGCGAAGATGAGGACGATGAACCAAAGGCAGAAGAAAAGTCCGAAGATGTTCTCGACCTTGACGAAAGCACAGAAGGCGAAACAGTTGTTTCGGATGAAACAGAGGAATAATCAGATTAAACAGAGAGGGATTTTATGAAGCAAAGAAAAATGCCGCTGCGTAAATGTACGGGTTGCGGAGAGATGAAAGAAAAGCGTGAGCTTATCCGTGTTGTCAAAGCACCCGACACCAAAGATGAAAACGGTGAAATCATTGCAAAAGGCGAAATTTCGCTTGACCTCACAGGTCGCAAGGCAGGCAGGGGCGCATATGTGTGCAGGAATCTTGCCTGCTTTGAAAAGGCTCGCAAGGCACGCCGCTTTGAACGCTCGTTAAGCTGTAAAATCCCTGATGAAGTATATGAGCAGATGCAAAGTGAACTTGCCGCAGCAGGCAGCAGGTAGGCGAAAGGATTTTTTATGAACGACAGGATTTTGTCGCTGCTTGGCATTTGCAAGAGGGCAGGCAAGCTGATTACAGGTGCCGACACGACGATTGACTCAATACGAAAAAATAAGGCAAAGCTTGTTATTTTTGCAAATGATTTTTCAAAGAGCAGTAAGAAAAGCGTGCAGACAGCCGCTGATGAATGCAATGTGAAAACATTGACAATGAACCGAAGCAAAGAAGAAATCGGATTTGCTCTCGGAAAAATCTGCGGAGTTATGACAACCGAAGACAAAGGCTTTGCAGATAAGCTTGAACAGCTTATTGAAAACGAATTGGGAGGAGAATTGTATGATAAAATATAAGGTAAAGGACGCAGCAGCAGATCTCGGAGTTTCAAACAAGGAAATTATTGAGATTCTCGAAAAACATTGCGGTGTTACAAAGAAAACAATGACAACACTCGAGGAAAGCGAACTCGATGTGATTTTTGATGTAATCACAAAGAAGAACAAGGTTGAAAACTTTGACGAATACTTTGCGGCACGCAACAACAAGCTTGACAACGAAAGCAAGCCGCAGCAGGAAGATAAGCCCGCAAAGCAGAATGCAAAGGCTGACAATCAGAAGAAAAAGACCGATAAAAACGACAAAAAGCCTAACAACAAGGATGCAAAGCCTGCATCAAAACAGGAAAAGGTTGAAGTTACTCAGGAAAAGAGCGTTGAGGAGTCTGCTCCCCGCAAGCGCAGAGTAATTGACACCCGTGCAACAAATGTTGATGTTGAGCGTTACAACCAGAAGTATGATGACCTTGCAAGCGACAGCTCAAAGGGCAGAAGCACGGACAACATTGTTAAAAAGCAGAAGTTCACAAACCGTACCCAGCGTCAGAAGGGCAGACGACAGAAGCGTGAAACGGAGCAGGAGCGTCTGAACCGTATTGCTCTTGAGCGTAAGCAGAAACCGATTACAGTTCAGATTCCTGACGAAATCGTAGTTTCGGAGCTTGCTCTCAGACTCAAGGCTACCGTTGCCGAGGTTGTTAAAAAGGCATTCCTTATGGGTACAATGGTAACGGCAACAGATACAATCGACTTTGACACAGCGTCACTTATCGCCATGGAATTTCATGCAAAGGTTGAAAAGGAAGTTGTTGTTACAATCGAAGAACAGATTATTGATGACAGCGAGGACGATGAGGCAAATCTCGTTGAGAGAGCTCCGGTTGTTGTTGTTATGGGTCATGTTGACCACGGTAAAACCTCAATCCTCGACGCTATCCGTCACTCAAATGTAACAGCAGGCGAGGCAGGCGGTATCACACAGCATATCGGTGCTTACAGAGTTATGGTAAACGGCAAGCCTGTTACATTCCTCGACACACCCGGACATGAGGCATTCACAACAATGCGTGCAAGAGGTGCTCAGGTTACTGATATTGCAATCCTCGTTGTAGCCGCCGATGACGGTATCATGCCGCAGACAGTTGAGGCTATCCACCATGCAAAAGCCGCAGGCGTATCTGTTATTGTTGCCATCAACAAAATGGATAAGGTCGGCGCAAATCCCGAAAATGTTAAACAGCAGCTCACAGAGTATGAACTTATTCCAGAGGAGTGGGGCGGCGATACACCGTGTATCCCTGTTTCCGCAAAGACAAAGGAAGGTCTTGACGATCTTCTTGAAATGGTTACTCTTGTTGCAGAGATGAAAGAACTCAAGGCTAACCCCGACAGAGCCGCAAAGGGTACTGTTATCGAGGCAAGACTTGACAAGGGCAGAGGTCCTATCGCAACCGTACTCGTTCAGAACGGTACACTTCACAAGGGCGATACAATCATCGCAGGCACTTGCGTCGGTCGTGTAAGAGTTATGACAAACGATAAGGGCGAAAGAGTTACCGAGGCAGGTCCTTCTGTTCCTGTTGAAATCACAGGTCTTGACGAAGTTCCGGTCGGCGGCGACATCTTTGACGCAGTTTCCGATGAGCGTCTTGCAAGAACGCTTGTTGACCAGAGAAAGGCTGCTAAGAAGGAAGAAATCTTCAACGCACAGACTAAGGTTACTCTTGACAATCTCTTTGACCAGATGAAGCTCGGTGAAATCAAGGAACTTCAGATTATCGTTAAAGCCGATGTACAGGGTTCTGCCGAAGCAGTTAAGCAGTCACTTGAAAAGCTTTCAAATGACGAGGTAAGAGTAAATGTAATTCACAGCGCAGTAGGTGCAATCAACGAGTCCGATGTAATGCTTGCAGAGGCATCTAACGCAATTATCGTAGGATTCAATGTTCGTCCCGATGCGGTTGCCGCAGAAAATGCAGAACGTTCGGGCGTAGATATGCGTCTTTACAGCATTATCTACGATTGTATCAACGAAATCGAATCTGCTATGAAGGGTATGCTTGCTCCTAAGACAAGAGAAGTTGTTCTCGGTATGGCTGAGTGCCGTAATGTTATCAAGATTAAGTCAGTCGGCACAATCGCAGGTTCATATGTTAAGAGCGGTAAGATTCAGCGTGGCGCAAGCGTAAGAGTTATCCGTGACGGTATCGTTATTGCAGATGACGCAATTGCATCTCTCCAGAGATTCAAGGACGCTGTCAAGGAAGTTAACGAAGGCTACGAATGTGGTATCGGTCTTGAAAGATTCAACGACCTCAAAGAGGGCGATGTGTTCGAGGTTTATACAATCGAAGAATACAGGGATTAAAGCTTGTATGTTAAACCAAATTTTATAAACGCCACAAATTCACCGTTATTTTGTAGGGGCGGTCATTGGGCGCCCGCAGGTAACGGCAGAAATTTTCTGTTTAAATAAATACTGTATAGTTCAAGTCAGTAGCTGTAAAATAACAAAATATTTCATCAAAGCGGGCGGCCGATGACCCCCCTACGGAAATAAGATAAAAGGATGTGATAGCATGGGAAGCCATAGAATTGAAAGAACAACAGAGGACATCAAAAGAGAGCTTACTGCTATTTTCAGAGAACTAAAAGACCCACGGGTTCAGCAGGCATTTATCTCTATCGTAAGAGTTGAGGTTACAAACGACCTTTCATACTGCACGGTACAGGTCAGCGCAATTGAAGGTCTTGACAGAGCCAAAGAGGCTGTCAAGGGCTTAAAGTCTGCATCGGGCTTTATCAGACGAGAGCTTGGACACAGACTTCATCTTCGCCATGTTCCCGAACTCATTTTCCACGCAACAGACAGCATAGAATACAGCGCAAACATCAGCCGTATTCTCAACAGCCTTGACATTAAGGAAGACGAGGAAGAAAATGATGAATCTGTATGAGGTTGCCCGTTTTCTTGAGGCACACGATAATTATGATATTCTGACTCACGCTTATCCTGACGGTGACACCCTCGGCAGCGGATTTGCACTCTGCCTTGCACTCCGGCAAATCGGCAAAAAAGCAAGAGTTATCACAACAGGTGTTCCGACAAAATTTGCCTATCTTCAAAAAAATATCGAAGAAGAAGATTTTACAACCGAAACGGTTGTCAGCGTTGATGTTGCGGCTGACAGCCTTCTCGGTCCAAATATGGACAAATATATCGGCAAGGTTGATTTGTGCATTGACCACCACGGTTCAAACACATTTACCGCCAAGGAAAAGTTTGTTGACAAATATGCGGCGGCAAACTGCGAAATTCTCTACAAGCTGTTCCTCAGAATGCACATCAACTTTACAAAGGACATTGCAGACTGCCTCTACACAGGCATTTCAACCGACACCGGCTGTTTCAGATACACAAACACAACCGCCGAAACCATGCGTGTTGCCGCAAGTCTTATGGACTTTGGCTGTAACACCGCATACATAAACAAGGCGATGTTTGAAACAAAGTCGAAAAACAAAATTCAGCTTGAAAGAGCCGTTTACGACTCAATGACCTATTGTGCAGACGGCAGGTGCGCAATAATTTACACAACGCTTGATATGCTAAAAAAGCTCAACACGGGTGATGACGAAATGGAGGGACTTGCCTCTATTCCCCGTCAGATTGAGGGTGTTCTCATCGGAATTACAATGCGTGAAAAAGAGGGCGGATTCTTCAAGATTTCCGTTCGTACAAACAATAATATCAATGCCTCGGATTTCTGTTCGCAGTTCGGAGGCGGAGGTCATCCTGCGGCGGCAGGATGCTCAATTGAGGGCGACCTTGAAACCGTAAAGACAACGCTTGAAAAAGCTGCGGAGAAGTTTTTATCATGAGCAATCTTAACGGTGTACTGCTGATTGACAAGCCGAAGGAATTTACCTCGTTTGATGTTATTGCCGTTGTCCGCAGACTGACAGGGCAGAAAAAGCTCGGTCACACCGGAACACTTGATCCGAACGCAACGGGCGTTCTGCCTGTTTTGCTCGGAACTGCAACGAAAACACAGGATTTGATTCTCAATCATGACAAGTCATACACGGCAGCATTTCAGCTTGGCAAAACCACCGACACCCTCGACATCTGGGGTACGGTGACGGGCGAGTGCGAAGCCTCGGTTACAGAGGAGCAGATTCGCAGAGTAATTCCCGAATTCACGGGCGAAATTGAGCAGATTCCGCCGATGTACTCTGCCGTACAAAAGAACGGTCAGAGGCTTTATGACCTTGCAAGACAGGGAATCGAGGTTGAGCGTGAGAGCCGAAAGGTTACTGTCTATTCTCTTTCGCTTGCGAATTTTGACGAAAAAGCACAGACAGGCACGCTTGAAATTTCCTGTTCAAAGGGTACTTATGTACGCACGATAATTGATGACATCGGCAAGGTTCTCGGTGTCGGTGCGGTTATGACGGCACTTTGCAGAACATCGGCATGCGGATTTTCGCTTGACGAGTGCATAACGCTTGACGAGCTGAAAAGCATTTGCAAAAACGGAAATGTTGAAGAAAAACTGCGTTCCGTTGAAAGTCTGTTTATGAGTTTAGGCTATCTTGCTGTATCGCCTGCGCAGGCAAAACGATTTGCAAACGGCGGTGCGTTGAGTGCCGACAGAACATATCTTGCCAAGTCGGGGTACGAGAACGGTCAGCTTTTCAGAATGAAAACCCATGATGGTGATTTTTTAGGCATAGGCATTGCCGACAAGCCGAATAATCTCATAAAAATATATTTTCAAAACTGCAGGCGGTGAGCCACCGTTGCCTGTTCGTGAAGACAGTTTGCGATAGTTCAAGCATTATCGCCCGAGCGTTACTTTTAAATTAAAAGTTGAAAATTGTGGTCGGCGGTGAGCCACCGTTGCCTGTTCGTGAAGACAGTTTGCGATAGTCCAAACATTATCACTCGAGCGTTACTTTTAAATTGAAAGTTGAAAATTGAAAATGGAAAATTGTGGTCGGCGGTGAGCCGTGTCCTTCCGTCTGAAATACAGCCACCATTTCCTTACCGAATGGTTATAACAAAAACATTTCTTGTGTTAAAGCCCATAAATAATTACACAAATCTTTTACAAACAAATACATATCCGAAAAAATGAAACAGCCTTCCGAAATAAACTCGGAAAGCTGTTTTTTTAATCTACATTAACTTTTATTTAATTATCTCATACGAAAAGCCGTTATCTTTTGCGTAATTTTCGGCGGCAGAACCCTTTTTGCAATACATTTTAAAGTCTTGAATCTTAACTTTTTTATTATTATCGTCAGTATTAAAGCCAAGACCGCAGTCGTCCATTTCCTTTACGGAATCGGGAACGGTTATCTTTTTAAGCTTTGGATCACCTACAAAAGCACCGCTGCCGATTACTTCTACGCTGTTCGGAATTTCTACTGCAACAACATCATCGCTGTAACAGAAAGCGTAACTTCCGATAATCTTAACGGTATCCGGAATTACAATTGTAATCTCTTTGTCCGGAACATAAACTGTTATATATTCAACTTCAACAACCTTTTTGCCGTTCAGCTCCGACGGAATGTTGATTGTAAATTTCTTTTCGTCACTGTTTATGTAGCTTTCATAGAACTCATACTCTGCGCCCGTAATTACGATGCCGTCATAATTATCGCTCTCTCTGTATCTCAGATGAGTATTTTCATCAACCCTATCGTAAGCGTCAGGATCTTCTGTCGGGGCGATAGTATCTTGTTGAAATTCATCAGAAATATAGCTTGACGCTGCGTCAAAAGCACTGTCGGCATATTCATTCGCCATATCCATAAACTTTGGCAGTAAATTGCAAATCAAAATAGCTGTGACAACTATTATAAGTATAATTATACCGCTGATAACGCTTATTATTATAGCAGCGGTTTTTTTGCTGTTCGGAGCACTTGAAAACTGCTGACCGCTGCCATTATGTGAATTTGTGAACTGCTGACCGCCGCCCGCACAATTTTGATTTTGAACGAATCCGCCGTGGCTCTGCTGACCGTACTGCTGATTATTCGGATACGACTGACCGCAGGTTCGGTTCTCTGTGTTATAATCATATCTCGGCTGTTCGGGCACTGCGTTGTGATTATCTTGCTCAAAGCTGTTTACACCTTCCGTGTTTTTCCGTGAGCTGTTTTGGGCAAGCGGTGAACCGCAATTTTCACAAAATTTTCCGTTTGCCTCAAAGCCGCAATTAGGGCATTTCATATTGCTTACTCCTCCTGTTTGCAGTTGTGAAATTATGCTTGTTAATTACAGCAAAAAAGCATAATATTGCAAATGCTTATTTGCTAAGCTCTTTTTCAATTATTTCTGCCGCATCATCAAGATAATCTCCGCTGAAAAGTTCAATTTTTCCCTCATCAACACATTTTGCAAGCTCGGGATCAATCGGAAGCTTTGCAAGTACCTGAGTATCATATTCCTTTGCAATCCCGTCAATATGGCTGTCACCGAAAATGCTGTGTTTCTTTCCGCAATCGGGACACATAAACCAGCTCATATTTTCAACAAGACCTAAAATCGGCACATTCATCATCTTTGCCATTTTAACAGCCTTTTGAACTATCATTGAAACGAGCTCCTGCGGCGATGCAACAATAACAATGCCGTCAATCGGCAAGCTTTGGAACACAGTGAGCGGAACATCTCCTGTTCCCGGAGGCATATCAACAAACATATAATCGACATCCTCCCAGATAACATCCTTCCAAAACTGCTTTACCGTGCCTGTAATAACAGGCGAACGCCAAACTACGGGGTCGGTTTCATGTTCAAGAAGAAGGTTTACGGAAATCATCTTAATTCCCGTTTCGGTAACAACAGGAAAAATTCCCTCACCGTTGCCTCTGCATCTCTCATGTACTCCGAATGCCTTTGGAATTGACGGACCTGTTATATCGGCGTCAAGAACAGCCGTCTTTTTGCCGAGTCTGTTAAATGTTACGGCAAGCATTGAGGTTACAAGGCTCTTGCCAACTCCGCCCTTGCCCGACACAACGCCGATTACTTTTTTTACACTGCTGTATTTATTGAGTTCCTCGTGCAAATCCTGAGCTTTACTTTTGCAGTCCGAAGAACAGCTTGAACAATCGTGGGTACAACCCATTCAAAACATCTCCAATTTCATAATCTATAATTTCATTTTTAAGTTATTAAAAGAAAACAATCAGTTTTCTTCAACATACGGCTCATCGCCGTTATCGCTCTGTGCCTGAGTCGGCTGTAGGTCTTCGGATACCTGTGACGATTCGGAGGTGCTGATATCACTGCTCTGCGGCGGCTCTGTTTCAGGCACATACTCCGTCTGCGGTTCTGTCTGCACGGGGGCTTCTGTTTCAGGCACATACTCCGTTTCGGGTTCGTATGTCGGCTCTTCCGTGTAAACGGGAACATAGTTATCGTCACCGTATTCGGTTGTCGGCTGTTCCGTTGTCACCTGCTCTGTTGACGGTGATGTTGTGGCTTTTTCGTCTTTTTTTTGCGAGCTGCACTGCGTAAACGCAAAAATAACAGCAATTATAAGGCAGATTACCGCCGCAATCGTAAGGATAACAGCCATATTACGGCTTGTTCTCTTCTTCTTTTTCACAACCTTTTTACGCTCCGGGCGGATTGTTGACTTGGTATAGTAGTTGCCCCTGTCGTCAGCCGAAAGGTCATACTGAAAATCCTTTGTAGCCTTTGACACCTGTTCTCCGGTCTGTGAATCAAAATTGTCACCGTAATCGGGAGCCTGTGCAATGTCATCTCTCTCCGACGGCATTTTTACAGGTGTTGCCATATCGTCATCAAAGTCAATCTCAGGCATATGAACGGCGTCTTCGTCATAATCCGACGGAAACATTATATCCTCGCCAAAGCTGTCGCCGTAATCCTCAACAGGCTTTTTTGCAGGGTTGCTTCTCCTTGTTGGAAAAGCGACCTCGTCATCAAAGTTGTCAGGCTCATAATCCTTGCTTTTATTATATTTATTGTTATCGTCCATTATGTAATTCTCCCTTAAAAGAAAATTTTTCAAACAGAAACACGGCACTTTTCATTACACGCACCCTGTACCAAAATAATAAAACAGCCGTGGGATTTTGTCAACTGAATATTAGCACTATTAGCTTAAGAGCGTATTTTTTCCGTTACACAGACTTTTGGCACATACAAAAAGTACCCGCACAAGCCGTGTGGGTACCTGTTGTTTAAAATTTGTTTTACAGATCAAGCCTCTTCGCCATTGTCGGTTTCATCGGTTGATTCGCTTTCGGAAGCGTCTTCCGATGCTTCATCTGTTTCCTCAAAACTTGTGTCCTCGGCATTTTCATCATCTGCAAGATCAGCCTCAATACCGCCCTGAACATGCTCGCTTGTTTCATCCTCGACAGCATCTTCTCTCGCAAGCTCAAAACCGCTTAAGAATGAATAAGGAATACCATAGCCGAGTGCGATACTTGCAAGCGTTACGATAACACTAAGACCCGAACCGCTTGCGTTTGCAAACACGCTGTTAAGCGGAAGTCCGGGAGCAAGCGATGCAATGATTATGTAGAGTGAAGGAAGTACCATTACAATGAGAGTTACAAGCGAAAAACGCTTTACCGCTTTGCCGTCACCGACGCGGGTTGCATAGAATACAAGCAGACCGAACACAGCGTAAACGAGAATCGGGATAATTGAACCGATCGGCTGTGAAAGAGCTGACGCGTACTGTGAAAAGAAATGTGCGCAAACGATAAATGCAACAATCAGGAATGCTGAGAAAAACAGATTGACTGTATCTCTTTTAGTAGGTTTTTTCATAATATGTCCTCCGTACATACGATATTAGTTTGATTTTAACATTGCAATGTGACAGTTTTGTGAACAAAACCATGATATATATATTTAAATAACACGAACATAGTGTTAAAACTGCAAAATCCAATTTTGTTTGACAAAATCTGCAAGGAAGTCTATCATAAATCATATAAGGGATTATGCAACCGATTTTTACATAAAGTGTAAAATCAGGTTGGTAGAAATTGCGTTACATATGAAATATACTTAAATCAGGAGGTATGAAAAGTATGATTGGTATGAATTTGAAGTATCTTCGGAAAAAGTACGGCTATTCACAAGAAGACCTTGCCGAAAAGCTTGAGGTTTCAAGACAGTCTGTTGCAAAATGGGAAAATGAAGAATCTATTCCCGATGTTGAAAAATGCGTGACGATGGCGCAGATTTTTGAAACTACGGTAGAAATGCTTCTTGTGTGTCCTTTTTACGAGGAAGAATCTGACGCACTTACTCCCGACGGTGACGGAAAGTACATTTTCGGCATTGTTAAGGTCAGCGAAAGAGGACAGATTACGCTTCCGAAACACGCAAGAAAAGTTTTCGGAATTGAATCAGGCGACAGGCTTCTGGTTCTCGGTGACGAGAAAAAGGGCATGGCACTTGCAAAAATAAAAAATCCCTTTGATAAGTTAATGAAGTAAAATTTGACTTGAATCCCTTTTATCCTGAATTGAGGAGAAAATATGTACGCAATAAAAACAGAAAAACTCACAAAAAAATATAAGGAAAAAACGGCTGTTTCCGACCTTGACCTAAAAATTAACGAGGGCGAAATGTATGGCTTGCTCGGAGTCAACGGTGCAGGAAAAACAACAACAATGAAAATGCTCACAACGCTTATTATGCCGACATCGGGTGACGCCGAACTTCTCGGTCACAGCATAAAAACCGACAGGGCGGCTGTTAAGCAGATTATCGGAATTTCACCGCAGGAAAGTGCGGCGGCAATGAACCTTACCGCAAGAGAAAATCTTGAACTTATGGCAGAGGTTTACGGCTTTTCAAAGAAAGCTGCCAAAGCCAAGGCAAGCGATATTATTGAACGCTTTTCCATGCGGGAATTTGAAAACCGCAAGGCTAAAAAGCTGTCGGGCGGTGAGGTGAGAAGATTGAGCATTGCAATGGCACTTATCTCAGAGCCGAAAATTCTCTTTCTTGACGAACCCACGCTCGGACTTGATGTAATTGCAAGACACAGCCTTTGGGCTGAGATTGAAAAGCTCAAGGGTAAAATCACTGTTATTCTCACAACGCACTATCTTGAAGAGGCTGTTGCACTCTGCGACAGAATCGGAATTATGGCTCACAGCAAATTTATGGCTGAGGGTACTGCCGATGAGCTTGTTGCCCTTTCGGGTGAAAAAGATTTTGAGTCGGCTTTTGTTAAGCTGACAAACGGAGGTGCGTTGTAATGAGATTGACTGCGTTCGCCTCACGAAACACAAAGGAAATTCTCCGTGATCCGCTGACATTCTGTTTCGGACTCGGATTTCCCGTTGTACTTCTTCTTTTGTTGTCGGCAATAAATTCGGCAATCCCCGAACAGGCTCAGATGACAATGTTCAACATTGACAAGCTGACGCCCGGTATTACGGTTTTCGGAATGAGCTTTATCTCGCTGTTCTCGTCAATGCTCATTGCAAAGGACAGAACTACAAGCTTTATGATGAGATTGTTCACATCTCCGCTCAAGGCTCATGAATTTATTATCGGCTACACACTTCCGCTTTTGCCAATGGCAATTTTGCAGAGTGCCGTATGCGTTGTTGTTGCGTTCTTCCTCGGGCTTGATGTCAGCGTAAACATTTTACTTATGCTTGCGGTAAACATTCCGATTGCAGTTGTGTTTATCTCGCTTGGACTTCTGCTCGGCACGCTTTTGAATGAAAAGGCTGTCGGCGGAATCTGCGGTGCATTGCTCACAAACCTTTCTGCGTGGTTCTCAAACATTTGGTTTGATACCGCAATGATCGGCGGTTGGTTCAAAAACCTTGCAAACGCACTTCCGTTTGCCCATGCAGTAAATGCCGCAAGAGATACAATTTCGGGCAATTATTCTGATATTATGCCCGAGCTTCTCCCCGTCTGCGGATATGCGGTTGTATTGCTTGTTTTAGCTGCGGTCGTCTTTTCCGTTATGATGAAAAGGAATAAATAATTGATGAATCCAAACGGTAAAGCCTTGTTAAAAGAAAACAAAAGATATTATCTTCTCGACTCCCTGCGTGGAATTTCAATCATCAGTATGATTGCGTTTCACCTGTGTTACGACCTGTTTATGATATACGGCATTAACACAAGCTGGTATTTTTATCCCATAACTGCGGTCTGGGAACGCAGTATCTGCGTGGTGTTCATACTTGTTTCGGGAATGTGCCTTAACTTTTCGGGAAACGGCATAAAAAGAGGTATTCTTTTGAATCTTGCAGGCTTTGCCGTTACCTGCGTTACTGTGATTGCCGAACCGAATCAGGCGGTGTGGTTCGGTGTTCTGAATTTGATAGGCTGTTCAATGATGATTGTTTCCGTTCTGTCGGATAATCTCAAAAAAATTCGCCCCCTGTCGGGAGCGTTGATTTCATTTTTGCTGTATACGGTTTCGTATGATGTGCCAAAAGGCTATGTCGGACTTTTCGGGCTGGATATCGTAAAATTGCCCGATTTTCTCTATTCGTGCAAGTACCTTGCGTTTCTGGGATTTCCTTCTTCGGACTTTTTTTCAACAGACTTTTTTCCGCTCATTCCGTGGATTTTCCTCTTTGCGGCAGGCTTTTATCTCTGGAATTTCATCGTTGAAAAAAATCTTACGAAATACTTTGAATTAAAAATCCCCGTGCTTGATAAAATCGGCAGATACAGCCTGTGGATTTATTTAGCACACCAACCGATTATTATGGGCATTTTGATGTTGGCAATGCAACCACGTTAATTGAAAATTGAAAATTTCTGTAGCGGTAAACTCCGTTCGCCAATCACTTTGATTGCAAATCCACACTTTTTACCATATTATGATGTATCAACAAACAACTAATCTACACAAAATAAAACGGTGCGTAAATACTACACACCGAAAACAATTGACATATTTAAAATTAGATGTTAATATATAGGTAAGGAAATGGCTTTAGCTGTTTCGCTTACAATCAGATTAAATTTTTCAACTTAACCGTCTTGTGCTGCTACACAGGGCGGTTATTTCT
>OLRV01002213.1_pt1 | contig 15293 bp, 15 predicted proteins | sample 1672421 | NCBI WGS metagenome assembly OLRV01 (sample SAMEA3136684, study PRJEB25190) | human gut metagenome | biome: human gut; feature: human-associated habitat; material: faeces | place: Austria | collected 2013
TGATTCGAACACAGGAATGTCGGAGTCAGAGTCCGATGCCTTACCGCTTGGCGATGCCCCAATTATAAAATTATAGTACTTCTACCGCAAATTATCTTAACATATTAAACAAAAATTTGCAACTATTATATTGCAAATTTTTATTTATTTTAATATTCAAATTCTTGAATTTCTCTTTCGTATTTTCTATATTCTGGAATATATTTTTCTATAATTTGGTAGAATCTTTTTCCATGTGTTTTATATTTTAGATGACAGAATTCATGTGCAACTACATATTCTATTACTTCTCTTTTATATTGCATTAGCTCAGGAGCTATTGTGATTTTTCCATCTTCACATTTTCCTAATGTTTTTTCCATTTTTCTTATTTCGTAATCTTCTGGAGCTATTCCTAACATTTTTCTTGTTTTCTCCATTATGTCTTCAATTTCTGTATTTGCTATTTGTTCATACATTTTTTCTATTGACATTTTTAAGATTTGTTCATTTCCAACTTTTTTATATTTTGCTGGTAAGATTATTTCTATCTTATAATTTTCTCTTAAATTCAATTCTGGTGCTTTTATATTTTTGTATTCTACTTGTACATCATAGTTCTTTCCAAAAATCTTTACTGATTGTATATTTGAAAGATTTTCTTCATATTCTTGCATTTTGCTTAAGATCCAATTTTTCTTTTCTTGAACTATTTGTTGAATTTTATTTGATGTAAAATACCATGGTGCATTTACAACAACTTCACCATTTTGAACTGTTATATACATATTTCTGTTTACTGCCTTATTTACAGTGTATGTTATTACATTTTCTTTTCTTCCAAATATACTCATTTTATTTTCCTCCTCGTCATTTGAACTCTTGTTCGTTTTTCTGTTCCTATTTTATATCCTAATTTTCATTTTGTCAATACTTTTTTGCAAAATTTTCGAACATTTTTTCGAAACATATTTTTAGCTTGTTTTGCATAGATTTTATAGAGGTGTGACATGAAAAAAAGTTATTTTTATATTTTTAAAATCAAAAAATTATTATTGCCTTTTATATTAACCTTGTTTACTATTTGCCTTATTCTATTTTCCACTAGTAATTTATCTGCTGCCAAAAAAGGTTTGACTTTGTGGGCAAATTCTATTGTCCCATCTTTATTCCCTTTTTTTGTGGCAACAGAACTTCTTTCTCATACACCATTCACATATTATCTTGGAAAACTTTTAAATAGATTTATGAAGCCTGTTTTTAATATTCGTGGTGAAGGAAGCTTTGCTTTTATTATGGGAATTATTAGTGGATATCCTATGGGAGCAAAAATTGCTGCTGATTTTAGAACAAATAATATCTGTTCCAAAGAAGAATGTGAACGTCTTTTAAGTTTTACTAACAATTCTGGTCCTTTATTTATTGTTGGAACTGTTGGTATAAGTATGTTTGCTAATTCTACTATTGGCTTTATCTTGCTTATTACTCATCTTCTTGCGTCTATCACTGTTGGAATAGTTTTTAGATTTTGGAAATATAAGAAAAATTCGTACATATCTAATTCTAATAAATACACTTCATCTAAAGAAAGTCTTACACTATCTAATTTAGGCGGAATTATAGGAAACAGCATTTCAAATTCGATTAATACTATTTTATTGATTGGTGGATTTGTCGTGTTGTTTTCAGTTGTAATTTCAATTTTAAACACTAGTCATTTATTAGATGTTTTTGCGGATTTGTTATCTCCTATATTTAGCTTTTTGCACATTCCTACAAAATTTTGTAAAGGCTTTTCTTGTGGAATTTTAGAATTGACTAATGGTCTTAATATAATTTGCAATATAACTGAAAAACATTTATCTATTAATATTATTCTCGCTTCTTTTTTGCTTGGATTTGGTGGTATTTCTGTTTTATTACAAGTTTGGAGTGTTATCTCTAAAACTGATTTATCTATCAAACCTTATATTTTAGGTAAATTACTACATGCTTGCTTTTCTGCATTTTATACCTTTTTATTTTTACAATATTTTAATTTTAATTTATAAAATTAATAGGACACTCAAAGTGCCCTATTTTATTCTATTTTTAATATTTTAGCTGTAATATCATTCTCTGTATTTTCCATTACTATTTTTATCGTGTTTGCTGTATTATTCTTAAATTTAAAATCATATGCACCATATGAAACTGCTGCGTCTTTACCATCTTTTATATATGGCACATGTGCACTATGCTGATGTCTTTCTAACACTTCTAATTCAGGAACTTGTAGTACTGCATTGTACAATGTCGTACTCACCTGGCAATTTCCTCCACCAAGTCCTTGCTTTTTCTCACCATTCACAAAAATATCTGCCTCCTGATATCCCTTTTCAATAGTTGCTTTTCCTACAATATCACAAAAAGAAAATATATCTCCGGCACTTATCTTTTTTGAATTTAAAGTATTACAAGTAATTGTTACATTATTTTGTCTCTTTGGATCTTTATTATGAATTTTAGTTGAAAATGTAGCTATTTCTGCTTCATTTTGAGCTACTGGATTTGTACTATTTGTATTTGTGCTATTTGTATTTGTGCTATTATTAGGTGTATTTGTACTACTTCTTTGAGCTTGATAATTTGAAGTATTAGTTTGTGCTTGTTTATTATTATTCGAATCCCAGAGATTCCAAGCTATCACACCTCCAGCTATTGTTACTGCAATTATTATTAGACTTATAGCAATTTTCTTCATTTAACCTTCTCCTTCACAAAATTTCTCATTCTTTTATAATTATTTTACCCCAAAATCTCAAATTTTATTGACAAATATATATTAAATATAGTATAATTAGTAATGTATAAATTTTTAAAGGAGATTATTATGTTAGCTAAGTATTGGAAAAAGATTGGTTTTTTTATTTTAATAGTTGCATGTATATTTAATATTATGAATAAATGTGTTCGTAAACTATCTTTAAAAAATGAACTAGAAACTTCAGCAACATATGTAAATCAACAAGAACAAGAACAAGAGCAAAATAAAAATTTAGACAAATAACTTGAAAAAAAAATACAAATATGTTAATATAATATTTGGCAAAATTACTGTTTTGAGAAAGAGGTGAATTTTACATGAAAGAAGGAATACATCCAACATATAACCAAACAACAATTACATGTGCATGTGGAAATGTTTTAGAAGTTGGTTCAACAAAAAAAGATTTAAAAGTAGATGTTTGCTCAAAATGTCATCCATACTGGACAGGTAACTTAAGACTTGACACTAAAGGTGGTAGAGCTGACAGATTTAAAAAGAAATATGGTCTTGAATAAAAAAATGGCTTTCATACGAAGCCACTTTTTTTATTTTTCTATTAACATTATTTTGTAATTATATCCATGATATTTAGTATAATATTCTTTTTCAGAAACTTTGTTATATCCTTCTTCTTTAAACACATCTTCATAGAATTTTCCATTTGGATCATCAACAATCCAAACTCTATTTGAACATTCTTTAACAAATTCTTTATTTACAACTGTATCATAATTAGGTCCAAAAGCTTTATATGCTTCTTCTACTCCCCAATTATCAGCATTATAAAAATATACTTGATTGTCAGCAAAATGAATAGATAAAACAAATCCTCCACCTAAATTTGCAAATGCAATTGTATCTCCTTCTTTGATATTTTCTTTCATATAATTAATTGGTTCCATATTTGTTTTACTATAATTTTCTTGCATTAATCCTACATTATTATAAATTCCTAATATTGCAATTACTGAAAGTATTGAAACTATTTCAACTTTGTTTTGCTCTTTTCCTAATATAAAACTTATTGCAAATATGTATAAACCTGTTATTACAAATAAATATCTATAATATAAAATTGATGTTTTCATTACTGCTGTAATTATAATTGCTGCTAGTATTACTGCAAAATATACAATTACCGACCATTTAAATGCATTTAAATTTTCTTTTGCTTTAGCATATTTATATGTTTTGTATATCATATATCCATATAATTCCAAAGCCAATACTGTTGGTACTAATAATCCTGTATATCCTGATGTTCTAACATATCCTGCTAATTGTGAACTTAGCAATTCCATTGGAGTTTGTGGAAATGAAAATCCTATCCAATATCCACTTGATACATTTCCTAGTTGTCTTGCAAAATTTACTAACCATGGTAGATATGCAACTGCTTGCACAATTCCCATTGAAACTATAAAAATTATTCCTTTTTTTCTCTTTTTTACAATCAAATATATTAATAAAAATACATTTATTAATCCTGCAGCCATTAATCCATAATAATGTAGATATATACTCATTAAGCTTGATACTCCAAATATTATCCAATCTTTTGTGTTATCTTCTTTTGTTAGTCTATATGCATATATTGCAAGTACTGTTACTGTAAGGATTGCCCATGAATACATTCTTACTTCTATTGCATATTGAGCCATTTCTGGTAAAAATGCACATAAAAATGAAAATATAAATCCTGTTTTTCCTCCAAAATCTTTTCTTATATGTGTGTATCCAAGAATTATCATAATTGCTATTGGTATAACTGAAAAAATTTTATATGCCATAATCGAACCACCAGTTAGCAAATATACTATTCTTAACATCCAATAATATAAGATTGGATGTACGTCATTTCCTCCTATTGTCCAAATTTCTCCAAATGTGTGTCTTGCTAATCCTGCCGAATAACATTCGTCAAACCATAAATTATTGTGGAAAGCTCCTAATGATACAAATATTATTCCTACTACTATTAGTACAATGTGCCATTGTTTTAATGTTATTGATTTTAATTTTTCTTTTACTTTTTCCATCTTATTTGTCCTTTCTACTTTTTTCTATTTACATCATATACACTATCTATTCTTCTTAATTCTCGTATAATTTTATTTAAACTTTCTAAGCTATCAACCTCAAGAGTTACTTCTGTTATAGCAATTCTTTCCTTAGTTGCTCTAGCATTTACTCCTAAAATTTTAGCTTTAGAGTCATTTATTTTTTGAACAATATCTGCTAAAAGCCCATTTCTATCATTAGCAAAAACTTCTATTTCTACAGTATAACTTACTTTTTCTTGATTATACCATTGAACTTCTATTATTCTATTTTCTTCTTTTAACAATTCATTTACATTAACACAGTCTTTTCTATGAACAGAAACTCCTCTTCCTTTGGTTATATATCCTATTATCTCATCACCTGGTAATGGATTACAACATTTTGAAAGTTTTACTAAACAATTATCTATACCTTTTACAACAATTCCAGAACTTGATGGTTTTGTATTGTTTCGTCTGGCTATTGATAATTCTTCTATTTTTTGTTCAATTGGCTCTTCTTTGTGTTCTTTTCTATATTCTATTAGCATTCTCGCAATTATTTTTTGTGCAGTAATTGCTCCAAAACCAACTGCTGCATACATCTCTTCTAAACTCTTATATTTATATCTATCTAACATTGGATTAATATATTCTAGTTTAAATAAATCAACATATGACATTCCAATTCTTTTTAGTTCTTTCTCAATTAATTCTTTTCCTTTTTCAATATTCTCTGACTTATTTTCTTTTTTGAACCATGACATTATTTTGTTCTTGGCAGCAGAACTTTTTACGAATTTTAGCCAATCCATACTTGGCCCTTTAGAATTATCCGATGTAAGAATTTCTACAATGTCCCCATTTTTTATTGGAGTAATAATTGGAACCATTTGACTATTTATTTTAGCTCCTACCATGTGATTACCAATTTCTGCATGAATACTGTATGCAAAATCTATTGGAGTTGCTCCTCTTGGCAAAACTTTTATTGCTCCTTTTGGAGTAAATACATATACTTCATCTTCAAATAGTTCTGTTTTTAAGGTTTCCAAAAATTGTTGAGGATCTTGCATTTCTTGTTGCCATTCCAACGTTTCTCTTAACCAAGCTAATTTATCCTCTTGAACAGCTACTATTTTTTGCCCTTTTTTGCTTCCATAATTTGCTTCCTTATATGCCCAATGTGCCGCAATACCATATTCTGCTATTCTGTGCATATCCCAAGTACGTATTTGAACTTCAAATGGAGTCCCTTTTTCTCCAAGTAATGTTGTATGTATTGATTGATACATATTTGTCTTAGGCACAGCTATATAATCTTTAAATCTCCCTGGCATAGGGCTATACATTTCATGTACAACACCTAATGCTGCATAACAGTCTTTTACTGAATTAACAATAATTCTTAAAGCAAATAAATCATAAATTTGGTCTAATGTTTTATTATCTCTTTCCATTTTTCTATATATGCTATATAAATGTTTTGCTCTTCCAGTTACTTCTGCTTCAATATGTTGTTTTTTTAATTGCACTCTTATATCTGCCATAATTTTTTCTATAAACTTAAGGCGTTCTTCTCTTTTTTGTTCTATTCCTTTTATTAATTCTCTATATTCCTCTGGATATAAATATTTAAATCCTAAATCTTCCAATTCCCATTTCATAGAATATAAACCTAATCTATTTGCTAATGGTGCATATAACTGCATAGTTTCTTGAGCTATAGCAATTTGTCTATCTCTTTTTAGATATTCTAATGTTCTCATATTATGTAGTCTATCTGCAAGTTTAATTATAATAACCCTTATATCTTTTCCCATTGCTAAAAACATTTTTCTATAATTTTCAACTTGATTTTCTTCAATAGAGGCATGCTGTATTAGTTTCAATTTAGTTACACCATCAACCATCTCTGCAATTTCTGTTCCAAATTCTTTTTCTATGTCCTCATATGTGGCATCTGTATCTTCAACTACATCATGTAACAAAGCTGCACAAATTGTTTTTTCATCTAGTCCTAATTCTGCTATTGTATATGCTACATTTGTTGGGTGAATTATATATGGTTCTCCAGATTTTCTTTTTTGGTCTCCATGTTTTTCAACAGCATAATTATAAGCTCTTTGAATTAGCTTTACATCTGGCCATCTCTTATTTTTCTTTACTTTATCTATAATATCTTTTATTGTATAATTTTGTGTCATATCTTTTCCCCCTTTTGCTAGCTCTTATTCTATATCAATTTTCTATAAATTAAAAGAGGTTATTAAAATTTTTTCATAATATTAAAGAGGTAAGGAACTAATTATAGCTCCTCACCTCTTTATAACATATACGAATTATTCCGTTACAGAATAGGTAATTCCATGTTAGTGATATCCTTACTTCTCGTAAAGATAACACAAGTCCTTTCTTCAAAATTGTACTTCAGGTTTTGCATCTGCTCCTTAATAACAAATGTAGCGCCTGTTACCCTTACTTTAGTAATGGAGTTTTCCATCAACCCATTCGGAATGTCAATGGTCGATGTTACTTCACAATGGCCATCGGTCAGAAGTCTTTCGTATTGATATCCATCTCCAGTTTTACACGTTTTATTCTGAATAGAATATAACGTGTTCGGATTTGCCTGATGAATTGCCGTAATTCCATGACTATGCATGAAATTATTTAAGTCTCCTTTCCTAACATAAATCTTCCTTCCATCAACCCATCCATCAGACAGGCCAATAAGAAGATTCATAATTCCAAGTTTCTCCCCCTTACGGGTCAAGTAAAACTTTTGTACAGTCCTACTTTTGTCGTTTTCACCAAGCTTTTCAATAATTTTAACTTGGCCTTTCTTGGTGATGATCAGCCGTTTAATGTGCCATCCGTCATACGCTTCCTGAGCATTATAACAAATAATGGTTTCGTTTGGCTGAATCGAACATTTCCAACCAAGCATTTCACATTTTTTGGATTTTTGAAAACCTCCGTTTTCTTTAGGAAGAATAAAATAATTTCCAAGAACCTTTAACTGTGCTGTTGCCATTTTTTATTACCTCTTTATTTTTTTATTTGCACATCATTCGTATATGTTGCAACAATATACTTGTCGCATTCACAAAGCTGTGCCTTATTATATTTTACCATTTTTTGCTAGTTTAGTCAATATATTGATAAACTCTTGCTATTTTGTGCATGTAGGTTAGTCAATCATATGTCACACTTTTTTGAAAAATATATACTTTGAACACTCTATACTGTTAAAAGTGATTCTCCTTGACTTTTATATTGTTTTATGAACTCGTTGGGACTTAGCCATCCTAATGGCCTCATTGGAAAATTATTATAATCTTTTCTCCATTCTGCTCCTCGATTTCTTAAATCTTCTAAGCTACAAAACACTCTATTATAATAAAATCTTTCCTGATCTTTTCTATGACTTCTTTCTACTCTTCCATTTTGCTTCGGTGTATGTGGTTTTATTACTTTATATTCTATTCCTAGCTCCTCTAATGTCTTTTCAAATTTTGTCTTTTTATTCTTTAAAAACACTTGCCAACTTAATCTATTTGTAAACTCAAATCCATTATCCGTTTGTATTGTCTTTATTTTAAATGGAAAATATTTTACTAACCTTTTTGCAAATTCACTTGACGCATATGTATCATGCGCATTCGTAAACCACGTATATCTCATTCTTGAACATTCGTCTATTGCTGTATATTGATAGTATTTTTCTCCCATTTCTTGTAATTCTGGACTCATACATTTCTTGGGTACATACTTAACATCTACTTGTATTTTTTCTCCTGGATATTCTCCTGTTATCCATTCTTTTCGCTCACTTTCCTTTTTCTTACTTGGTGCTTTTTGATATATTCCCATTCTCTGCATTACATGGTATAGTCCTTGAACTGTTCTTGTATATCCTGCTCGTCTTAATTTAACCCACAATACCACTAATCCTGTTTCTTTATTATTGTTCTTATAATTTCTTATTAACTTCATTTCTTCTTCTGTATGTTGATTTGGATGTGAATGTGGACGTTTTGATTTATCTTTCAAACTTTCTAATGTTCCATCGTATCTTTTTCTCCATCTATAAATAGTTCTTCTACATTCACAAAATTTTATTGCTGCTTTTGTTACTCCATATTTATATGAAAATTTTATTACAGACTCTTTATATTTTAATTTATTTGTGATATTATTACCCATAAGAGAGCACCTCCGATATGTTTATTTTTCGTTCACTTAAACAATATCATTTTTCGTGCTCTCTTTCAATATTTTATTTTCAATTTTCGTGTGACATATCTATTTTAAACCTATATTGATAAACTCTTGCTATTTTGTGCATAAAATAGTAAAATTAATTCAGAAAATTTATTATTTGAAAGGAAATAGATATGAATAAAAAGTGGCAAATATATCAAGTAAATGATGAGAAAGTAAAAGAACTACAAAAAAAATATAATATCAATAAATTACTATCAACAATTCTAGTAAATAGAGGTATTACTGAAGAAAAACAAATTCAAAAATTTTTAAATCCTAAACGAAATGATTTTTATAATCCTTATGAAATGCCAGACATGGAAATTGATGTAAATAGAATTTTACAAGCAATAAAAAATAGTGAAAAAACTATTATTTATGGTGATTACGATGTTGATGGAATTACAAGTGTTACTGTATTAAAAAGCTTTCTTGAAGAAAGAGGTCTTAAAGTTGATGAATATATTCCAAATAGACTAAATGAAGGTTATGGTTTGAATAAAAAAGCTGTAGAATCTATTGCTAATCAAGGTTATACTTTAATGATAACTGTAGATTGTGGAATTTCTGCTGTAGAAGAAGTAAATTATGCAAATGAATTAGGCATTGAAACTATAATTACAGACCATCATGAACCAGGTTCAGAACTTCCAAAAGCACTAGCAGTTGTTGATGCAAAACGCAAAGACAATAAATATCCATTTAGGAATTTAGCTGGTGTTGGAGTTGTCTTTAAACTAACTCAAGCAATTAGTATGAAACTAGGTCTTGAGGAAAAAGACTATTTAAAATATTTAGATATTGTATGTGTTGGTACAATTTCAGATATTGTTCCTTTAGTTGATGAAAATAGAGTTATTGTTAAATTAGGTTTAAAACTTGTTGAGCAAACAAGAAATTTAGGATTACGTTCAATTCTTCAAGCTTCTGGTTATAACAGAATAGATTCTACAACAGTATCATTCGGAATTGCTCCTCGTATTAATGCTTCTGGAAGAATGGGTCATCAAGAAGACGCTCTTCAATTATTCTTATCTAAAGATATAAACGAAGTAAATGAACTTACTCAAAAACTAAATGAATATAATAAAATAAGGCAAGATACTGAAAAAAGTATTTATTCTGACGCAATTCTTCAAATTGAGCAAAATAATTTAGCAGAAAAAAATACTATTGTTGTAATGGGAAAAAATTGGCATCACGGAGTTATAGGTATTGTTTCTTCTAAAATAACAGAATTGTATTTCAAACCAAGTATTTTACTTTGTGAAGAAGGTGATTATGGAAAAGGGTCTGGAAGGAGCATACCCGGATTTGATTTATATGAAGCTTTAACAGAATGTAAAGATTACATAGATAGATTTGGTGGTCATTCTATGGCTATTGGAATAAATATAAAAACATCTGATTTTGAGAACTTTAAAAATGCTTTAGAAGAAGTCTCTATTCAAAAACATATAAACGAACTCGTACCAATTCTAACAATAGATGCTCAAATAAGCTTAGATGAAATAAATAAAGATATGGTTAATAGTTTAAAGCAATTAGAACCATTTGGTGAAGAAAATAAAAATCCTTTATTTGTATTTAAAAATCTAAAAATAGATTCTATTCGAGCACTCTCTGAAGGAAAACATTTAAAATTGACTTTAAAAGATAATAAAAATATTGTAAATGCTATTGGATTTAATTTAGGTTCTCTTGCTTCTGAGTATAAAATAGACGACAAAATTGATGTGGTTGGAAATCTTGAAATAAATTCTTTTAATGGTGTTGATAATATCCAAATTAATATAAAAGATTTAATGAAATCTTTATAAAAAGTTAGGCGATGTAAAAAAATCCCTTTATTTTTTTACATCGCTTTGAACTTGTGAAATATCTGAAATCTTTGCTGCAAAATATGGTAAATCTTTATTTCTTTCTTTTAAGAAAATACAAAATGTATCATCAACAATAAATTCTCTTGGTCCTCCTGGCGCAAGAATTGATGTATTTTTTGCCATCATTCCAGCTTCACTCTTAATTTTTCCGCCTTTTTCATCTAAAGAAAATTTTATTGTTTGTACAGCTTTTTCTATTTCATATTCTTCTCCATCTGAAAATAAAAATGGTTTATTTTCTAACTCAGTAAACTCTTCTTTTTGATTAAAATCTATATTTGGAATTCGTAATCTATCCATTTCTGAAAACACTTTATTTCCTGCATAATTTTCACTTGCATTTTGTATTTCACCATATATTTGTGCAAATGTATTTTGTGAATTTCCTTTTGAAATAATTACTTCATCTTCAGATTTTGTAAGTAATTTTACCGCAAAGTCTTCCTTAGAATTATAATACAATACCTTAACTTGGTCTCTTACAGCTTCTTCTGTTGAACTATTTATTCCAAAATAACTTACATTTTTATACTCTCCAAATGTTCCTTTATCTAATTTTGTAAATACTTTTGGGAACTCAAACTCTTTCTTTAACATTGCATATAAAAAATAGTCTCTTGGCCCACGGCTTTCCCAATTAAAGTCATTTAATATATCACTTGTTTCATTAAATTTTTCTTTTATAGCATTTTCTATTCTTTGTTTTAATTCAATTGATGGAGTTCCATATACTTTGTAATAACTTTTATCTGATAAATATGATGTATTAAATGTTCCTTTGTTTAGATTATTTACTATTTTAGGTTGATTTTCAAATACAATATCTTGCTTTACTAAGTCATTTTTTAAGTCATTCCATATTAAATTAAATGTTCCACACCATGTTGTATTTTCTGTAATTTCATCTTCTAATGATGGTACTACATTAAAATTTGATATCACTGATGAACTACGTTTTCCTTCTGTCTCACTTCTTATTTTGTCTATTTCATAAAAATATAGTGCTACAAACATTACTATTAGAATAATTATTAATGATAATATTATTAACCAACTTTTTTTACTCATATTTTATAATTCCTTTCATTAATTATTGGGCAAAAATTCAAATTAGTTATATATTTCCTATATTTGTTATTATACTATACAGTTTTATTTTTGTCTAGCAAATTACACTAATTTTCGTTCTAAAATTTAATAATATTCAAGTGCTCTAACAATATTTTTATTCCAAGTAAAACCAATATAATTCCACCAACTAATTCAGCTTTGTTCTGATATTTATCTCCAAATCTATTTCCAATTTTAGTACCAATAACAGCTAAAATAAAAGTAATAACACCTATTAGAGCAACAGCTAATATCAAATTAACATTCAAAAATGCAAAAGTAATTCCAATAGCCAATGCATCAATACTTGTAGCTACTGCCAAAACAAACATTGTCTTAAAGCTCACATCATCATTACAATTATCACTTTCATCTGCAAAAGAATCTTTTATCATTTTTCCGCCAATAATTCCTAACAATATAAATGCAATCCAATGATCGATATTAGTTATTAGACTTTCAAATGCTGAGCCTAAAAAGTATCCTATAACTGGCATTAGTGCCTGAAAACCACCAAAATACAATCCTATTATGATTGCTTTTTTCCAATTCATTTTTTTCATAGAAATACCTTTGCACACTGATACTGCAAAGGCATCCATTCCTAATCCTACACTTAATAATAATAATTCTATAATTCCCATTTTTTCTTCTCCTGTCTTGTTATATTTCTTTAAATATTTTTCCTAAACTTTCATTTATAACTAAGCTACCTTTTCTATTATATTGAGTTTTTTCTCTATTTATTACTATTAGTTTTGAACCATTATAAAAATTTATTAACCCACTTGCTGGATATACTGTTAGTGATGTTCCAGCTACTATCATTAAATCTGCATTTCTAATTGCAGATATTGATTTGTTTAAAATTTCGTCATTCAATGCTTCTTCATATAAAACTACATCCGGCTTAATAACTCCGCCGCAAGTGCATCTAGGAACTCCTTTGCTACCAAATACACATTCAGCATTATAAAATTTTCCACATTTCATGCAATAATTTCTTAATACGCTTCCATGTAGTTCAAGAACATTTTGTGAACCTGCCTTTTGGTGTAATCCATCTATATTTTGAGTTATTATTGCTTTTATTTTGCCTTTTTTCTCTAATTCAGCCAATTTAAAATGAGTTATATTAGGTTCATATTTTAATGAATTCAATTTTTCTTTATAAAATTTAAAAAATTCTTCTGTGTTTTCCATAAAAAAAGAATGACTTAATATTTCTTCTGGAGGATACTTGTATTTTTGATTATATAATCCATTTTTGCTTCTAAAATCTGGTATCCCACTTTCTGTTGAAACTCCTGCTCCTCCAAAGAAAACAATATTGTCACTACTTTGAATTAAACTTTTTAATATAGATATTTTATCTTCCAAAGTAACACCTTCTTCTATTAATATATATCATAAAAACAGATAATTATCAACTAATTATCTGTTTTTTTCTTTTTGTCATAATGCTATTTTATTACATCCTAATTCTTGTGCTTTTCTATATAAATATCCTCTTCTCATTCTTGCACATACATAACATAGATTGTCATCTATCTTCTCTACTGCTTCGAAAATATTACTTTCAAACATTGTGATTGGTATATTTAGCAATTTTGTCCCCTTCTTGTACCATTTCAAATTCCTTTATTCCTGCTATACTTAAATTTAATATAAATGGATTTTCTTTACCTACTGTATTTATTTGAACATCTGCATTATATGTTTTGTTGAATTTTCTATTTTTTTATTTGATTTTTAATATCTTCTAATTTTTCTTTTAAAGTCCATTTCTTAAAATTAACTTTTTCTTTTATGTTAGGGAAAGCATTTACCAATCTTCTATGGAATATAGATTTATTGTGTATAATCTTTCTAACTTTTTCTGATATTTCAATTGTATTGTCTTTAACTTCTTTAGAAACTTGTTTCAAGTTAAGAATAATCTTGTATGAAACAATATTATCTACTAAATGAATAGCTAAAAGTATTAAAATTATTATTGTTTGAACAGTACTTGGTATTAATCTTAATTTTCCAATAATAAATGGATTTACAATATAAACTATAACACAACTTGCAATTCCAAATAAAACTAAATTTTGTAAGCAAACTCTTCCATTTATGTTGAATTTTCTTTGGCTGTAATCCCACCATCTTGCATTAAAAATTTTCTCCATAAAGAAACTTGTAAGATATTCTAGGATTCCACAAATTATTATGGACATAAAAAATGTTACAATCATATCATCTTGATATTTTTTTAATAAAATACTTACTAATACTACTCCATATCCATATATCGGACATACTGGACCTATTAAAAATCCTCTGTTTACAAACTTCTTATTTCTAATAGAAATTGATGTTGATTCCATTATCCATCCTGCAACTGCATATATAAAGAAAACTAATATATATATCTTTATTTCTTCTATACTCATTATAATTCCTCATTTCTTGATTTATTTATTACTTTATTTAATTCTGCTCCTAAAAATACTGTATAAAAACATGAATATGTCCACATCATAATTAGCATCAATGTTGTTAAACTTCCATATGTGATTGAAAAGCCTTTAAAAATAGTTAAGTATCTTGAAAATACAAAAGATATTACGTTTAAAGCTATCGCACCAAATATTGCTCCGTAAATTTGGCTTCTAAAAGTCACCTTATGGTTTGGCATGAATTTATATAGTAACAAGAATACTATAAATGTTACAAATATAAAGCTAACTTCTGTTATTATTGATGATATAATATTATAATTTTTTAATCCGTTAAAATGTTCTTTTATCAATTCTATTACACCATTACCAAATACCAATAATGTTAAACCTATAACTATCAAAAAAATAAACATTATAGTTTCTAACAATGCTTTTATTCTTAAATAGATATATGATGTTACTTTCTTACTGCCTGTTTCATAAACTCCATGTAAACCACTTGTTAATGCATACAATCCTTTTCCTGCAGCCCAAATAGTAAATATAATTGATACAGAAATAGTTCCAATAGATTTTGAATACACTTCTTGTACAATACCTAAAACCATTTCACTCATACTTGATGGAATAATCTTAGAGATAGCATTAAAAAGTGTTTGAGGTGCTATCCCTGTATATTGTATCATTGTTATTAACAATATTATAAATGGTATAAATGATAATATTGTATAATAAGAACACTGTGCTGAACTTT
>OLRV01002215.1_pt1 | contig 15289 bp, 10 predicted proteins | sample 1672421 | NCBI WGS metagenome assembly OLRV01 (sample SAMEA3136684, study PRJEB25190) | human gut metagenome | biome: human gut; feature: human-associated habitat; material: faeces | place: Austria | collected 2013
TCAAGCATTTTTTGATACAGTTTAGAAATAATTTGCTGCCAAACAAAAAAACAGGGACGCTCCACGTCCCTGTCGGATCCTATCATGTTCCGCCGTCAAAGCGAGTCCGCGATATCCCGGAGCCTGTCCACGGATTCACGCAGGCGCGGATACTCGTCGTAGTCCCTGCGGTAAAGCTCCACCATGTAAGCGCCGGAATAGCCCAGCTGCCCCATCTCCTGCATGAGCCGCCGGAAATCAAAGCAGCCCTGCCCTATCGGCATGCAGTCCCGGTCGGAGTTCGCGTCGCTGACGTGCAAGTGGATTATATCCTCCCCCAGCGCCCGGACTACCTCGAAGATATCCTCGTGGCTGCGGCGGCACTGCTTGAGGTCCAGCACGAATTTCGCGTATTTCCCCAGCTCGCGCTTCATCATTCTGAGGAAATCCAGCCTGCCGGAAAGGCAGTAGCTCACGTTCTCCTGCGCCACGGTGACGCCGTATTCCTCCGCCGCCTCCGCCAGCAGCCTGAACTGCTTCACATAGTGCTCCGGAGTGCAGCCGCTGCTGAGTATCGCGCCGTGAAGCACGAATATCTTCGCGCCAAGGCGGTTCATCGTGCCGAAGAATTCCCGGTACATCGTCAGCATTTCTTCAATCCGCCGGTCGTACTCCGAGAAGAGATAGACGGACTCCATCGGCGAGGAGAACGGGTGGAAGCTCACCACCTCCATGCCGTATTCCTGCATAGTATCCCGGATTATCCCCGTGACCGGCTCCCGCGCCTCCGCCGTGCTGTTGGCGAAAAGCTCCGCCGTGGTAACTCCCAGCCGGGCAAGCTCCCGGAATGCGTCCTCTGCATGCAGCGGATACAGCGAAGCGGTCGATACACCTGCTTTCATGATACGCCTCTTTTCTACATATTATCACTTATTTGATTATATCACATCTTATTATTTTTTGCAATAGCCGCCCGGGGTTGACTTTTCCGCCGGATATGGTGTATAATATGGGTGTTACACAGTATTGTCGGGGTGAATATATGAATATCAACTGGAACAGAAAATATCTCACGATCGCCGTCTATGCTACCTGCGCCGTGATCATCAGCGCGATAGCCGTGATGGTGATATTCAACTTTGATTCCGTGATGTCGAAGCTTTCGTCCTTCGGTGCCATCGTGAATCCTATAATAATAGGAATATTCTGCGCATACCTGCTGAATCCCCTCATGATGAAGATAGAAAAAGGCATGTTCCGGAAGCTGTCCTCGTCCGAAAACAAAAAAAACCGGGGAAAAGCACGGGCACTGGCTCTGACGCTGACAATGCTGTTCGTCGTACTGATTCTCGCCCTGATAATAATCATGGTGATCCCTCAGCTGGTTGAAAACCTGGTGTCCATCTTCAACAATATGGACAGCTACATCGCCACCGCCAAGGACTGGCTCAACGATATCTTTGAGGATCACCCCCAGATGATAGCGTTCTTCGGAAACCCCTTGGACTACTTCAACGACTTTATCGGCAAGATATGGAAGCAGTATTCCTCCGAGCTGATGGGAATTGCCGGAAACGTCGCCGGAATGGTATGGGCAATACTGAACACGATGAAGGATGTCATCATCGGACTTACTATATCCATCTACCTTCTCGCCCGCAAGGAAATGTTCATCGGTCAGACCAAGAAGCTGATCTTCGCATTCCTCAAGGTTGAGAAGGCGCAGCGATTCCTCGGCGTCTGCCGCGAAGCAAGCAAGAAGTTCCTTGGCTCCATCATCGGAAAGATCATCGAAGCCTTCGTTGTGGCGCTGCTCTGCTTTGTCGGCACCACATTCATGGGGCTTCCCTATGCGCTGCTGATTTCCGCGATCATGTTCGTATTCAACCTCATTCCCTACATTGGACCGTTCATCGGGGCTATCCCCTGTGCGCTGCTTCTCCTGCTGACTGACGACCCGATGCAGGCGCTGTGGTTCGCGATATTCGTGCTGATACTCCAGACGGTGGACGGAAATATCCTCGCGCCGTGGATCCTCGGGGATTCCACCGGGCTGCCTGCGGTGTGGATTCTTATATCTATCCTCGTCGGCGGCGGACTGTTCGGCATGATAGGAATGTTCCTGGGCGTGCCGGTGTGCGCGGTAATCTACATGCTGTTCAAGGATTTCATCGAGAACCGCCTGAAGAAGCGCAAACTCCCCAGGAGCACCGCGGAATACGCCAAGGACGTCAGCTACATCACCCCGGAATACGCGACGGAGGAGCCCGACCTGCCCCCGGAGCCGATTCCGGAAAAGAAGCACGGATTTGCAGACGTAATAAAGCAGCGCAGCGAGGAATACAAGGAAAAATTCCACATCAAACCAAGGAACAACAAGAAAAAATGACCCAGCCCCGGGCGGAAACGTCCGGGCTGCATTTTTCAGCAGCGGAGGGAATATAAATGTTTGAACTGATGACCGCCGGTGAGCACACCTGGTATATGAGCGCCCCCACAAATGTGGGATTCTACCTGCATGCCCCGGGAAAGGTATGCATGATAGACGTGGGCGACCAGACCTGCGCGGAGAGGGCGCTGGAGCATATCCGCGCCCGGGGCTGGGAGCTGACTGCGCTTTACCTGACGCACTCCCACACTGACCACGTCAGCGGCGCTGCGTGGCTTAGGAATCAGACCAACTGCCGGGTATACGCCCCGGGAGTAAGCGCGGCGGCAGTGAAGCACAGCTTCCTTGTGGCGACAACGCTTTACGGCGGAAGACCCTGCCCGGAGATGTGCAACAAGCTGCTCCTGCCGCCGCCCTGCGAGTGCTCGGAGCTTTCCCCGGAGGACATGCCGGAGGGTCTGGAATATCGGCGCCTGGACGGTCACGACATGGCGCAGGCGGTATTCCGAACCAGGGACGGAGTGTGGTTCACGGCAGACGCGGTAATAAGCGCCTCTGCCCTGGAAAAGCATCGCATTTCCTTTGTGTACGACATCGGACAGCACCTGCGCTCCCTGGAGGAGCTTTCCGGATTTGAGGGCAGTCTGTTCATTCCGTCGCACGACGAGCCGTGCCGGGATATCCGCCCCCTTGTGGAGGTGAACTCCGCCGCAGTGAGGGAGGTCGCAGACGATATTGTCGAAATGTGCTCCCAGCCCCGTACCATAGACGAGCTCATCGCCATGGCTCTGGAGAAATACCACATACGGCTGTACCTCATGCAATACCTCCTGGTAGGTCAGACCGTCCGCAGCCATGTTTCGCGCCTGCTTGAACTCGGCAGGCTGAACGCAGTATACTCCGGCACAAGCCTGTACTTCAGCCGGGAAACCGCGGCAGATAATACGGGGAAGCGTACCACATAACCACACGTTGTCACCCGACCAATAGCGTGGCTCAGATAATTCCATATCCGCCCGGCCCAACTATTTGTATGCGCCATGGAATCCGCACGCATGTACTGCCGCCAGACTATACCAACTGTTCGCGCATTTCGGAAAGTATCTTCCGCTCCCGCCGGCTGACCATTACCTGGGTAAGTCCAAGCAGCCGCGCCGTTTCGCACTGGGTCATTCCCCGGAAATAACGCAGCATTACGATATCCCGGTCCGTGCCGGTGAGTCCGCTCAGGCACTGCCGCAGTGCAAGCCGGTCGATGAGTTTCTCCTCTCCCGACTCACAGGGAACGGTCAGTTCCTCGCCCTCGCTTCCTCCGTGGTCCAGCGACACCGGTGGGACTGCGGCACAGAGCGCTTCCGCAGCGTCCTCAAGAGATACTCCCAGGGCAGTGGCGATGTCCGATATTCTCGGCTCGCCGTTCACGGATAGCTGCTCCCTGACCCTCGCCGCCTTTACGGAGAGGTCTTTCAGTCCTCGGCTTATTTTCACGCTGCCCCCGTCCCGGAACAGCCGCCGTATCTCCCCAAGGATAACCGGCACGGCGTAAGTGGAAAAGCACAGTCCCCTCTCCGGCTCGAACCTGTCGCACGCCTTTATCAGCCCCACGCAGCCGGCGGAGTACAGCTCCTCGTATTCCACGCCGCGCCCCCGGAAGCGGTTCGCAAGCTTGTGTACCAGCGGCAGGTTGCTTTCGATGAACCTGTCGCGTTCCGCAGCCTCCATGTCACTCCCCCTGTCCGGGATCGCCTGGAATACGGCCGCTGAACCGCTTTTCCAGGGTGACTGTCGTGCCCTTTCCCGGAGCGCTTTTTACTGTAACGCGGTCCATGAAGCTCTCCATTACGGAGAATCCCAGACCGCTGCGCTCCTCGTCCGGAGCCGTGGTGAAAAGCGGCGTCATCGCCTGGGCTATATCCGGGATTCCGGCGCCGCGGTCCCTGACGCTGATAGTCAGCAAACCACCAGAATACTGCCGCATATGTAATTCCACCTGCCCCGTGCACTCCCGGTAGCCGTGGACTATTGCATTCGTGACCGCCTCAGACACCGCCGTGCGTATCTCGCTTATCTCCTTTACCGTAGGGTCGCACTGCGCGGCAAATGCCGCAGCGGCGGTCCTGGCGAAGGATTCGTTCACCGACAGCGGCGCAAAGCTCTCTTTTTCCGGGGAATCCGGGATGGTGAGGATGGCCAGCTTTTCCAGCCCGTTGGCAAAAGGCAGCAGGATGAGGGTGGCCAGGATGTTGAAGGCGGAGTGCACCACGGCGATGCCCCAGGCTTCAATGGTGGAATCCACAAAGGCAAAGTGGCACACGGCGTTCAGACCGTAGAAACCAAACAGGAAGATGGTCACGCCGATGATGTTGAAGTACAGGTGCACCATGGCGGCCCGGCGGGCATTCTTGGTGGCACCCACCGAGGAGATCAGCGCTGTGACACAGGTGCCGATGTTCTGGCCCATGATGATTGGGATGGCACTGCCGTAGGTGATCACGCCGGTGGCGCTCAGTGCCTGCAGAATGCCCACGCTAGCGCTGGAACTCTGGATGATGCCGGTGACCAGTGCGCCCACCAGCACACCAAGGATGGGGTTGGAGAAGCGGACGAACAGGCTGGTGAACCACTCTTCGCCCTGCAGCGGCAGCACTGCGTTGGACATGGTGGTCATGCCGGTCATCAGCACGGCAAAGCCGATGAGGATGGTGCCCACACCTTTTTTCTTCTCACTCTTACACATATACAGCAAAATGCCGATAAATGCAAGCAAAGGACTGAAAGAAGTGGGTTTGAGCAGATTGATGAGGAGGCTGTCGCCCTGCAGGCCGGAAAGGCTCAGGATCCAGCTGGTGACAGTGGTGCCCACATTGCTGCCCATGATCACGCCGATGGCCTGATGCAGCTCCATGATGCCGCTGTTGACAAAGCCGACCACCATGACCGTGGTAGCGCTGGAACTCTGGATCACAGCGGTGACGCACAGGCCAAGGAAAAAGCCTTTAAGGGGGTTGTCAGTCAGCTTGCTCAGGATCTTCTGCAGCTGGCCGCCGGCCTGCTTTTCCAGTGCTTTGCCCATGATGTCCATGCCGAACAGGAACAGGGCAAGACCTCCAAGCAGGGAAAAGACATTGAAGATGGTCATAAAGATTTCCTCACTTTTGTTTGACGTGTTTTTGATGTGTTTCTCCTGATTTTGAGTATACAGATGCAATGTAAAATCCAAAATCGAGGGAATGTAAAATCCGTGTAAAGGTAAGAAAAATGTAAAAAATCAGTACATGGCTGCGCTGCTGCGTGCATTCTTGCCGGGCTGCGAAAAAGCCGCCCGCACAATATTGTTTTTTACCGATCGTTCTATTATAATAATAAGAAGGAATCCTGCACGGTACCTGACAGCAGGCAGGGCTGTGCAGCAAAAGGGAGCACAGGAGGAACAAGAATGGGCACATTCAATGTCTCGCTCAAAACGCTGACTGACCGTGTCAGTATGGAAGTTGTCTATACGCCGAAGGAACTGGATCAGATCTGTGTGGAGATCGCCGAAGTGAACCGCCCGGGTCTGTTTCTGGCGGGCTATTACGATTATTTTGATAAGCTGCGTCTGCAGATTATGGGTCTGGCCGAGATGAACTTTCTGTCCGGCCTTTCACCGGAAAAACGCTACGAAGCGCTGGATCAGCTGTTCCGTCAGCAGCCGCCGGCTGTTATCGTCTGCCGCAGCGAGGAATTGACTCCCTTCCCGGAGATGCAGGAGCTGGCCCAGAAGCATGGTGTTGCACTGCTGCGCTCCAATGAGACCACCTGCACTCTGATGGGCAGCCTGATCAGTGTGCTGAATCTGGAACTGGCACCGCGTATCACCCGCCATGGTGTGCTGGTGGAAGTGTACGGCGAAGGCATCCTGATCCTGGGCGACAGCGGCATTGGCAAAAGCGAGCTTGCCATCGAGCTGGTCAAGCGCGGCCACCGCCTTGTGGCAGATGATGCGGTGGAGCTGCGCAAGGTGTCCAACCGCCAGATCATGGGTACTGCCCCGGAGAATATCCGCCACTTCATTGAGCTGCGCGGCATTGGCATCGTCAATGTGGCCCGTGTGTACGGCGTGGGCGCGGTCAAGCTGAGCGAAAGCCTTGACCTTGTGGTTCAGCTGGAAGCATGGGACCCCACTAAGAACTACCAGCGCACCGGTCTGGAAAACGAATACTACGACATTCTGGGTGTCAGCATTCCCAGCACCAGCATTCCGGTCTCACCGGGCCGCAATCTGGCTGTCGTGCTGGAAACTGCAGCCATCAACAACCGCCAGAAGAAGATGGGTTACAACGCAGCGCGTGAACTGCTGATCCGTCTGGGTCTGGACGATAAAATGGATTGATCCCACACCGCAAAAGGAGCAAGTTATCATGGAACGATTCAAGCAGAAACTGCAGGCAGCAGCGATCCCGTTCAGGGAGAATGAACCGCTTGCGGCGCACTGTACCTTTAAAATCGGAGGCCCGGCACAGCTGTTTGTCATGCCGGAAAACGAGCAGCAGCTTTGCAGTGCAGTTGCGCTTTGCAAAGAGCAGGATGTCCGCTATTACCTGCTGGGCAACGGCAGCAACATCCTGTTTGCGGACGAAGGCTTTTCCGGCGTGGTGATCGATGTTTCGGCACTGGACGCAGAGATCGCGGTGGAAGATACAGTCCTGACCGCAGGCGCAGGTGTCCGCCTTGCGGCACTGTGTAAGGCGGCACTGAAGCATGGCCTGTCCGGGCTGGAATTTGCCTACGGCATCCCCGGCACGGTGGGCGGTGCAGTGTATATGAATGCGGGTGCCTACGGCGGCGAGATGAAGGACGTGCTCACCACAGTGCGGTATCTGGCGGCAAAAGGCGAGGTCAGAGAAGTGCCTGCCGCAGAGCTGGATCTCCGCTATCGCCACAGCATTTTTGAAGAGAACAGCGGCTGCATCCTCTCGGCACAGTTCCATCTGCAGCCCGGAAACGCAGCGGACATCCGTGCAAAAATGGATGAATTGATGGCCAAGCGTGTGGAAAAGCAGCCGCTGGATAAGCCCAGCGCCGGCAGCACCTTCAAGCGCCCGGCGGGTGCTTTTGCGGCTGCGCTGATCGACCAGTGCGGCCTGCGCGGCTATCGCCACGGCGGCGCAGCCGTCAGCGATAAGCACTGCGGCTTTGTGGTAAACCTTGGCGGCGCTACCTGTGCTGATGTGCTGGCACTCTGTGACGAGGTGCGCGCCATCGTAAAGGAAAAGACGGGCTACGACCTTGAAAAAGAGATCCGGGTCGTCCGATAACGGAAAAAGCAAAAAAGGAGCGGTAGATCAGATTATGGAGCTGTTGATCGTCAGCGGACTTTCCGGTGCAGGCAAGTCGGTGGCTATGAATGCGCTGGAAGATATCGGTTTTTTCTGTATAGATAATGTTCCGGCCGGACTGCTGCCCAGCATCACTGCATTCTCGGAAGCGGGCGACAGCCAGCTGGAGCGGGTGGCTCTTTCCATGGATGTGCGCGGCTGCCGCACCAGCGAAGAGATCGAGCGTGCGCTCGACAAGCTGGATGAGCAGGGTGTGGATTATAAAATTCTATTTCTGGATGCCCCGGACGATGTACTCATGCGCCGCTACAGCGAGACCCGCCGCCGCCACCCCATCAGCATTGCCGAGGGCATTTCCACCCGGGAGGCCTTTGCAAAGGAACGCAAAATATTGAAGCCTTTGCAGGAGCGTGCAGATTACGTCATCAATACCGCCCTGCTTTCTACAGCACAAAACAAAGAACGCATCTGCGATCTTTTTGCAAAAAATGGTGGAGCCAAGGGTGCCATGCGCCTGACCGTGATGTCCTTTGGATTCAAATTCGGCATCCCGCCGGAGGCAGACCTTGTGCTGGATGTGCGCTGCCTGCCCAACCCCTTCTACGTGCCGGAACTCAAGCATAAGACCGGCCTTGATCAGGATGTGGTGGATTTTGTCATGAGCCACCCGGAAGCGCAGGAACTGCTCAAGCGGTATGAGAACTTTTTGCAGTATGCACTGCCGCTGTACGTCAAGGAGGGCAAAAGCCAGCTGACCATTGCGGTGGGATGTACCGGCGGCAAGCACCGTTCCATTACATTTGCGCGTAAGATCGCGGAGTATTGCACGCAACTCGGCTACGAGCCGGGCGTGCAGCACCGCGATGCCAAACGCTGACAGAATTCGAGGAAGTATGAGTAGTTTTGCATCCCGCGCGCGGGAGGAGATCGCGCAGCGCAGCATCCAGAAGGATTGCTGTGTGCGTGCGGCAGCTTATGGCATTGCGTGCTTTGCCAAATATTTTGATGCAAAGGGTCTGGTGGTGCAGACCGAGCAGCAGGAGACGGTGCAGGCTGCCCAGCAGCTGTTCGCACGCTGCGGCGTGCAGGGCGAGATCCTGCACAAGCAGCGGCCCAGCGGCATGCTGTATGAGTTCAACATCCGCGCGCCGGAGCAGGTGGCCCGGGTGCATGAGCTGTTCGGCACCACGGGCAGCGAGACCAGCCTGCAGATCGATCCCCGCCTTATCCGCTGTCAGACCTGCGTCAGTGCGTACATTGGCGCAGCTTTTTTGTGCAGTGGAACGGTCATTGATCCGCAGAAAGAATATAATCTGGAATTTCTTACCTCCCGCACCAATCTGGCACGGGACTTTGAAGCGCTGCTGGCAGAGCATGAGTTTGCACCGCACCGCACCCGCCGCAACGGCGTGAACCTGATCTACGTCAAGACCGGGGCCAATGTGGAACGGCTGCTCAGCTTTATGGGCGCTGGAAACGCTGCAGAGGAAATGCATGCACAAAAAGCCTTCAAACAGGTGCGCAACCAGACCAACCGACAGACCAACTGTGATACGGCAAACCTTGGCAAAACGGCCCGTGCCAATGCGCAGACGCTGAAGGCCATCCGCTTTCTGGAAGAGCAGGATGCCCTTAGCACTCTGCCGGAGATACTGCAGGAGGCTGCTGCCAAGCGGATGCAGTACCCGGATCTTTCGCTCACAGCGCTGTGCGGCTGCTTTGAGCCACCCGTGAGCAAATCCGGCCTGTCGCACCGGATGAAGAAGCTGGAGGCATTAGCCGAAAATCTGCGGCAGAATCTGGAACAGGAGGCAAAAGCATGAGCGAAGCATTAGCCAATACCCGGCCTTTTGTCCATCTGCACATCCACACAGAGTACAGCTTGCTGGATGGTGCCTGCCGCATTGACCAGCTGATGGATCGCGTAAAAGAGTGCGGACAGACCGCCATTGCCTGCACCGACCACGGCGTGATGTACGGCTGCGTGCAGTTTTATAAGGCTGCAAAAAAGGCTGGCATCAAGCCCATCATCGGCTGTGAGGTGTATGTGGCCACCCGCACCCGCTTTGACAAGGTAAATAAGATCGACGGCAACAACCACCTGATCCTGCTGTGCAAAAATGAGACCGGCTACAAAAACCTGATCAAAATGGTGTCGGCCGCCTTTGTGGAGGGCTTTTATTCCAAGCCCCGCATTGATAAGGAACTGCTGGAAAAATATCACGAAGGTCTGATCTGCCTGTCGGCCTGTTTGGCAGGCGAAGTTCCACAGGCTATTCTGGCGGGCGATTATGAGCGCGCCAAAGCAGCAGCGCTGTGGTATCGAGACCTCTTCGGCGAGGGAAACTATTATATCGAGCTTCAGGACCATGGTCTGGAAGAGGATAATACTGTGCTGCCGCAGCTCATCAAGCTTGCACGGGAGACCGGCATTCCCATGGCAGCCACCAACGACTCCCACTATCTGCGCAAGGAGGATGCCAAAATGCAGGGCATCCTGCTCTGCATCCAGACCGGCAAGACCATTCAGGATGCGGATAAAATGGAGTTCCAGACCGACGAGTTCTATGTCAAAACGACAGACGAAATGTACGAGCTGTTCTCCATGGTGCCGGAAGCCTGCGAGAATACCGCCAAAATTGCCGAACAGTGTAACTTTGATTTTGATTTTGGACACACTAAAATTCCATATTACAAAGCGCCGAACGGTATGGATAATCAGGCGTTTTTTGAAAAGCTCTGCTGGGAAGGTCTGGAGCGCCGCTACGGCCCCAATGTTCCGCAGGCCAACAAAGACCGTCTGGAATACGAGATCGGCGTGGTCAAAAAGATGGGCTACACGAACTACTATCTTATCGTGTGGGACTACGTGAACTACGCCAAGAGTCAGGGTATCCCGGTAGGCCCGGGCCGTGGCTCCGGCGCAGGCAGCATTGCGGCTTACAGCGTGGGCATCACGGATATCGACCCCATCCGTTATAACCTGATCTTTGAGCGCTTCCTGAACCCGGAGCGCGTCAGTATGCCAGATTTTGATGTGGACTTCTGCTACGAGCGCCGTCAGGAAGTGATCGATTACGTCAACCGGAAATATGGTGCCGACCATGTGGCTCAGATCGTCACCTTTGGCACCATGGCCGCCCGCAACGCCATCCGCGATGTGGGCCGCGTGATGGGCATTCCGTATCAGCAGGTAGATGTTGTGGCAAAGCAGGTGCCCATGGAGCTGAAAATGACGCTGAAGCGTGCGTTGGAGGTATCGCCGGAACTTAAGCGGATGTACGATACCGACCCGCAGGTCACAGAGCTGATCGACACGGCCTTGAAGGTGGAGGGCATGCCCCGCCATGCTTCCACCCATGCGGCGGGTGTCGTCATTACCCCGGAGCCTACGGACTACTATCTACCGCTGGCCACCAACGACGGCCTGCCTGTGACCCAGTTCAACATGACCGAGATCGAAGAACTTGGCCTTTTGAAGATGGACTTTCTGGGCCTGCGCACGCTGACCGTCATTCATGACGCGGAAACTGCTGTGCAGAAGCACCACCCGGAGTTCTCCATCCAGAAGCTGGATTACGACGACCCGGACACCTACAGGATGCTGGGGCAGGGAGACACCGAGGGTGTGTTCCAGCTGGAATCTTCCGGCATGAAGCAGGTGCTTGTGGGCCTGCAGCCGCAGAACCTAGAAGACATTATCGCTCTGATCAGCCTGTACCGTCCCGGCCCCATGGATTCGATCCCCACCTACCTGCGCAACCGCCACGAGCCGGACAAAATCAGCTATAAGACCCCACAGCTGGCCCACATTCTGGATGTGACCAATGGCTGCATCGTCTATCAGGAGCAGGTCATGCAGATCTTCCGGGAGCTGGCAGGTTTCTCTTTTGGTCAGGCAGACAATGTCCGCCGTGCCATGAGCAAAAAGAAACATGCCGTCATGGAGGCCGAGCGAGAGCACTTTGTGTACGGCTGCACCGATCCCGGCAACGAATGCCCCGGCTGTGTGGCAAACGGCATCTCTGAGAAAGTGGCCAATGAGATCTACGATGAAATGTCCAGTTTCGCTTCATATGCGTTCAATAAGAGCCATGCGGCCTGCTATGCCTATGTGGCATTCCAGACGGCCTACCTCAAGTGCCATTATCCCAGTGAGTTCATGGCGGCTTTGCTGACCAGTGTGCTGGATAACACGGATAAGGTCATTGAATATTCCGGCGAGTGTGCCCGCCTTGGCATCAAGGTGCTGCCGCCGGATGTGAATGTTTCCAACGGCGGCTTTACGGCGGATGGAAGCGGTCAGATCCGCTTTGGCCTGAATGCGGTCAAAAATGTGGGCCGCAACCTGATCGAGAATGTGGTGAAGGGGCGGCAGAATAAGCCTTACACCAGCCTGTACGATTTCTGCAAGCGGATGCATGGCAATGAACTGAACCGCCGGGCAGTGGAGTGCCTCATCAAGGCCGGCGCATTCGATCATCTGGGCAACAACCGCCACAGCCATGTGGAGGCCGTAGAGGGCATTCTGAAGAGCATTGAGACCGACTCTCGGCGCAATCTGGATGGACAGCTGGATCTGTTCTCGGTGATGAGCGGGGAAGCACAGAGCGGTGCTTCCGAGGATAACTATGAAATAAAGCAGCTGCCGGAGTACAGCCATAAGGAACTGCTCCAGCAGGAAAAGGAAGTCAGCGGTCTGTATCTGTCCGGTCATCCGCTGGATGCTTACCGGGAACAATCGGCACGCATTGCATCCCACACCATCAAGGATCTTACAGGGGAAGATGCCCATGTGAAGGATGGAGAAAAAGTGCGCATTGTGTGCGCGGTGGTAAAAAGCCGCATGATGACCACAAAGTCCAACAGCATGATGGCTTTTACCAGCGTAGAGGACCTGACCGGCACCATGGAAGTGATCGTATTCCCAAAGGTGCTGGATGCTTTCCGGGATTCACTGCACGAAAATGCAGTCGTCGTGATCGATGGCAGACTGTCGGTACGGGAGGATGAAGCTTCCAAGCTGCTGGCAGAGAGCATCGTCCCGATCGAAAATTACGATCCGGCCCGACTGGATAACGGCAGGCCGGACCCGATGAAAACGGCAGCAAAGAAGCTGTATATCCGTGTGCCTTCCCGCAGCAGCAGGGAATATGCAAAGGTGGTCAATCTGCTTGGCATTTTTGATGGGGACATGCCGGTGCTCCTGTATCTGACCGATACCAAGCAGTATCTGCGTGTGCCGCGCCATCTGTACGCATCCGGCCATCCGCTGCTGTTCAAAGAGCTGGAAAGGCTGGTCGGAACGGACAACATTGCAACAAAATGACATTTCCGTGCACGAATCTTAACGCAAATCCGGCGGGATGGCTGTTTCCAAAATAAGGCGTTTGTGTTATAATGATTCAAGGCAAATGAAGTGCTTTGGACAGCGTTAAAACGGAGAACGCTGTGATACCATTGGGTAAATGAAGAAACAAATTGGAGGGAAACTCTCGTATGGAAAAGCAGATCAAAACGATTGGCGTATTGACGAGCGGTGGTGATGCTCCTGGCATGAACGCTGCCGTGCGCGCCGTAGTCCGTACCGGCCTGCATAAGGGTTACCGCATGATCGGCATTCAGCGTGGCTACAATGGCCTGCTGAACGGCGAATGCTTTGAGATGAACCTGCGCAGTGTGTCGAACATCATCTCTGCAGGCGGTACCATTCTGTATACCGCCCGCTGTCTGGAATTCAAGACCAAGGAAGGTCAGGACAAGGGTGCAGAGAAGTGCCGCGAACTGGGCATTGATGCGCTGGTGGTCATTGGCGGCGACGGTTCTTACCGCGGCGCTCGTGAGCTGGCCCACCGCGGCATTCCGATGATCGGTCTGCCCGGCACTATTGACAACGATATTTCCTGCACCGATTACACCATCGGCTTCGACACGGCGCTGAACACCGCCTGCGAATGCCTGAACAAGATTCGCGAGACCAGCGATTCCCACGAGCGCGCCAGCCTGATCACCGTCATGGGCCGCAACTGCGGCGATATCGCCGTACACACAGCGTTGGCCTGCGGCGCGGAATACGTGATGGTGCCCGAGGCCCCCTGGAGCATCGAGGAAATCGCCGAGCGCATCAAGTGGGGCGTGCTCAACGGCAAGCGAAGCACCATCCTGATCGAGGCTGAGGGCGCGAACAAGTCCCTGACCAGCGACCTGCACGCCCTGTGCGAGACCCATCAGGAGCTCGCCGACATCAAGGACGACAAGCTCACCAGCTCCAAGCTGGCCCGCGTGCTGGAGGTGCTCTCCGGCCACGAGGTGCGCGCTACCGTCCTGGGCTATACGCAGCGCGGCGGTACGCCCTCCGCGATGGATCGCCGCCTGGGCAGCCAGTTCGGCGCGCGCGCGGTTGAGCTGCTCAACGAGAACAAGGGCGGCCGCGCGGTCGGCATCAAGGATCAGAAGATCGTCGACGTGCCCTTCGAAGAGGTGCACGGCACCAAGCGCGGCGTGGATGAGGAGCTGCTGCAGCTTCAGCAGGTGCTCGCCCGCTATTAATCGCTTTTCAGGCATGTTTTCCCAGGAACGCCGGTTCGAGAGAATCGGCGGTCTTTTTTGTCCGTACGGCGGTGTTTTCGTTCGCGGCGACGACGCGCCGCACCGCCCGGTTGCCAGGTGACAGGGCGGAAAAAATATGCTATAATCAGGCCAACAATGACAGATGGTGGAGAGCATATGAAGTGGACAGAGGATCAGGCCGCGGCGATTGACAGCCGGGGCGAAAACCTGCTCCTGTCGGCGGCGGCCGGCTCGGGTAAGACGGCGGTGCTGGTGGAGCGGGTGGCGAAGCTGCTGCTCGAGGGCGCGGACATCGAGCGCATGCTGATCGTGACCTTCACGCGGGCCAGCGCGGCCGACATGAAGGAGCACCTGATCGCGCGCCTGCAGAGCCTGGCCGACGGGGGCGACGCGCGCCTTCGCGAGCAGGCCGAGCGGGTGGACCGGGCCAGCATCAGCACGATCCACGCCTTCTGCACTGACTTTCTGCGCGCCTTTTTCCAGGCGGGCGAGGTCGATCCGGCCTTTCGCATCGCGGACGGCCCGGAGGTGGCCATACTGCGCGAGAAGGCGCTTCAGGCGGCGATGCGCGGCCATTACGCGGCGATGGACGCGGATTTCGAAGCGCTCTCGGCCCTTCGCGGGGCGCAGGAGGTGCACGACCTGGCGCTTGCCCTGCACGCCTTCCTGAACGAGCGGCCCGATCCCTGGGGCTGGCTCAGTGCGCAGATCGCCTCGCTCGAGGCGGGCGAGGATCGCTACACGCCCGAACTGGTGCGCGCGGCGAAGCGTCCCCTGCGTCAGGCCGAGGTGCTGGCGAAGCAGGCGCTGCAGCTTGCGCTGTCCGAGGCGGCGCTGTATGTCGACACGGCGAAAAACGACCTTCAGGCGATTGAGGCATTCCTTGAATCAACCAGCTTTGAAGACGCAATCCGGAACGCTATCTCCATCGGCGGTGACAGCGATACCATTGCTGCGATGGCCGGAAGCATTGCCGAGGCGTATTATGGGATCCCGGCAGAGATCAGAAATCATGTGCTGACCTTCCTGGATG
>OLRV01002216.1_pt1 | contig 15288 bp, 13 predicted proteins | sample 1672421 | NCBI WGS metagenome assembly OLRV01 (sample SAMEA3136684, study PRJEB25190) | human gut metagenome | biome: human gut; feature: human-associated habitat; material: faeces | place: Austria | collected 2013
TGCTGTTAAGCGGGAGACATGCTTACAAGGCAATCTCGCAGTACGGCTTTTCAAGCTGGCTGGACACACAGCTTGATTCACCTGTGTATATGGTGCTGACTATTCTGATCGTGGCGGGACTGCTGGCGGGCGGTATTGCCGGTATGATTTCCGTGCGGCGCGAGGGGAAAAAGATCGAAGAGCTGAAGCGCAGGCGCATGATCGAGGAATAAGCCCCGCTTGCAAATCCCTTTGATCCGTTGTAGAATAGCCCTGCGAAAGAACAAACACGCGGGAGGAAAGCCGACATGATCCAGGATATCGAGCCGAAGCATCTTTACAACGAGTGGAAAAAGAACGCCGTGCCGAAAAAGAGCAGCGCCGTGGTGCAGTTCCGCGGGCAGGACCTTTTGTGCCGTATCGACGACAACGGCCTCAAGTTCCCGTCGCGCGCGCAGTTTACCGAGCCCGACGAGGCGTTCATCTATCTTTTTGAGCTCGACGGGCGGGAGTATTACCTGCTTTTTGACGAAAATGAGCGTGCGCTCGACGGCTACTCCTATCGCAACATCGGCCTTTTCCGCACGGAAAAGCCCAAGGAGCTCGCCTATGCGGCGGTCAGCGCGTGGCACCTGTGCTCGTGGTACCGCGACGCGCGCTACTGCGGCCGCTGCGGGGAAAAGCTCGTCCACGACGGGAATGAGCGCATGATGCGCTGCCCCAAGTGCGGCAACATGATCTTCCCGCGCATCAACCCGTCGGTCATCGTGGCCGTGACGCACGGGGACTACCTGCTTTTGACCAAGTACGCCAACCGTCCCGGCGCGCAGCGCACGGCGCTTGTCGCGGGCTTCACCGAGTTTGCCGAGAGCTTTGAGCAGACCGTACACCGCGAGGTGATGGAGGAGGTCGGGCTCAAGGTCAAGGACCTGCGCTACTATCGCTGCCAGCCCTGGGGCATCAGCGGCAACATCATGATGGGCTACTGGTGCAGGCTCGACGGCGACGACGATACGATCCATCTCGACAACTTTGAGCTGGCGGACGGCGCGTGGGTCAGCCGCGAGGAACTGCGAGAGAACTATACGGGCAACGGCATCGCCCTCACCTCGGAGATGATTGCCGAATTTGCCGCCGGCAGAGACCCCTACAGCCTGGAAGCGAAAAACTAAAACAAAAAACGTCTGTCTCGACCGAGACAGACGTTTTTTCTATGGATTTCAGATGAGACCGACTGACAGCAGACGCATATTGTCCCACTGACAAAGCGCGCGGAGCGCTCCGCTTTCGTACTCGTACAGCGTGCACGGGTCCTGCCAGTTGACGTTGAGCTTGACAAAAGCAAAGTAGCGCTGGCCGTTCACGACGATGATCTGAAAATCGAAGATCGCGTGGTCGATCTGATCGGCGGCAGCGTGCATCATGGCGATCATCGTTTCGTTGGGTTCAACGACATTGCCGACAGAATCATAGAGCGTGGTGGCGACAAGTGTGTTGACCCTGTGCGAGCGAAGCGCGGAGGTGTCAAAGTCTGTGTAGTCGGCGGTGTAAAAGACGCAGGCGTCGGGTGTGAAAGCGTCGCAGGCGCGGCTTTTGCCGCTTGCATAGACCGTTTCATAGACGTAAGCGGCGTCCTGCTCGCCAGATGATTTCAGCGCGACATGCAGGATCGGCTCGTCGGATTCGTTCCGGACGAAGAAAAGCAGCGCGAGACACAATGCGAGGCTGAGCAGCGCGGCAAATATGCGTTTCATCGTAAGCCTCCTTGCGATCCGGCGCTCAGAAGAGCGCGGGAACGTAGTCCACCGCGTCGGCGATGCCGCTTGCCTGACCGGAGAGCGACAGCTCGAAGCGATAGACCGGCTGGTAGAAGCCCTTGGAATCGGAGAGGTAATCGAGCGTACAGGAGCGCACCTCAATTTGCTGGACGCTTTGCGCGAACCACGCGCCCTCGAAGCTCTTGCCCGCCTGCAGCGCGGCGAGCGCCTGCGCGGGGGAGAGAATAGGCTCTTCGCGCACGGGCGCGAGCGTGGTGATGCGGTTTTCGAGCTGCGAGAGCGTCGATTGACCGTCGCCTTGTGTTCTCAGATCACAAGTGAGCGTGCCGTGGAGGAAGCCTCCCTCCGTGGGGAGAAGATCGGCGGAGAACACCGCGCGGTAAGAGGTCTCGCCATACGGCGAGAGCGTGAACGCGGTGTCGGCGGGAACGGGAAAACCGAGGCTTTCGAGCGTTTCGCGCAGGAGTGCTTCGGAAACGTCCTGCGGGGGAACGTCCCAAACGGGAGTGATGTCTTTGCCGAGCGAATATTCCCACGTGCCGTCGTGCAGCGTGACGTTCAGAAAATCGCCAGTGGAGTGGTTCATGTAGAGCGCGGTGTCATCGTAGTAGTACGCATCCGGAAATTCGACGCCGTGCGCGGCGGCGAATTCTGCGGCGAAGCGGTCGGCATCCGCGTTGCCGAGCGCCTGTGTCTGATAGACCCGGGCGGTCTTGCCGTCCTCGTCGAGCGCAAAGTCGACCGACCAGCGGACGCCGCTCAGGTCCGCCGTCGTGAAGGCGGCGTCGCGCAGGTTGCCGTAGGGCTGCGCGGCGTAGGAAATGAAAATGGCGGATAGTGCGAGCGCGAACGCGGCGGGCAGCGCGCAGTAGCGCGGCCACGTCCTGTTCTTTTGATGCAGCGCGAGCACGAGCATTGCTGCACACCAGCCGAGCATCGCGCCGAGCGTGTTGGTGAAGAGGTCGTCCACATCGCACATGCCGCTTCCGGTGAAAAGCTGCGCCAGCTCGATCAGGAGCGAAACGCCGAAGCCCGCGCCCAGCGCTGCGTACCATTTGCGAAACGGCTTAGCGAGCAGCGGCAGCAGAAATCCCAGCGGGATGAAGAGCGCGATGTTGAGCAGCACATTGAGCCAGATTTGCAGCGTGAAGCGCTGGTACGCTTCGCGCCAAGCAAGGAAAAGCTGCAAATTCCACTGCCGCGCGGCAAATTCATTCGGCTCGCTGCGCAGCAGCGTGACGAAGACCGTGACCGCCGCCCAGCCGACAAGCAGCAGCGCGCAGACCGCCTTTCCCCACGGGAAGCGGCGGCCCTGCCTGCGGCAGACGGCGTAGCAAACGGCCAGAATAAGACCGCAGACGAGCGCGGTAGGCACGGCAAAACGCATGCCGCGCTGCAAAAGATAAAAAAGATAGGAAACAAAGTCGTGCATGAGCTCCCTCCCGATTTGATTTCTCAGTTGGTTTCACCGTTCGCGGTTTTGTCCTCTTCGATGCGCTCGCGCACGTCCTCGCGGAAGGCGAGCCACGCGTCCTCGTTTTCCACATAGTATTTGGGGCAGATCTTGCCCGTCACGTCGTAGTGTCGAATGACGCCCACGTCAGGGTCGAGGTCAAAGGTCTCGCAGAGCCACGCGACGAGCGCTTCAAGGCCTTCCATCGTCGCGTCATTGAATTCGCCCGTCTCATCGGCGTGGCAGACCTCGATGGACACGGTGTAGTCGTTCGCGGTGTTCGAGCAGTAGGCGATCTCCGTCAGCGGCACGCACTGCAAGATCTCACCCTCCAGCCCGACGACAAAATGCGCGCTCGCGTAGGTCTCGTGCGTCAGCGCGAGGTTGGCGAAAAAGCTGCGGTTTGCCGCGGCGCTCGTGCCGGGATTGCCGACATAGTGCACCACCACGCCGGAAATTTCCCTGAGCGGCGTGCCGGGACGGGAATATTCGTTGAGGGGCAGATAGTCGACCGTGACAAAGTCCGGCACGCTGACATTCGAACCGGGGAGACTTCGGTGCGCGAGCGCATAGCGCAGCTTCACGCCGCCGAGAACGAGCAAAACGAGCGCGAGCAGGACGAGGAAGGCTTTCTTACTCCCGGTGCGGCGGCGCCTGCGCCGCCGCTTTGTTTTTTCTGCCATGTCAGTTCACACTTTCCTCGGTGGAAGCGTCCTCTGTGGCGGGGAGGGTGTGAATGCCGTCGTCGCTGGGCGGCGTTACGGTGTTGGATTTCAGCTCGGGCAGCAGCTCACTGAGTACTTGCAGGGTGTTGGGCGTCGAGCCATTCACATGGGGGCTGAGCGTATACACCTCCGGGCGGCCTTTTTCATTGGTGGACTCAAAGTACAGCTCGAGCGAGAAGGAGATGGAGGAATCGTACAGGTGCTCCTGCACGGCGAAGATGTCGCTGCCGCCGTTATCGGAATCCTGAACGTCCTGCATCAGCGCGGCGTAGACCTGTTCAGCCTGCGCGGCGGTGAGGGCATAGTCCTTTGTGTTGGAGTTCTCATCGTAATAGTAGCAGTAGCTGTCGAGGAAGCGCGGCGTGTCGCCGAGGTGATCGCAGCCGTAGCCGAGGACACGGCGGAGCACGGACTCTCTGCACATATAGAGCGCGTTCACGCGCGCTGTGACGGACGAGGGCACGGTGAGGTCACTTCTCCGCAGGTAGAGCGAATAGGAGCGCGAGAGCTGCGAGCCGTCCTTGAGGTAGTAGGTCAGGCGCAGGGAGAAGGGTTCGATGTCGTCATGATCGCTCTGGGAGAGCGTATCCGCGTCCCATGCGTCTGCGATGCGCGCCTGCTTGTTCCGGTTTTTGACGATGGCCTGGTGTGCCGCGGTGAGGCGGCGGATGGTATCGGCGTCGTCGGTCGTGACGTTTGTCATGCCGGAGAAGGTGTAGAAGGCGGATTCGATCTCGCTCTCGTTCGGCACGCGCTTTTCATAGCCCGTGAGGTCGAAGTTCATCGCAACGCCGAGCAGCACAAGAGCAAGCGCGACGATGGCCGCGCCCTTTGCGCCCGCGCGGAAGACGCGGAAGCTCTTTTTGATGAGCATCTCGGCGACAAAGTAGCCCACAAGCCCCGCCGCCGCCATGCAGAGGATCGTGCCGGGCAGGGAATCGTTGCCGCTCGAGCGGTACTGGCCGAAGAGGAAATAGTAGAGGAACTGCCCGAGGGCAACGGCGGTGCAGAACGCCACGCCGTACTTGAAGATGGGCGTCGCCCACGGGAAGGCGACCGTCGAGCCGGTCATCTCGCTCTTGCGCGTGCGGTAGAGGAGCAGCGCGATGAGGGCGATGACAAGCCCCGCGAGCGCGTAGGCGGCGAGGATCATGAAAGAGCGGTGCTCGAGCGCGTAGGCGGTCACGTAGTACGAGCCATTCTCGCAGGTCTCGATCGAGGCGATGTCCACCCTAAGGTACATATAGAGGGGCGGGGAGAGGAAGTCGAGCGTAACGTCGATGTGCCCACTGTAGCCGTAGAGGAAGTTACCCGCAAAGTTGCGCAGCAGATATTCCATTCCCGGGACGAGGATATTGCCGACGAAATAGAAGACGGGCGCGGCGAGGATCTGCCCCGTCATCATCATGCACAGCACGGCGAAGGAGTAGAAAAAGACGGCTTCGAGCATGGCGCTGCCCATGGCCGCGGCAGTGACGCTCCAGAAACTGAGGTGCAGCGGGGCTGAGACCGCCGCGCCGAGCAGGAACGTGACGAGAATGCTGGAAACTTGGCAGAACAGCCCCGTGAGGTAGGCGGTCAGAAAGATGGTCTCGCGCCGCATGGGGAGCGCGTGGAAGCCGTTCGTCGCGCGGCTCTGCGTCAGGTGCGAGAAGGCGAGCATCGCAAAGAAAAGGCCGAAGAAGAAGGAAATGAAGATGCCGCCGCGCACGCCGGTATTGAGCAGCAGGTAGGATGCATCCGCTGCGCTGTAACCGCCCTGATAGGCGGAAAGCTCTGAAAAGAGCGCGACCGGCACGAGGAAGAGCCACAAGGCGGTGTAGCCAAGCCAGAGCGGCCAGGTGTGCTTGAGCTGGCTGCGGAATAGAGTCTTATCAAAGAACGATGTCGCGGATCGCATAGTCCTCACCTCCCAGTTCATAGATGAAAATTTCTTCAAGTGACAGCGGCACCGCGTCGATAAAGATCGGGTGCAGCGCGGCGAGCTGCTGTTCCAGTTCCTCTGCGCTGCCGCGGCAGATGAGCGTGTGGACGCGCCCGGTCTGCGCGTGGTGCAGCACCTTGATCTCCTGCGGCAGCTCGGGCAGCTCCGCGCCCTCGAAGGCGAGCTGGAGCTTGACGGTATAGTCCTGCAATTCGCTCAGCGAATGCTCAAGCAGGAGCTTGCCGCGGCTCATCACGCCCACGTGGTCGCACACGTCCTCCAATTCGCGCAGGTTGTGCGACGAGACAAGCACTGTCGTGCCGCGCTCGGCAACGTCCTGCAAAATGAGGCTCCACACCTGACGGCGCATCACGGGGTCGAGACCGTCCACCGGCTCGTCGAGGATGAGATAGTCGGGCATTGTGCACAGCGCGAGCCAGAAGGCCGCCTGCTTCTGCTGGCCCTTGCTCATGCGGCGCAGCGGCCGCTTTTCGTCGAGCGCGAAGACCTCGCGGAGCTTTTCAAAGCGCTCCTGATCGAACTTCGGGTACAGCCCACGGTAAAAGCGCATCATATCGCGCAGCCCCGCCTGCATAAAGTAGAACCAGTCATCGGGGATGGAGGCGATGCGCGCCTTCACGTCCACGTTTTCCCAGACGGGCTGGCCGTCAAAGGTCACGCTGCCGCTGTCCTGATGATAAACGCCCGTCAAGTGGCGCAGCAGCGTTGTCTTGCCCGCGCCGTTCGGCCCCACAAGGCCGTAGACCGCGCCGCGCGGTACGCTCAGATCCGCGCCGTCGAGCGCGGCAAAGCCGTCAAAGGTCTTTTTAAGACCGCGTACTTCGATCATTTCGCGTCTCCCTCCCTGCACAATGCTTGAATGTCTTCCTCGCTCACGCCCATGGCGCGCAGCTCCTGCAAAAGCTCTTTGAGCTGATGCTCAAGCGATAAGCGGCGCGCGTCGTCCTGCGCGCGGTAGGTGTGCACGGCAAAGCAGCCCTTGCCGGGCACGGAGCAGCAGTAGCCGCTCGTTTCCAGCTCGTTGTAGGCGCGCTGGATGGTATTGGGGTTGATGGCGAGCTGCGTTGCCAACGCGCGCACCGAGGGGAGCTTATCCCCGTCGGCGATCGCGCCCGAGACGATCAGCCGCCGCAGTCCGTCGCACACCTGCTCGTAGATCGGGCGCGCGTCGCGGTAATTTAAGGTGATCATGGCATTCCTCCTGCATTCATCGGCTGCACAGCACGGCGAGCAGCAAAATGCCGAGCAGCAGTACAACAAGAACCGGGATCAGAAAAATCAAGTGGAACATAGGCGCCTCCTGCTGTATTAAGTGTGTTAGTACAGTTAGGATAGCATGGCGGACACCGGTTGTCAAGCGGGGAATGCAAAAATTTTCCACCGTTTTGCTGTGCAAATCACTAAATGCAGGTAAAGAATGCATTAAAATTTATGCAGAATGTATGATTTGCCATGCGCGCACGACAAAAAACGACACTTGCCCCGTTGACAGCGGGCGGCCGATTTGGTATTCTCTGAGATATGAAAGAAATTCATCAAACGTTTTACGGAATGTGATTTTTGGGAAGGAGAAGTGTATGGAACAGTTTATGAAGATCAACACTGCGGTCAACGGCTTCGTCTGGGGGCCGGTGATGCTGGTGCTGCTCGTCGGCACGGGCATCTACCTGAGCATCGCTGTGGGCTTTATCCAGTTCACCAAGATCGGCTACTGGTGGAAAAACACCATCGGAAAGATCTTTAAGAAGGGCGAGGCCGGCGACGGCGAGATCACGCCGCTGCAGGCCGTGTCCACGGCCCTTGCCTCCACCGTCGGCACGGGCAACATCGCGGGCGTCACGGGCGCGATCATTTTAGGCGGCCCCGGCGCCGTGTTCTGGATGTGGGTGTCGGCGCTTTTCGGCATGGTGACCAAGTTCTCCGAGGTTACGCTCGCCGTCAAATACCGCGAGCGCAACGAAAAGGGCGACTGGTGCGGCGGACCCATGTACTACATCAAAAACGGCCTTGGCCCCAAGTGGAAGTGGCTCGGCGGTGTGTTCGCCGTGCTCGGCGCCATCGCGGCGTTCGGTATCGGCAACATCGCACAGGTGCACTCCATCGCGGATTCCGTCAAGTCCGTTGCCGTCGCGTTCAATGAAAACGCGGCGAGCAGGGAGACGATGATCTGCCTCATCACCGGCATTTGCGTCGCCATCTTCGTCGCGCTGGTGCTGCTCGGCGGCGTCAAGCGCATCGGTCAGGTCACGGAAAAGCTCGTGCCCCTCATGGCCGTCATTTACATCGTCTGCGCGCTCGTTGTCGTGTTTGCGAATATCAGCGCCGTTCCCGGCGTGTTTGCCTCCATCTTCAAGGGCGCTTTTAACCCCGCTGCCGTCACCGGCGGCGCGGCGGGCATGTCCATCAAGCTCGCGATGACCAAGGGCGTCGGACGCGGCGTCTTCTCCAACGAGGCGGGCCTCGGCTCCGCGCCGATCGCGCACGCCGCCACGTCGGAAAGAAACCCCGTCAAGCAGGGCCTTTACGGCATCTTTGAGGTCTTTATGGATACCATCGTCATCTGCACGCTCACGTCCCTTGTCGTCCTCTGCTCCGGCGCGGCGGACGGCAACTACGGCAACGAGGACCTTGCGGGCGTTCCCACGGCGGTCGCGGGCTTTGCCACAGTCTTCGGCGACAAGGCGGGCTCTCTGATTCTGGCGGTCGGCCTGCTGCTGTTTGCCACGTCCACCATCCTCGGCTGGGCGCTCTACGGCACGCGCTGCGCGGAGTTCCTCTTTGGCAGCAAGATCATCCGCCCCTATCAGATCATCTTCTGCCTCGTCGTTGTGGCCGGCGCGGTCGCGGACCTGACGCTCGTGTGGGATATCTCCGACACGCTCAACGGCCTCATGTCCATCCCGAACCTCATCGCGCTGCTGCTGCTGAGCCCCGTGGTCATCAAGGTGACGAAGGAGCATTTCGCGGGACTGAGAAAATAATCGAAACAGCGGCGAGGCCGCTTTTTGAGTGAGAACGCATGTGCTGAAAAGAGACGGCCTTGGCTGTCTCTTTTTTCTTCTGTTTTGCCGCGAGGGACGGGAAAAAGCAAAAAAGCGGTATCATTTCACAGGTTTTGCTTTACAATAGGAAAAAGCTGTGCTATCATAATTCAGCACGCTTATCGTGCGCATTCCCGCACTTAGGACGTGGAGGATTCACCGACCCGCCGCTCAGTGTTGGGAGAATTTATGAAAGGTGGATATCACACTATGATGCTCAAAGACCAGAAGACGGCTATCATCGAAGCCAACCGCACCCACGAAGGCGACACCGGTTCTCCGGAGGTTCAGGTCGCTATCCTCACCGAGCGCATCACTCAGCTCACCGAGCACCTCAAGCAGCACCCGCAGGACAACCACTCCCGCCGCGGCCTGTACAAGATGATCGGTAAGCGCCGCAGCCTGCTCGATTATCTCATGAAGAAGGACATCGAGCGCTATCGTACCCTGATCGCCAAGCTGGGTATCCGTAAGTAAGTTTGAAAACAGGGTGGTGTGCATGCGCACCACCCTTCTTTCACACTTTCGCCCTTGGCACTTTCCCCGCGCGTATGAGAGCCTGCTATGCTTTAGCAGTTGAAAAAGCGGCGGCGTGACCGACGTTTTTTCAAGTGCTAAACGGTCGGCTCCCATACGGAATTTTACAAAAAAGGAGATCGACAAATGTCTACCATCATCACCCACAGACAGTTCCCCAACTACCACAAGTACGAGATGGAGCTCGCTGGCCGTCCCCTCACGCTTGAGGTCGGCAAACTTGCTGAACTCGCCAACGCCGCCGTCATGGTCGGCTACGGCGACACCCGCGTGCTCGTCTGCGCCACGGCTTCCGCCCGCCCGCGCGACGGCATCGACTTCTTTCCCCTCTCCGTTGACTTTGAGGAGAAGCTCTACTCCGTCGGCCGCATCCCCGGTTCTTTCAACCGCCGTGAGGGCCGTCCTGGCGAAAAGGGCATCCTGACCAGCCGCGTCATCGACCGCCCCATCCGCCCGCTCTTCCCCTCCGACTTCCGCAACGACGTCTCCATCATGGCGACGGTCATGAGCGTCGACCATGACTGCTCTCCCGAGATCGCGGCTCTGATCGGCACCTCCGCCGCGCTCGCCATCTCCGATATCCCCTGGAACGGCCCTGTCGGCGCGCTCAAGGTCGGCCTTGTGAACGGCGAACTCGTGCTCAACCCCAACTCCGAGCAGCGCAAGGTCAGCGATCTCGACGTCACGGTCGTCTCGACCGGCAAGAAGGTCGTCATGATCGAGGCCGGTGCGAACGAGGTCGACAACGACACCATGTACAAGGCCATCGAGCTTGCCCACAACGAGAACCAGAAGCAGGTCGAGCTCATCAACCGCATGGTCGCCGAGATCGGCAAGCCCAAGTTCGACTACCCGCACGCGAGCTTCAATCAGGAGCTGTTCGACAAGATCGTCGAAAACTTCATGGACGAGGCCAAGGCCGCGATGGATACCGACGACAAGAACGTCCGCGAGGCCCGCTGGAACGAGATGATCGAGCACTGGCACGAGAAGTTCCTCGAGGAGTATCCCGATATGGATCAGTTCCTCGACGAGATCACCTATAAGTTCCAGAAGAAGATCGTCAAGGCGTGGCTGCTCGAAGGCCACCGCGTCGACGGCCGCCAGAAGAACGAGATCCGTCCTCTCGCTGCCGAAGTCGGCGTCCTGCCCCGCGTCCACGGCTCGGGCCTGTTCACCCGCGGCCAGACGCAGGTGCTCTCCGTTTGTACGCTTGACACGCTTTCCGCCGCCCAGAAGCTCGACACCATCTGGGAAGAGACCGAAAAGCGCTATATGCACCACTATAACTTCCCCGGCTACTCCGTCGGCGAGGCCAAGCCCTCCCGCAGCCCCGGCCGCCGCGAGATCGGCCACGGCGCTCTCGCTGAGCGCGCGCTGCTGCCGGTCATCCCGTCTGTCGACGAGTTCCCGTATGCCATCCGCGTCGTGAGCGAGGTCGTCTCCTCCAACGGCTCGACCTCTCAGGGCTCCATCTGCGGCTCCACGCTCGCGCTGATGGACGCTGGCGTGCCCATCAAGGCGCCCGTCGCCGGTATCTCCTGCGGCCTGATCCAGGACGGTGACGATTTCACCACCTTCATCGACATTCAGGGTGTTGAGGACTTCCACGGCGAGATGGACTTCAAGGTCGCCGGTACCAAGAAGGGCATCACCGCCATTCAGATGGACCTCAAGAACGACGGCCTCACCATGGCCATCATCAAGAACGCCCTCGAGATCACCTATGACGCGCGCGTTCAGATCCTCGACCAGATCATGCTGCCCTGCATCGCAGAGCCGCGCGCCGAGGTCAGCGAGTATGCGCCCAAGATGATCACCATGCACATCGATCCCGAGCGCATCCGCGAGGTCATCGGCAAGGGCGGCAGCGTCATCCAGAAGATCGTGGCCGACACCGGCGCCAAGGTCGACATCGAGGATGACGGTACCATTCACATCGCCTCCGCCAACGCCGCCGCGTGCGACGCTGCGAAGAAGTGCATCGACGATATCGTCTTCGTGCCCGAGGTCGGCAAGCTCTACTATGGCCGCGTCGTGCGCCTGATGCAGTTCGGCGCGTTCGTCGAGATCGCCCCGGGCAAGGACGGCCTGGTCCACATCTCCAAGCTCGACCGCAAGCGCGTCGAGAAGGTCGAGGATGTCGTCACCGTCGGCGATATGATCTGGGTCAAGTTCATGGAGATCGACGAGAAGGGCCGCTGGAACCTCTCCCGCAAGGACGCCCTCATCGAGATCGAAGCCCAGCAGGCCGCCGCAAAGGCCGCCGAGCAGCAGTAATTCAAATTTACAAAAGAATCAAAAAGCAGCGCCAACCGGCGCTGCTTTTTTTGCGCTTGCGGCGAAATCGGCGGCATGGTATGCTGGATGTGAAAAAGTTGAAAGCGTTACGGGGAGGAAACTTGCCCTATGAGAAGCGATAGTATGTTTGTCGAGGCGGCCAAAGAGGATGTGTCGGAGATCATTGCCCTGCGGCATCAAATTTGGGGCACTACTTACAGAGGGATCTACCCCGATGATATGATCGACAACTTTGATTGGGCGTGGCATCAGGAGAAAGAACTGCTGCGGATCAATGATCCGGCGTATTCTGTGTATCTGCTCCAAAAAGACGATCAAAATATCGGCTATTTGACGATAAGCAGAACCGACGGGATCGTCTTGCAGTCACTGTATATTCTCTCTGAATATCAGCGGCAGGGGATTGGTCGGGCGGCATTTGATTTTATCAAGGCGTATTGCAGGGAACACGGGGCGAAGTTTTTTACCTGCCACTGTGTTCCCGAGAATCTGAATGCCCGAGCATTCTATGAGAAGATGGGCGGCGAGGTGATCAGGACGGACTTGGCAAACAAGGAGCCATGGCAGAACTCGGTCACCTATCGGTTTGCGGCGGCGTAAGCGAATCTGAAAGATCGACAGCTGTCGGGCTGAGAAGTAAGGGGCGGCGCCCGCAGGGTGCGGAGAATTTATGAGGATCGGGGAGGGGCTTCCAATGGACTATATCCGAATCACCGATGAGAATATTGAGAAAGAGCACATCTGCTGTGCGATGTCCGGCAAGCAGGGCGTCATCAAAAAGGAGTGGCTCAAGCAGCGCTTTAAAGAGGGGCTGGTCTTCTGCCGGAGCACGGAGCGCGGCAAGTGCTTTATTGAGTATATTCCGGCAGAAAACGCGTGGGTCCCTATTCAGGCGGACGGGTATTTTTATATTGACTGCCTGTGGGTCTCCGGCTCGCTGAAAGGGCATGGATATTCCAACGATCTGCTGGAAGAGTGCATCTGGGACGCAAAGGAGCAAGGGCGAAAGGGACTGTGCATTCTCTCGTCCGAGGGGCGAAAGCGGGAGTTTCTCTCCGACCCGAAGTATCTGGCATATAAAGGATTTGCCGTTGCCGACACGTCGGAATGCGGGATCAACTTGATGTATCTGCCGCTTGCACAGGATGCAGAGCCGCCGAGGTTCAAGGCCTGTGCCAAGCACCCTGCGGTGGAAGAGAGCGGATTTGTCCTCTATTATACCGACCAGTGCCCGTTTACTTACTACTGGGTGCCGCGCGTGGAAGAGGCTGCGAGAGCTTACCGCGTGCCTTTGAAGGTTATTCATATCACCGGCAGAGAGCAGGCGCAGAATGTCCCCACTCCGGTCACGACCTATGCGCTGTTCAAGGACGGCAAATTCCTGACCCAGAGCATCCAGACCGACAAAAAATTTCTGAAACTTGCGGGGATCAAGATGGAGCAGCATCCGGATGGAAAATAAAAGCACGGTAAGGGGCGCGGCATTGCCGTGCCCCTTTTCAAATTCCCGCCTGTGTGCTATACTTCCTCTATATGAGATAGAAAAAGGGGGGAAGCTGCATGGAGCTGATCGCAGCCATCGCCACGGCGCAGAGCCCATCGGCCGTCGGTATTGTCAGGCTGAGCGGGGAAGGGACGAGGGACGCGCTCGCCGCGCTCTTTACGCCGGCAAACGGCATGGCGGTCTCTGACCTTCCGTACCGCCGCATGACCTACGGCGATGTGTGCGACGAGACGGGTACGCTGCTCGACCGCTGCATGGCGGTCTGCTTTTCTGCTGCCCACAGCTACACCGGCGAGGAAAGCGCCGAGATCCATTGTCACGGCTCACCCGTGGTGCTCGGCGAAGTGCTGCGGGTCGCGTTCCGCGCGGGCGCGCGGCAGGCGAGGGCCGGCGAATTCACGCAGCGAGCTTTCCTGAACGGCAAGATGGATCTCACTGAGGCGGAGGCGGTCATCGACCTCATCGACGCCGAGACTGCGGAGTGCGCACGCAACGCCGCCGCCCAGCTCTCCGGCGCGCTGCGCCGCCCGATTGAGGCGGTCTACGACCGCCTGCTCGATATTTCGAGCCGTTTTTATGCCATCGTCGACTATCCCGACGAGGAGATCGAGGACTTATCACGCGAGGAGACCGCCGCCTCGCTTACAGCGAGCGAAGAGATACTTTCCGATCTGCTCGGCACGTTCGCGCGCGGCAGGGTGCTCAAAAGCGGCGTGGCGACCGCCATCGTCGGTGCGCCGAATGCGGGCAAAAGCTCGCTTTTGAACGCGCTCGTCGGCTTTGAGCGCGCCATCGTCACGGACATCGCGGGCACGACGCGCGACACCGTGGAGGAAAAGGCGACGCTCGGCGGCGTGCTGCTGCGGCTCATCGACACCGCCGGCATCCGCGAGACGGCGGACACGGTGGAAAAGCTCGGCGTGGAACGGTCGAAAAAAGCCGTCGAGGATGCGGATCTCATTCTTGCGCTGCTCGACGGCAGCGCACCGCCTGCGCCTGAGGCGCTCGAGCCGCTCGCGCCTGCCGCGAGAAGCGGCAAGCCATGGCTGCTGCTGCTGACCAAATCCGACCTTGGCGGCGTGCAGGACGTTCAGTTCGATGAGGACTGGCGCGCGCCGGAGGCGGTCGTTTCCCTCTCAAGCGTGACGCACGAAGGCTTTGGCGCACTCGAGGCCGCCGTCCGCAGGCTCTATCCTGCGCCGCGCGCGGGCAGTGCGCTTGTGACGAATGCCCGTCAGGCCGAGGCCGTCCACCGTGCGCTCGATAGCGTCCGCGCGGCGAAGGAGGCACTGCTCGGCGACATGACACCGGACGTGGTGCTCACCGAGGTCGAGCAGGCGCAGACGGCTCTCGGCGAGCTCACGGGCCGTACGGCGCGCGAGGACATGGTCGCGCGCATCTTCGAGCGCTTCTGCGTCGGGAAATGACTTGACGGCGCATTTGCACGGTACAGAGAAATCTGGTATAATAAATTGTTCCGGAATCCGGAAAAAGGAAGACAGAAATGTCCTCCCGGAAAGGAGAAAACGCCATGCGTGATTATATCATCATGACCGACAGCTGCTGTAGCTTGAACCGGCAGGAGGTCGACGAGCTGGGCATTACCGTTTTGCCGCTTTCTTTTACGATGGAGGGCAAGACGTATCTTGATACGCCCGACCATGCGGATATGTCGCCGGAGACCTTCTTTCAGAAGATCGCCGACGGCGTGGACTGCACGACTGCGGCGGTCAATGTCGGCCAGTTCACCGACGCGATGACATCGGCGCTGACCGCAGGCAAGGATATCCTGTGCATCAGCTTTTCGAGCGCACTTTCCACGACTTATCAGTCCGCGTGCATCGCGGCGGAGGACTTGCGCGCGGAGCACCCGGAGGCGAAGATCATCGTGATCGACTCTCTCTCTGCCTGCCGCGGGCAGGGCATGCTCATTTACCGCACAGTGCGCGAGCTTGCGCTGCACAAGGCGCAGGAGGTCGCGCAGACCTGCGCGCCGGAGGACATCGTCATCGCGGCGGACACGAT
>OLRV01002218.1_pt1 | contig 15264 bp, 10 predicted proteins | sample 1672421 | NCBI WGS metagenome assembly OLRV01 (sample SAMEA3136684, study PRJEB25190) | human gut metagenome | biome: human gut; feature: human-associated habitat; material: faeces | place: Austria | collected 2013
TGAAAAGTGATGTGGCTCCTAAAGACCTGAAGGCGAAAGGAATTAATGGTATTGATTATTATATCAAGGTATTGGCTGAGAAACCGGAATGGATTGCTGAAGCACATCAGTTGGGTATGAAGGTGAATGTGTGGACAGTCAATGATATGGAGATGGTTCAGAAGATGATTGACCAGCAGGTGGATTATATAACTACTGATTATCCATTGGAAACTGAAAAGCTGATTCGGAAAAATGGAGGAGATTCTTAATAAAAATGTAATTCCTTTCAAATAGGGATGTAATAGGAACACAATACATTTGCACTGTAATTTAAAAAAGGATAATATGAAAGCTGGTTTATTAAAGAAAATCTCATTGGCTTTGGGATTGGTATTATGGGTGACAGGTTCTGTATGTGCATCGCCTGCTGACGAAGAAGGTGCTAACAAGGCTAATAACAATCTGGTAAAGGTTCTTGTTATAGGACTTCACGACAATGTGGAATCCAACTATTTTCCCGGCAGTATGATTACTGAGGAAACTGGAATACCGACTGATAGCATAGATTATACTTATAATCAGATTATAGCAAAGAATATTATTGCATCCAATAAGAATAAGAAATACCAGTTCGTTACTCCGGAAAAGGCGGCGGCCATCAGCAGTTTGTTGGATAAAATCAGACTGGAAGGTGAAGAAGAGGAGAGGTATGCGGATCTTAGTCAGGTGGATGATAATCGGTATGAACAGCTGATAAAGGATACTGATTCGGATTATGTATTATTTTTGAATCAGCATTATTTGAAATGGCAGGAAAAGCCTTTGCGTACTTTGTTTCATATCACCAGTTATTCTTTGTTTGATAAGAATCAGAAGGAAGTAACCCGAGGTAATAACTATTTTACCAGCATGAATTTGGAAAGTAAAGATAAGTTGAGTAAGGATAGTCGGAAAAGTTCTTCAAAGATAGTTTCCACTATTGTAAAAAGCTTGTCAAAGTGATGTCGTTATTCAGAAAATTATAAGAACAGGTGGGGCTGAAGTTCAAGACTTCAGTCCCCTTTTTCTATTTTCTTTTCAGATATTCGTACCCTATCCGGCAATACAGGCATTTTTTCTTATCGCAATATTCTTTCTTTAATTGTATCAAAGCTTGGCTGTCGGCGGCATTGGAGGCTTTCATTCCGCATTGTTCCCACATGCGGGTGATATAATTGTTCTCCGCTTTCAATTCTTCCAGAAAACTGCCGGCACGTGCACAAAGTACACGATTCCCTTTATGCAGTCCGTAAGCATAGAGAAATGTCACTACCGTGTTGATAATGAGTAAATCCAGTGAGGTGTTACTTAGAGTCTTCGGACGGGAAGGGGAAGAACCGCCAAATGTATAATGAGTGAGCCAGTATTCTGACGTTCCTCCTTTCAGAATATCTCTGACACCTTGTAGTGTCTCCGTTTCCATGATGCGAGAGAGCAGTCCGTAGGCACGATGATAAAGACATGCCAACTGTGCAATCCGTATATGCGGAAAATTAGCAGGACGTAGCCGGAGAAAACGCCATAGGGAAGCATCCATCGGGATAAGTCCGAATTTATGCTGTAGATAGGTGTACTCTTTTTTTAGCCGGAGATAGTATCCGTCTCCATCAGAATCTTCCAGAATGCCGGCTTGTCCAAAGAAGATGGCTTCTATCTGGAAAAGGTCGTTCCGATGCTTGTCTACCGCCCGGAAGGGAAGCCGATGAGCCCAGGTTTCGAAAGCGTCTCCGTTCAGCCCGAAACCGAAATTACGTGCCAGTGTGATAAAAAAAGCATCTTCCCAATTGCCTTGACAACGTTTTAACCGTTCATTCAATAAGGTCGCTTTTTGCTCGAATCTTTCCATCTGTAAGGCAGTCATCCATGAGTGGGCGGTGAAAGGGGGGAGTGAAGGAATGATGCGGTAACAAGGGGGGTAGCTGTCTGTTTCCAACAGTTCCTTGTAGTTGGTGCGGACCGCTTCCGGGCAGATGAGTTGTATTTGGGGGATTCTTTCTCCATTGCTCCTGCTGATTTCCGTATCTATTTCGGAGGCTATATGCAGAATGACAGAGTTGTAACCAGCATCTGCATGATGTCCGTGTTTGAACCAGTCTGAAGATCTTTCATGTATCTCGATATTGCCTATCCAAAGCACACCGTCCAGCTTGAGCTTGGCATTAAAAAAATCGGGACCGGCGTCGGTATTCGCCAGTCCCGTATCTATAACTTCCACTTGTTGGCCGGTTGTTGTTTTCAGTTCTTTGAGAGGAAATATTTTATGTTTCCATACATAGTGTAATAGTTGTTCCATGTTAATGAGGTGTAAATGTTTGGCAAATGTAATGGTTTACAACGAAAAACGCTATCTTTGTGGCTGAAATAACATTCGTAATTATGAAAATAGCATTAATAGGATACGGAAAGATGGGCAAGGAGATTGAAAAGGTTGCAGTTGCCCGCGGACATGAGATTGTGAGTATTATAGATGTTGATAATCAAGATGATTTTAATTCGGAAGCATTTAAATCAGCAGATGTGGCTATTGAGTTTACTAACCCGATGGTGGCATATGACAACTATATGAAAACTTTTGCTGCCGGTGTCAAATTGGTATCGGGCAGTACCGGATGGATGGACAAACATGGTGATGAGGTGAAAGAATTATGCACGAAAGGTGGAAAAACCTTGTTCTGGTCGTCTAATTTCAGTCTGGGTGTCGCTATATTCTCTGCTGTAAATAAATACTTGGCTAAAATAATGAATAACTTTCCCGCTTACGAGGTTTCTATGACCGAAACTCATCATATTCATAAACTGGATGCGCCCAGCGGAACAGCCATCACGCTGGCCGAAGGAATTCTGGAAAATATGAACCGCAAGAGTAAATGGGTGAAAGGGACCATGGTGGCACCGGATGGAACCGTGTCGGGAACATCGGAATGTGCCGAGAATGAGTTTCCTGTAAATTCCATCCGTGAAGGGGAGGTGTTTGGTATTCATACTATCCGCTATGACTCTGAGGCGGACAGCATCTCAATTACCCATGATGCCAAGAATCGGAAGGGGTTTGCCTTGGGAGCTGTTTTGGCGGCGGAATATACATCCAGGCATGAAGGATTATTAGGAATGAGTGATTTATTTCAGTTTTAAGATATGATAAGAGCAACACGTACACAGTGGGTTAAGTTTGCCGTTGTTCTGGCGCTTTACCTGATATTTCTTGTTTGGTTGAGAAGCTGGCTGGGATTGGTGGTTGTACCGTTTATCTTCGATGCGTATATCACAAAGAAGATTCCATGGACTTGGTGGAGAGAGTCCAAGAACCGTCATGTAGTGACTGTCATGGGATGGGTGGATGCTATTGTATTCGCACTGGTGGCGGTATACTTTGTCAACCTCTATTTCTTCCAGAACTATGTGATTCCTTCTTCTTCGCTGGAAAAATCATTGCTGACGGGTGATTATCTGTTTGTGAGCAAAATGAGTTATGGGCCCCGTGTGCCTCAGACTCCGCTGCACATGCCGTTGGCACAACACACACTGCCGTTTTTTAATTGTAAATCATACCTTGAGCATCCACAATGGGATTATAAACGGGTGAAAGGTTTGGGGGATGTACAGTTGAATGATATCGTTGTCTTTAACTTTCCGGCCGGAGATACAGTTGCCACTGGTGTGCCTAATGATGATGTTTATCGTCTGAGTTATGGAGCAGGCAAGGAGCTGGCAAAACCGGTGGATTTGGCTTCCATGACTCCGGAGCAGCAACGGGTGGTCTATGATTATTATTATCAGTTGGGACGGGAGTATCTGAAAGAGAATCCACAGAATTTCGGTGAGATAATAAGCCGTCCGGTAGACCGCCGTGAGAACTACGTGAAGCGGTGTGTGGGTTTGCCCGGACAAACACTGGAAATCAAGAACCGGATTATTTACCTGGACGGTAAGGCCAACAAGGAACCGGATAATGTGCAGTATCGTTATCTGGTGAAAACCAAGCGTCCTATTCCCGATGACCTGGCTCATGAACTGGGTATCAGCAAGGAGGATATGATGATGTATTATACGGATGCTTCTGTTTATAATATGCCTCTGACGGAAAAAGCGAAAGCTGGTTTGTTGGCGCGTAAGGATATTGTAGTCAGTATTGAGAATACACCGGCTGATGATGCGGGGGGCTTGTACCCGCTGAATATGTATAAGAACTGGACTACGGATAACTACGGACCTGTATGGATTCCCAAAAAGGGAGAGACGGTGAAACTCACGATAGAGAATCTTCCTGTTTATGAGCGTCCTATTCATGTTTACGAGGGTAATGAACTGGCGGTGAAAGATGGAAAGATTTATATTAACGGCAAGGAAACCGATGAGTATACTTTCAAGATGGATTATTACTGGATGATGGGAGATAACCGTCATAATTCGGCTGACTCCCGCTTTTGGGGATTTGTTCCTGAAGATCATGTGGTGGGAAAACCTATCTTTATCTGGTTGTCATTGGATAATGACCGTGGCTGGCTGGATGGAAAAATACGTTGGAACCGATTGTTTACCTTTGTAGATAATATTAAATAAGTTGCGCATACCCTGTATTCCTGTATGGATAAAAGCAATGCTTACTGCTGTCATTCTGGTACTGTTGGTAAAGACATTTGCTTTCACCTCCTGCACCATTCCCTCTACCGGTATGGAGAATAGCCTTTATCAAGGGGAAAGGGTTTTGGTGAATAAGTGGAGTTATGGGTTTCGTGTGCCTTTTTCTATCTGGCGGTGGCTGGGAAAAACTGCCGGGAAAGGGGATATTGTGTTGTTCAACAATCCTAATCCACGGTCTCCTCAGACGTCGGTGGGCAATCGGGAAGTGTTTATAAGCCGTGTGGTAGGAGTACCCGGAGATACGTTGATGTTGAATGATGAACTGTGGGTGACCGACGAACAAGTGTTGAGCCCGGATAGTAAATCTTTGTATGTCTATTCTCATACGGAAGAAGAAACGATGCAGGCTGCCATGCAGCAAGTGAACATTCAGGGAAACAGGTTGGTGGGGTATGCCGAGGGGAAGTATATACGTACCTTCAGTCATTATGAATATTACCTGTTAAAACAAAAACTGACGGGAAAAGTGGATTTGATTCCTCTTTATCATAAGGATATAAGCAAGAGCCATCCCTTTGTGATCCCGGAAAAAGGGAAACCTGTCAAGGTATATCCTTGGAATGTGACCTTGTTGTGCAATACTATTGTCCGCCATGAAGGGAGAGTGGCTTCTGTCAGGGGAGATACCCTGTATGTGGGGGGAAAACCTGTAGAAGCCTATACATTTAATAAAAATTATTACTGGATGGCATCCAATAATCCGGTGAATCTGTGTGATTCGCGTTTATTCGGCCTGGTGCCCGATGACCATTTGATCGGTAAAGCTTGGCGCATTTGGTTTTCATCCAGAAAAGGGCGCATTTTTCAACGAGTGCAATAATGGAGAATACGATATATTTAAGTTCGGCCTATCTGGCCCCGGTGGAATATTATACAAAACTGTTTGCCTGTGAGAAGGCCTATGTGGAACAGTATGACAATTATGTGAAACAGACTTATCGCAACCGTTGTGTCATTGCGGCAGCCGACGGTCCGCTGGCACTGACTATCCCTACGGAAAAAAGCGGTACACCTAAATGCCTGATGAAGGATGTCCGCATTTCGGATCATGGCAATTGGCGTCATATACATTGGAATGCTTTGGTGGCTGCATATAGAAATAGTCCTTTCTTTGAGTACTATGCTGATGATTTCCACGTCTTTTATGAAAAGAAATATGCCTTCTTGTGGGATTATAATCAGGAAATTTGTTCTTTAGTATGCGATTTGATCGATATTCATCCCCATATGGAAGGAACAACGGAATATTGCATGGAATTTGTTTCGGGTGAGGTTGATTTTCGTGAGACTATTCATCCGAAGCGTGACTGGCGTGAGGCGGATACTGACTTTTGCCCTAAACCTTACTATCAAGTTTTTGATGCCAAATACGGTTTTCTGCCGAATTTGAGTATCGCCGATCTTTTGTTTAATATGGGGCCGGAGAGCCTGATTGTTTTGCGAGATAGTGTTAAAGGTATAAACCATAAAGAATAATATCATGAATAATTTGTTTAGTGTAAAAGACCAGGTGGTGGTAATCACCGGTGGAACAGGGGTTTTGGGAAAGGCTATTGCCGCCCATTTGGCAGAAGAAGGTGCCAAGGTTGTTATATTAGGCCGTAAGGCAGAAATAGGAAATGCCATTGTAAACGAAATCAAGGCCAAAGGCGGGGAAGCCATGTTTCTTGTAACGAATGTGTTGGATGAGGCTATATTGGAGCAGAATCTGAAGGATATTCTCGCAGCATATGGTCGTGTAGATGCATTGTTGAATGCAGCAGGAGGTAATATGCCGGGTGCTACGATTGCTCCTACAGGAAATTTCTTTGATTTGAAGGTCGATGAGTTTCAAAAAGTGCTTAATCTGAATCTTACCGGAACAGTTCTGCCTACACAGGTATTTTTGAAGCCGATGGTGGAACAGAAGAAAGGGGCTATTGTGAACTTCTCTTCTATGGCGGCATTCCGTCCGATGACTCGTGTATGTGGTTATGCGGCTGCAAAGGCGGGAATCTCTAATTTCACTGCGTTCATGGCCAATGAAGTGGCTACAAAATTTGGTGAAGGCATCCGCGTGAATGCCATTGCTCCGGGATTCTTCCTGACCGAACAGAACCGTACTTTGTTGACAAACGAAGATGGTACATATACTCAGCGTGGTAATGATGTGATTCGCCAGACTCCGTTCAAACGTTTCGGTAAAGCAGAGGAACTGTGTGGAACCATCCAGTATCTCATCAGCGATGCCAGCAGCTTTGTAACCGGTACAGTAGCCGTAGTAGATGGTGGCTTCAATGCATTTGCCATGTAACAAGTCTTTAGTCTTTAATTCTCAATTTTTTTATTTGATATGATTTTATGTGAGCAAACATGGCGCTGGTACGGACCGAATGATCCCGTATCATTGTGGGACATCAAACAAGCCGGAGCAACCGGTATTGTCAATGCCTTACATCATATTCCCAACGGTGAAGTATGGACAGTAGAGGAAATAATGAAGCGCAAGAAATTGATTGAAGAAGCAGGATTAACTTGGAGTGTCGTAGAATCCGTGCCCGTACACGAACATATTAAGACACAGACAGGAGATTATCTGAGATATATCGAGAACTATAAACAGAGTTTGCGTAATCTGGCAGCATGTGGTATCTATATTGTGACTTATAATTTCATGCCTGTACTGGATTGGACCCGTACGGACCTGGCATATACGTTGCCCGATGGTTCCAAGGCATTGCGTTTTGAGCGGGCTGCTTTTGTAGCGTTCGATCTGTTCATCTTGAAACGTCCGGGAGCCGAAAAGGAATACTCGGCCGAAGAGATAGAAAAGGCAAAAGCGCGTCTGGCACAAATGGATGAGGAAGAAATTCATCGTCTGACACGAAATATGATTGCAGGATTGCCCGGTTCGGAGGAAAGTTTTACATTGGAGCAATTCCAAAATGAACTGGACCGTTACAAGGATATTGATGCGGACAAGCTCCGCAATAATTTGATTTTCTTCTTGAAAGAAATTTGTCCGGTAGCCGATGAAGTGGGAGTAAAGCTCGTTATTCATCCGGACGATCCGCCTATGTCTATTCTGGGCTTGCCGCGCATTATGAGTACGGAGGCGGATTTCAAGCTGTTGGTGGAAGCTGTACCTAATCCGTCAAACGGACTTTGTCTGTGCTGTGGTTCATTTGGCGTATCTGCACAGAATGATTTGCCGGGTATCATGGAACGTTGGGGAGACCGTATCAATTTTGTTCATTTGCGCAGTACCCAACGTGATGCTGAAGGGAACTTTTATGAGGCGAATCATCTGGAGGGTGATGTGGACATGTATCATGTAGTTAAGAACCTGTTGAAAGTGCAGCAACGTCGTGGAATATCTATTCCTATGCGTCCGGATCATGGTCATCAGATGATAGATGATTTGAACAAGAAAACAAATCCGGGCTATTCTTGTTTGGGACGTATGCGTGGCCTTGCCGAGCTTCGTGGCTTGGAAAAAGGAATAGCGATGAGTATGGTGGCAGAGTAACTTCTTTTTAACATATAAAAATAAGACCTGAATGTCTTCCGGTATCCGGAGATCTTCAGGTCTTATTTTGTTTAAAGGCTGGATAATAGGGGTTTTCTAGACAAATACAGATATTAATTAGACAAATAAAGAGGTGCTGGCGGAATGGGAACGCCTATATTTGCAACAGTTTTTAATCTAATTAATCCTTAAATTCTTTTATTATGAATAAAAAAATGAAACTGCTTTCAGTCCTTGGATTGGTGACAGCTATCCTGTTTTTGTTCTCATCGGAGGTGTTGGCCCAATCCTTATCTATCAGTGGTAAGGTAATTGACAAAAACAGTCAGGAGCCTGTAATTGGGGCCAGTGTTTTAATTGAAGGAACCTCAAACGGTACGATAACCGATTTGGATGGTAATTTTATGCTTTCCAATGTTCCATCCAAAGGAAATCTAGTCGTGTCTTATATTGGTTATGCTACGCAAACTCTTCCAATTAATGGGAGGACTAGTTTCAGTGTTGTATTGGCTGAGGATACCGAAACGTTGGATGAAGTTGTTGTAATAGGTTATGGCGTACAGAAAAAAGTGAATCTTACCGGATCTGTGTCTTCAGTGAAAGGAGATGCATTGGAACGTCGTCCGGTAGCTGATGCCACACAGAGTTTGCAAGGGATGGTTCCGGGGTTGTTGGTGAGCAACTCAAATACGGGCCGTCCGGGAGCTAGTGGTACATTGACTTTGCGCGGACAAGGCAATCTGGATAATAATGCGAATCCTTATATTTTGGTTGATGGAGTGGAAATGAGTCTCTCGGACGTGAATCCGAATGATATTGAAAGTATTTCTGTATTGAAAGATGCTGCTGCTTGTGCCATTTATGGTGCACGTGCGGCGTATGGTGTCATTTTGGTCACTACCAAGAAAGGTGAGGAAGGTAAAATGCGTGTAAATTACCAAGGAAACGTAGGTTGGAGTACGCCGACTGTATTGCCTGATATGGTTGATTCCTATGAATTTGCTCAGTATTGGAATGCCGGATGTATTAATGCAGGTTCTCCTCGTTTGTATAGTGAGGAAAAAATGGGGTTATTACAGCAATATATTAAAGATCCCAGTAGTGTGGATCCTTGGTTCGAGCTTCCTAAAAATTCTAATATGAACCCGGCATTCGAAAATTCAGAATTAGGAGTAGGAAATACTAATTATTTCGATTTGCATTATAAGGATTGGGCATTCAAGCAAAATCATAATCTTAGCTTGAGTGGGGGTGGCAAAAAAGCACAATATTATATTTCTGGCGGTTATTATTCGGAAGATGGTATTCTCCGTTATGCCGATATGGATTTCAGCCGTTATAATTTTGCCGCTAATATTTCTTCTCAGATTACCGATTGGATGAAGGTAAAAGTAAATACGAAGTTTATGCATTCCGATGAGGATACTCCTTTTGGTGACGGAGGGCTTAGTGAAGGCTTTTATCATTCATTAGCACGTTTCCGTCCTACAGTTGCTCCTATTGATCCGAATGGGCATTTTACAGAACTGACTATGATTCCTTATTTGCAGAGTGGTACGTATACAAATACTCAACGTGACCGTTTTAGTTTAACGGCAGGTTTAGATATCCAACCTGTGAAAAACTGGTTTATCTTTTTTGATTATACATATAAATTGATGGATTTGGAATATGAGGCATTGAACGTGAGCCCGTTAATTTATGGGGCTGACGGGGTGAGTACTTCAAAAGGTGTGCGTGATGAGTTGGGTGTATCACCCGATGGCAAGTTTACCCGTTATTATGCGCATACTCGCTACCAATCTATAAATTTATATTCGAATTATCTCTTTACTTTGGGAGACAAGCATAATTTTACCGTAATGGCAGGTTATCAGGAAGAAAATAATGACTATAGTTATATGAAGAACTCGATTACCGGACTTTATTCAACTTCAAATCCTAATGTAGGTATGGGAACCGGTGATAAGACGGTAGTCGATACTCGTAATGGCTGGGCAACCCGTGGCTTTTTCGGACGTGTGAATTATGATTATGACGGACGTTATCTTCTTGAATTGAATGGACGATATGATGGATCGTCACGTTTTGCCAAAGGTAATCGTTGGGGCTTCTTTCCATCTGCATCTTTAGGATGGAATATTACCCGGGAACAGTTTATGATGCCAATAGCCGATGTAGTTTCCAACTTGAAACTTCGTGCTTCTTACGGATTACTGGGTAATCAGGCGGGTGCGGCCCTTTATACTTTTGCCGCTACTATGGATTTGAATGATAAATTGGGAAATTATATATTCTCTGATGGACGCCACATCTTTACTAAGGCCCCTGCCGTAGTCAACCCGAATACGACTTGGGAAAAAGTGGAGAGTAAGAATATAGGTTTGGATTTCGGTTTCTTTGGTAATTCGTTGACCGGTTCTTTTGATGTTTTTCAACGTGATACGAAGGATATGTTAGGACCTACGGTGGATTTCCCGGATTTCTTTGGTGCAGACGCTCCTAAAACCAATAATGCCCGTATGCGTAACCGTGGTTGGGAATTGGTGCTGAGTTATCGTGGAAAAATTGGAAAGGATATTGACTATAGCATAGGCGGTTCTCTTTCGGATGCTACTGCTGAAGTAACTGAATATGAAGGGACTAGAACAAATCCTAAAGATAATTGGTATAAAGGAAAGAAAGCTGGTGAAATTTGGGGATATCGGGCGGACGGACTGATCCAGACTCAGGCAGAGGCGGATGAGTATAATAATACCTATGATTTGTCTTTTATAAGCGGTAAACCTTGGACGCCGGGAGATGTAAAATATCGTGACCTGAATGGGGATAAGAAAATCAATAATGGGCTTAATACCTTGGATGATATGGGTGATATGACAGTAATCGGTAATACCACTCCTCGTTATCAATATACCATTAACGGTTCAATTAGCTGGAAAGGTGTAACCGTAAGCGCTATGTTCCAAGGGGTCGCTAAGCGGGACTGGGATCCTGGTACGGGAGCTTATTTTTGGGGAAGCGGACCTTATGCGCAGGTGACGGTGTTTAAAGAGCATTTGGATTATTGGAGTGAGACAAATACAGGGGCTTATTATCCAAAACCTTATATTCATACAGCAGGAGGAGTGGTTCCTTTCCGTAATAAGACAATGACGCTTAGTGACCGTTATCTCCAGAGTGGTGCTTATTGTCGTCTGAAAAATCTGACAGTGAGTTATGATATCCCTGCCGTATGGACAAAAAAGGTAGGTTTACAGAAAGTGCAGGTGTTTTTCTCTGGTGAGAATTTGTTGACTTTTACCACTTTGAAAGGAATGTTTGACCCGGAAGCTATCTTTACCAAGAATGATTACACGGCTGAAGGTGGAAAGAACTATCCTATGAACAAGGTGATATCTTTTGGTCTAGTTGTTAACTTATAATTTGATGAATATTATGAAGAAAAGAAATATATTTTTGGGTCTGGTTTTGATGTTAGGTCTTACCGGTTGCTATGATTTGGATAAGATGCCTGAAGGGGTATTGTCTACGACGATTCCTTTTGCAAGTACGGGGGAAATGAGAAATTATCTGGATCAATTCTATCAGACAGGTAATTATAAATATGACTATGTCAGCTTTGGTGATGGAATGCGTGCGCAAGGTTTTGATGCCGGTGGTGGACAATATATTGCCGGGGCAGATACACATAGTGATAATATGGCTTCCAGTTCGGTTAGTACCCGTTTGGCAGGTGAAACGACATTGAGTAGTGCGGTCAAACTGCAAAATTATACAGCTATCCGTAATTTAAATTTTATGCTGTGTAATTTAGATAATTGTGTGGAAAAAGGATCTGCTGATTATAATCAGTATGTGGGTGAGGCTTATTATTTCCGCGCATGGTATTATTATCAGATGTTTATCAGCTATGGGCGCCTGACGTGGGTGAACACTCCGCTTGATCCTAATATGGAAGAAATGAAATTGCCTCGTGCTAACCGCACGATTATTGCCGACAGTATTTTGGCTGATCTGGATAAAGCGGTGATGTATCTCAATACTCAGAGCAATAGTGCTACCATGCGGATTCATAAAGATGTGGCGCGTGCTTTGAAAAGTGAAGTGGCCTTGTTTGAAGGAACTTGGGAAAAATACCATAAAGCGAAAAATGATAAGTTTTTTGATTCTACGGTGACCGATGAAAAAATTCGCGATTATTTTAATCAGGCTGTTGCAGCTGCAAAAGAAGTGATGGATCGTGGCGTATGGGCCATTTATAATACTGGTAACAAATTGGATGATTATCGTCAGATGTTTCAGACTACAGATTTATCGGGTAATCCGGAAGTACTTTGGTATAAACAGTATGATGGAGATCAGATTGGTAATAATGTAAACCGTTACTTAAATCAAGGAGGAGGGAGTGTAGGTGTTACGGCTTCATTAGTGGATGATTATCTGACAATTGATGGTAAACCGTTTGTTGGTGATGAGCGGATTGAAGCGAAAAAGGTGTTCGGGAATGAATTGCAGCCGACTTTGCGTGATCCGCGTTTGTCACAGACTGTTTGTATGCCGGGGCAGCAATTACGTCCGGATGACAAGGCTCCTTATTATGTTGTACCGCCATTGATTGGTACTTCATCCTATAATCAGAATATGACTGGTTATTCTTTATTAAAACATGTGCAAATTGATTATACGGGCAGTCTGGATGCCGAGTTCAAGGGAGCCACACCGGCTATTCAGTTCCGTTATGCAGATATCCTGCTGAATTATGCAGAAGCTCTGGCTGAACTGGATGGTGTGGGGAATGCGCAGAAAATTATTGATGCCTTGCAACCTTTACGTGACCGTGTAGGTATGCCTCCGGTGGATTTTGACAGGGAGTATAATCAGGAAGCTGATTATGGTTTCCGCAATCTTGATAAGTATATTCAGGCTGTACGTCGTGAACGCCGGGTTGAAAAAGCCTGTGAAGGACGCCGTCAGGAAGATATCATGCGCTGGGCTGCTGCGGACGAATTAATAGTGGGCAAATGGCCGAAAGGTGCGCTCTTTGTGGGAAGTAATCTTGAGAACCATCCTGTATATGGTGATAAGTTAATTTATGATCAAGCTTCGGGAAATAATCTTTTCCTGACAGGCAAGCCCGGGGATCCGTTGCGCTATATTATACCTACGAATCCCGCAGGATATGAATCGGGTTGGAAATTTAATGTCAACCGTGACTATCTGTTACCCATTCAGACACGTATGTTAGGAGATTTGACCGGTGGTATGTGGGAACAAAATCCTGGATGGTAGGAATTATGTTAATAAAAAAAGATATGAGTAGAGTAACACCTGTGTTATTATATTCTTTGACGGGAGCAGTGGTGTTGTCATCGCTGTCTTCCTGCAAAGAAAAGAAATCTGAAGAGGTAAAAAAAACGATGAATGTAGTCTATATCATGTGTGACGACCATTCTTATCAGACGATCAGTGCCTATGACCAACGTTATATGCAGACGCCCAATATTGACCGGATAGCCAATGAAGGGGTCCGTTTCACAAATAGTTTTGTGGCAAACTCCCTGAGTGGTCCCAGCCGTGCCTGTATGCTGACCGGTAAACATAGTCATGCCAATGGATTTACGGATAATACCACCACATTTGACGGTAACCAGCAGACTTTCCCGAAACTGCTTCAGGCTAATGGCTATCAGACTGCTATGATCGGTAAATGGCATCTGGTATCTGAACCTACAGGATTCGATTATTGGGACATCTTGATAGGACAAGGAGATTATTATAATCCGAAATTTATTAAAAATGGCGAACGGGTACAACGGGAAGGCTATGCTACCAATATTGTGACAGATTTGGCAATAAATTGGATGGACAGCATCCGGGACAAGAGTAAACCATTCTGTCTTTTTATTCATCATAAGGCTCCTCATCCTACCTGGATGCCCGATCTTTGTGATCTTGACTTGTATGATGATGTGATTTATCCGATGCCCGAAAACTTCTATGATAAATATGAAGGCAGAATTCCTGCATCCAAGCAGGAAATGAGCATTATAAAGGATATGGATTTGGTGTATGACCTGAAGATGGCGGACAAGGAGAATGAGATCCATACCACAACGGGACTGGAAGAAGCGGGCAGAAATATGTATAATGCTCTGAATCCGGAACAGAAGGCTGTTTGGGACAAGCATTATGATCCTATCATTGCCAAATTCAAACAGGATAAGTTAACGGGTAAGGCTTTGGCTGAGTGGAAATATCAGCAATATATGCATGATTATATGCGGGTTATCCATTCCATAGACCGTAATGTGGGGCGTGTTTTGAAGTATTTGGAAGAGAACGGATTGATGGAAAATACGATGATTGTCTATACTTCCGACCAGGGATTCTATATGGGAGAACATGGTTGGTTTGACAAGCGTTTCATGTACGAAGAGTCTTTTGGTATGCCGATGGTGATGCGCTGGCCGGGACATATCAAACCGGGTACGCAAGTTACAGGTCTGACCCAGAACATCGACTTTGCTCCTACTTTCCTTGATATGTGCGGCATCTCCATTCCGCAGGACATGCAGGGCGTTTCGTTCAAGGAACTGGTGGAAAAAGGCAAGACACCGCGCGACTGGCGTAAGTCCTTGTACTATCACTATTATGAGTTTCCCGGCTTCCACAGCGTGCGTGCCCATTACGGTGTGAAGATGGAACGCTACAAGCTGATGCACTTCTACGTGGATGACAATTGGGAACTTTATGATCTCAAGACAGACCCTGAAGAGATGCACAATCTTTATGGGAAGAAGGGAATGGAGAAGATTACCACCGAACTGAAGGCTGAACTGGCACGCTTGCAAAAAGAATACGATGTGCCGCAGGAGTTATGCCGCTGAAAAGCTACCGGAAGACATATTGAACATTAATAACCTGATAATAAAGATAAAAAATAATGAGAAGACTGATTACTAATCTGCTGCTGGCATTATTATGCTTGGCGTCTCCCCTTTTGGCGCAGGACATGCGCATGGATACTTATTGTAATCCGCTGAATGTAGACTATACCTATATGATATACAATTCTTCGAAAGATATCTCCT
>OLRV01002224.1_pt1 | contig 15244 bp, 15 predicted proteins | sample 1672421 | NCBI WGS metagenome assembly OLRV01 (sample SAMEA3136684, study PRJEB25190) | human gut metagenome | biome: human gut; feature: human-associated habitat; material: faeces | place: Austria | collected 2013
TATTTTTAATTTCTTTATTCTTTTATCACTACCAAATATTCTGATTTCTGTTTCTAAAACAGGACCACTTGAAATTAAATATTTAAAGTCTTTATAAAATATTTCATTCTCTTGTAAAATAATATTTATATAACTATTTAATTTATTATTTTCTAACAATTTCTTTAAAAACTTATAATATATTAAATTAAAATCTAAATTTTGATATTGTATTGATTTATCATAATTTGTAATATCTACAATTGATTCTTCTGGAGGAGTTAGCCTGAATCCTTTATTACAACAATAAAATTTCCAACCTTTTTTAGTAAGGTTATATAATTCATCTAAATCCTCAGTATAATAAACTATTCCACTTCTGGAATAATCAACAAATGAAATATTATTATCAAAAATATCATTTATCAAAACATTATCCTCCAAATTTTATTTTGATTATCTTATATATTTCTCTTGTACTTGTTCTAACTTCTTAGAAATTTCATATAAATATTTCTTTTTTTTCTTCTCACTTAATCCTGATTGCATTATTGAGTTTTTCTTTAATTGTAATAATTTTAATACCACTTCTATTTCACTTAATCCCATATCTATACATATTTTTACAAATAATTCTAGTTCCTTTTTTAATGTAGTATTTGAAACTACTGGATTATCAGTATTTATAGTAATATTGTTTGCTAATTCTGGAATTCCCTGTACTCTATCACCCATTATCATTTTTACTATAGGATGAACTCCCCTAACTGCTTTCGTCTGATAATTGCTTGTTAAGCAGACTTCTAAAACTCTATTTGAATTTACTAATTTATACATTAAATCCAATATCTGTTCTTTCGCTTTCTTTGAAATATCACTCCTATAAATTTCTCCTATTGCAACTCCATGTCCAATATTAGCATTTGTTTTATTAATAACCATACTTAGATTTTCTAATCTTTCTTGTAACGTTCCTGCTTCTCCAGAATGAATTGTTAACCCTACGTTCTTAAAATTGCACTTTTTATACATTTTATATAAATCTATATAATCTTCATTTTTATTCCCTGCTTCTCCTCCTGCAATATCAAGTTTTGTTATTCTTGGTGTATTTGAAGGTTTATACTCATCACAATAATGTTCAATCAATCTAGCTATTTTTATAGTTCTTTCATTTGCATTTTGATTGTCAAGTTCACCAAAGCTACTCCAATTTTTATTTCTCATACAGCATAAAATAATATTAGCTTCCATATTTTCTAATTTAGCTTCTTCAATTCCGTCTAGTGCTGCTTTAACTATTTGAGTCTCATGATGAAATAATCTGTCTTCTTCTTGTTTAGTCATATTTCGACCCAGTGTACTTCTTAGCTCTGTAGAAAACAATTGTGGTGCAAACCTTATATCTGCATATATATATCCTTGTTTTTCCAAATTCTGTACTAACATTTTGATTGCTAATTTTACCGTTTCTGGACTTTGTAAAAGTTTTTCTGGATAATCGAATTTTTTTAGATATTCATTTAAATTTTCACACTCTTGTGTAACTGATAATAATTGTTTTTTTCCTTTATCCGTTAATGCGTTCCAGTTTGGTAATTTTTTATTTGGTTGCAATTTTAGCAGCTCTTCAATTATGTTAACAGATATCGCACCATCAAAATGTAAATGCAAATCTACCATTGCATATTCAATTATATCCGAAAGATTTATTTTTCCCATAACTACCTACAATCTAATTGATAATTTATGCTATAATACTTATTACTATTTTTTTCTTCTTCAATTTCACAAAAAATTTTCTGGTCAATCCTACTTAATCTTTTAGGATGTTTATCTATCATACATAATGGATCTATATATCTACGTTTAACTTTTAAGTTTACATAGTAGCTTTCATTGTTAGGTTCTTCAGAGCTCTCAAATACACTATCAAAAGATTTGTATATTTGCCATACTTTTTGTACCGATTCATCTGTAGAGTTTTCTAGTTTTTCTACTATTTCATTCTCCGTACTTTTTTCAAATTCTTCTTGTTTTAACAAACCTCTTTTAATTGCAACTCTTAGTATATCTGCCAATAAACTATTAGCAACATTTGAAACTCCTCCTGACATAAATCTTCCATTATTTAGTGCCACTCCGGGTAAATTTTTTTGCTAAATCTATTGTTTTAAAGCACATTTCATCTTCATTGTCTTCATTTTTCACTATAATCAAATCGTTAAAAATATTTTCAGCAGTTTCGATATTAATAAGCCCTCTTGCCGTACCCATATATAATGAATATTCTAATCTATCTGCTGATAGTCTTGGTGATTCATTGTCTGCAATTGAATATCTACTATAATCAGCTACATCATCTGTTTCTAGTCCATATCTCTTTAATATATCTTGAATTGTATCAGACCTTTCTATATATCTTTTTGTATTTATTTCTGTGCTAGTTTGTGTTTCAGCATCATTATTGAAAAAATCTATTACATGTGAAAATGTTGGCATAGAAATATCATGCAATAACCCTGCTATTGTCATCTTTGTATCTCTTGTAAAATGCCAAATTATCAATGCGACACCAACTGAATGATCATATCTAGAATAATTATATAAAAATTCTTGTAATTTTGGATTGAGATAATCATTCCCACAATTCTGTCCTACATCTTTTAATCTATTTAGTGTCCTTGATTTTTCTAGTTCTATTATGCACTCTGGAATTTCCGTGCTATATATTCTATGTAATTGCTGGATTTTTAAATTATCTTCTTGTGTCTTTTTTTTCATTTATTTCTCCTTACTTGCCCTATTTTATCTTCATATAGCTCATTTATTATGCAAGATCGACTACTTAATGAACAAAATATAGGTTTAAAATCATTCTCGACATAAATATTCGCTAATTCTTCTGAAAAATACATTATATTATCGAAATCTGGAGCATTTTTATTACATAAAGGTGTATTCCTTTTGGGTTGAAATACCGTGTAATCAAATACTATTCCATCATATGCTATTTCTTTAGCAAATTTAATAGTAGCATCTATATCATTTAAGCCTAATACAAAATTGCTTCTAACATTTCCTCTTCCATATATTTGTACAGCCTCTTTCAATTTGCTTAAAAATTCCTCAAATCTCATTTTACCTGGGCAAATATCAGCAAAACTTTCTGTATTAATTAATTCTAAATTGTATTGTATCTGTCTAATTCCTGTTTTTTTCAAATCATATAATCTATCTAATTTATCATGCGGTGAAATATTTAAACAAGAATCATATTGACAAAAATCAACTTCATTTGCTAAATATGATATAACCTCTTCTGCTATATCCCACATATCTGTGTTCGTCGGTAAGTTCCCTGACATAAAGAATATGTGCATATGATTTAGATTGTTTTGTTCTAAAATTCTCTTTAATGAATACTTTAATCCAATTAAATAATCCTTTTTATAAAAATCCCACCATTTTTTTACATCAAATCCATAACCTTTCAAATAGTTAAGGTTTGGCTTAAATCTACCAACTTCATCTGCTTGTGGTAAATTACAAAATTTACATGGTTTTCCTATTAACCAATTGTAACATCCTTCAAAAAACAATATAGCCACTCTATCTATTCCTATTAATGAAACATAATCTCCTATTGTAGAATTGTTTGCTAAAACATCTGTTGGAATTTTTTCAAATAATATTGGATTTTTCTCTACAAGTTCAACTTTTATATCAATTTTTTTATTGTCATATTCTAACCAAATATCATTATTTTTAATATTTATAGATATTGGTGAATTTGAATTATAACGTAATTTTGTAATACTTTTTCTTTTTTCATCACTCAAAAGGATTTCTGATGGAATTTTTATTATATTGTCAGAACTATTATATACAGTAAAATCTTTATTAGTTAATCTAAAATCTTTATCTTTAGTTTTATATTTATCTATATTATAAAATTTGTTAAACAAATCTACTGGTTCAAATTTTATACCATATTTTAATAATTTTATTTTTGTATCTGTTATTTTATTATAATTGGCTTCCTCCATTCTTATCCCCCTAATAGTAATTTTCAGTTAGAAACTAAAAAAATTATATCACAAACCCATATAATAATCAATATTTTTTCCACATAATATCGTATCTGTGTGTTTTCTCTCAACAGTCGTTAATTCTTTATAGCTTTCTCTAGTTGCTATTTTTTTGCCAATTTCTTTTTCTATTCTTTCTCTTACTTCTCCCGCTACCTTTCCTGATTTAATTACATCTGTTTTTAAATTGTTTACTCCCTGGCTATTATTTATATCATGCATTTCGTTTGCAGTTACTTCTGCTAAATTTGTTATTGCTAACTCTAACTTGCTCATATTATCTATTAGATTTCTTTTAGTATTTTTTATTCCTTTTAATTTTTTATACTGTTTTGTAGATAAATGAAATGTATTTTTGTAAATTTCATCTGTTAAAACAACATAATCTTTAGTTGATGTTGCTCCTCGTTGACTCCAATTATCAGTTAATTCTTTTCTACTATCACTGTTCCTTAATCTCTGTGCTATCCAACCTGATTCGTATCCTTCTTTAATATATATTGTTTTAGCTCTTGTTGTTGCTTTTTCTGGGGCAGCAATTTCTTCTAATCTTTCACTTCTTACTTGTGCAAGCCATATTTTAAATGGTTCTGCTTTTTGAGCTGGATTTGATTGAATAATACGCAAAATTCCAGATGTATTAGAAGCATTTTTTCGTTTTTTCCATCTTTTACCATCATTTGAAGTGGGATATAAATTGTACCCCAGTTGATGTTTAACTCTTCATCTCTCGCTCTTATTTTTTTATATATTGTTTTACACCTAATGAATCCGTTAGTATTTCGACTACATTTTCTACTGAGAACTACTAATCTTTTTCATACCAAACCTTTCTAATTTCTTTTTCTTCAAATAGAGCTAATTTATTTTCTTTCATAAACATCACATCTTCTTAACAAATTTTTCCATATTATATACTATGTTTTTCAATTTGTAAAACATTTGTTTTTTGTTTATAATGCTTGTCCTATAGGCTTTGCAAGATGATTTGGTGAAAAAGGGGGCTAACCCCTTTTTCACCACTTTCTAATCTATTGTAGTGCTTGTTCTTCCTGTTCCTACTACGTCTTCTTGTAGTGAGCGCCATGTATTGCAACCTACTATTCCATCTACTGGTAGTCCTCTGCTCCTTTGATAATTTCTTACTGCTTCTTCGGTTCTGCCCCCAAATATTCCGGTCTAATCCACCTGTTTTAAATCCTAATGTGTTTAGGTCATCTTGTGCTATTAACACATACGTACTTATACTACCTCTTTTTATTAATGGATATCCTGCTGTGCCACAAGCTGGTCTTCCAAATCTTTTATCAAAATGTACCCAAGTAGGTGTTAAGCTTTGTGGTTCTACATAGGTCCATACTCCGTGAACTGTTTGCTGTGTTCCATAGTCTATTTCTTTCTGATGTACTTAACACTTGACCTGCGTCAAATGAAACTCCGCGCGTAATGTTGACTTTGCGAACCATGTCCTCCGCTCCCATGGTCTTTTAAATGCAAATCCTACTGGAATTGGTGCTCCAAATAAATACCTTGTTGTGTTAAAACTCTGCATTGCTCTTTTTGTTGTCCATAGTGTTGGACTTTTACTAGAACCTCTGAATTCTCCAACTGTTAAGCTCCTATTTGCATTGTATGGCATAGCCTCGTTTTCATTTCTATAATAATTTTCCATTCTATTTGTATCATTATTAAATACTATTATTCTTGCCATAAAAATTAAACCTCCATAAAATATATCTCTCTATATTTTATGAAGGTTTTTTATTTTTTGTGTCAAAATTCCCGTCCACTTTGGCATTTTATGATAGAATATAAAAAATTTAATTTTATTAATATAAGCGTAATGAAGTGCACATACAATTTATATTGCTTTTTATTTATTAATATAATATACTTTATTCATATTAATGGAGGTGTTTTATGAGTATTGAAATATCTGATTTTGGAAAAGATTTAAATGGAAACTGTGTTAAACTTTTTTCAATAAGCAATTTTAATGGTCTTGTTGCAAAGGTTACTAATTTTGGAGCTGTACTTGTTTCTCTGTTTGTTCCTGACAAAAATGGTAATCTAGCTGATGTTGTTTTAGGATTTGATTCTTTAGAAAATTATTTTAAAAATGATATTTGCTACTTTGGTTCAACTGTTGGAAGAAACAGCAACAGAGTTAAAAATGCTAGTTTTGTACTAAATGGTACAACTTATAATTTAGATAAAAATGAAAGAGGAAAAAATAACTTACATAGTGGATTTAATCCATATAATAGTAGGCTTTGGGATTATTCTATAGATGAAGATACAAATTCTGTTTCTTTTAATTTAATAAGTCCAGATATGGATCAAGGATTCCCTGGGGAATTTAATATAACAGTTACTTATAGCTTAGATAATGATAATAATTTTAAAATAAAATATATAGGAACCTCTAATAAAGATACTATTGCAAACATGACAAATCATAGTTATTTTAACTTATCTGGTCATAATAGTGGAACTGCAATGGAGCACAAATTGTACATAAATGCTGATAAATATGTAGAAGTTGATGACGAACTTATTCCTACTGGGGAATTAAGAGATGTTTCTAATACCCCTATGGACTTTAGAACTCCAACCAAAATAGGTCTTAGAATAAATGAAGACTTTAAACAATTTGAATATACTGGTGGATATGACCATAGTTTTGTTATTAACAAAACTAATAATGGTATTGAAAAAATAGCTGTTTTATCTGATGAAAGTTCTGGAAGAACTATGGAAGTTTATACTGATAGTATCGGCGTTCAATTTTATGCTGGAAACTTTATAGAGAATAATAAAGTAATTGGTAAAGAAAATTGTAATTATAAAAATCGTTCTGGTGTTTGCTTAGAAACTGGATTTCTACCAGACTCTATGAATCAACCAAATTTTGTTACACCTTTGTTAAAAGCAGGGAATACTTATAATACAACTACAATATATAAATTTATATAGAGCAAATAAAGGGCGACTATGTCGCCCTTTATTTTATGTTACATTACTCTTGCTTTTATTATATGTCTTTGTTTGTTATCATTTGTACATGTTATTAGTGTTATTTCTTTATTTCCATTTGTTAACTGGCTTGTACATTCTAACTCATCTGGATTTACTATAAATTTATCATATACAGTATATGTTAACATTCTACCACTTAAATCTGTTATTTCTATTTTATCTCCTAATTGCAAATTTGGCACTTTGCTAAAGAATTTTGAATTTTTATAGTTATGACCTGCTATACAAAGATTTCCTACTTCATTTGGATTTGGTCCGTGAAATCTACATGGAGCTATTTTTAACAATTCGTCTGTATATGTTGAAAGTATTGGATAGTTAACATTTATTGAAGGTATATTAATTACTCCTATTGTATAATATATTGTTCCATCACTTGCAGTTAGTTTTTGCTCATCTGGAACTTCTATTTTTTGTTCTATTTGAACCACTTGTGTTGTAGTTACATTTTTTTCTTCAGGAATTGCATTTAATCTTACTACTATTACTTCTTCATCCACAAGTTTTGTTGTATCTTGATAAGAAATTTCTTGTAAAATTTCTTTTGATACCTCTTCACTCTTGTTTCTATCGTACTCTGCATAAATTGCATAAGAAGATAATACGCATAGCAAAAAAACAGATAAAAAGAATTCAAATTTAAATGCTTTTTTCTTTTTCTTCATATCTGGTGTTACATATAATTTTTGCGAAACAAGAATTTGATTCATGCAATATCCCCTTCTTTAAAATTAATCCACTATAATTCTAACATATTTCTTTTAATTTTTCAACAGTGTTATTTATACTTTCGCTTGGGGTTGAAGCACCTGCCATAATTCCTATTTTACTTATATTTTTAAGTCTATTTTTATTTAGCTCTTCTGATGTTTCTATAAGTATGCAATTTTTACATTCTTTTTTAGCGATCTCATATAATTTAGTAGTGTTTGAACTATGTTTTCCACCAATTATAATCATTAAATCTACTTGTTTTGCTATTTCTTGGGTTTCTTTTTGTCTAATGCTTGTAGCATTACAAATTGTATTCTTAACTTCGAAGACTATATTTTTATCTATATTTTCTTCCACAGCTTTTACAATTTTATTAAATTTCTCCACACTAAATGTAGTTTGAGAAACTAGTAATAATTTTTTCAAATTAGATTCCTTAAAATTTTTTATTGCCTTTTCTACATCTTCTTCTTTTTCTAATATAGTTGAATTTTTTCTACAATAGCTCACTGTTCCTATTGTTTCTGCATGATCTTTTTGTCCTATTATAAAAATATAATAGTCTTTTGCTGAATACTCTTTTACAATATTGTGTATTTTTAATACATTTGGACATGTTAAGTCTATTACTTTTAAATTGAGCTCTTCAGCTTTTTTGTATATTTCTTTTGGCACACCATGTGACCTTATTATTACATTGTTCTTTGCTTTTTCCACATCATTAATAATTATAAGACCTTGTTCTTCCAAATCCTGTGTAACCTGTTTATTATGCACTAGTTCTCCTAAACAATATGTTTCTCTTTGTTTTTGTACTAACTCTTTTGTTTTATCAACAGCATTTTTAACTCCATAACAGAACCCTGCTGTTTTGCCAACAATTATCTCCATATGTTTCACCTTTAATTATTTTCGTTCATTAATTTTTCATAGCATTTTCTACATACAGGAATATATAGTCCTTCGTCTCCTACTAGTATATCTCCATTTTTTTGTTTTCCCTTAAAATATGTAAAAATAGCTTCTTCACTTCTGCAATTTTCGCATACAGATGTTAACATTTGAACATTATCAGACATACACAATAAATCTCCCATTGGTCCAAAAGTCTTTCTTTCTGATGTTAGATTTAAACCAGCTATAAAAAACTTTTTTCCTTTTTTGGTAAGTTTATATAGTTCATCTAAATCTCCTTTTAAAAATTGAAATTCATCAATTACATATACATCTGCATCATAATTTTTTATGTCGTCTATGCTATTAATATTAATTGCATTTTGTTTATATCCATTTCTGCTGATAACACTTTGCTCTGAAAATCTATCATCTATAGTTGGTTTAAATATTTTTACGTTTTTTCCTGCTATTTGTTGTCTTTTAGCTTCATCTAATATCTTTTGAGTTTTACCACATTTCATTGGTCCTGTGTAAACATTTATATCTCCCACTTTTATCACCTGTTTATATCATTTTTAAAATTTCTTCTTTTAGTACTTTTACTATATCTTCTTGTTTTACTTTTCTAATTATCTCACCTTTTTTAAATAAAAGTCCTTCTTTAATTCCTCCGGCAATTCCTATATCTGCGTGTCTTGCTTCATTTGGTCCATTTACTCCGCAACCCATTACAGCTACTGTAATAGGAGCTTTTATAGTTTGTAAAAATTCTTCTATTTCATTTGCTATTGGTATTAAATCATATTGAATTCTTCCACATGTTGGGCACGCTATAAGTGTTGGTGCATTTTTATATAGATTACAATCTTTTAATATTTCTTTGGCAACTTTTATTTCTTTAACAGGATCTGCTGATAATGATACCCTCATTGTATCTCCAATACCTTCTCTTAACAAAATTCCAAGTCCTATACTTGAGCTTACAGTTCCACTAAACTCTGTTCCCGCATGTGTTACTCCTAGATGTAATGGATAATTTATTGTATTTGCAGCTTCTTTATAACTTTCTATGCACAAGTCTAATGATGATGCTTTTAATGATAATGCCATATCATAAAAATCTAAGTCTTCTAATATTTTTATATGTCTTAACCCTGCTTCTACCATTCCTTTTGCTGTTGGTTTTCCATCTCTTTTTAAAATATCTTTTGGAAGAGATCCACTGTTTACACCTATTCTAATTGGAATTTTTCTTTCTTTACAAGCATCTACTACAGCTTTTACTCTATCTACGCTTCCAATATTTCCTGGATTTATTCTTATTTTATCTACTCCTGCTTTTGCTGCTTCTAGTGCTATTCTATAATCAAAATGTATATCAGAAACAATTGGTATATGTATTTTACTTTTTATTTCTTTTATTGCTTTTGCATCTTCTTCGTCTAAGCATGCAACTCTTATAATCTCACAACCAGCTTCTTCTAATTTTAAAATTTGTTCCACTGTTGACTTAACATCTTTTGTTTTTGTATTTGTCATTGATTGAATTACTACTTTATTTTGTCCACCTATTTGTACATCTCCTACAAATATTTTTCTTGTTTCATTTCTTGTTATCATAGTTATCCCCTTAATTTTTATTTTACTTTGTTATTCTATCATAGATTATCTATTTTTTAAACAATAAGTTATAAAAATTGTAAATTACCTTTTCTTTACTTTTCTTGCAAATCTTGATATAATTATTGTTGGAATAAATTTTAGGAGGGCTATTGTATGGGAAATGCAAAAGCAGAAAAGGAAGAATTAAAAAAATTAGAAGATGAAGCATATTTTGAACTTTGCCAAATTATTGCAGAAGCTGTACAACTTCAAGATATTGAGCTTTTAGATTACAGAATTGCTTCATGGAAAAATAAATATAAAAAATTATTAGATAATCCTAGTCCTGAATTTAAAAAAAGGATTGAATACTTACTTAATGAATATTATTCTTCTGTTACCCAATACATTCAGTCTCAAATTAAATTTAATGAGAATAAAAAGATTGAAAATCAGAGTAAAGCTTTAAGAGAATTATATGTAATAATTAGAGATACTGATGATTTAAAAACGTTAGAGAAAAAAGTTAATGCTTGGAAAGAAAAATATCCAAAAGACAAATTTCTTAAAATGTATCAGTCAAAATATGAACACATGACTAGTAAAAGAAATTTAAGAGAAAATGCTTTTGACCAAGAAATGGCTTTTAAAGATCTTGTTGAAATTACTAAACACACTGGCAGCTTTGAAGAATTTGCAAGAGAACGTGAACAATGGGAAAATAAGTATTCTATACATGATAAATTTGAATTAGATGATTTTATAAAACATCAATCTGACATTAAAAGATATACCTCAGATGAATATTTACATTCTATCTCTAGGGATGAAGAACATAAAGAAAATAATAATTCAACTACTTTTGAAACTACAGAATTGGCTAAAGAGCCTAAACAAGAAGAACAGCCACAAAAGCTCTATTCAGATTTAGCTAAACAAGCTTCTGCATATACTGCTCTTTTGGCTATTTCTCAAAAGCCAAACAATGTAAATGAAATGTTTAAGTGGGTATATAAAAATGGTTCTATTAAATTTAATGATAAATACAAGGAACTTATATTAAATGCCACATATTTGGATTATTCACCAACCTATTTAAACAAATTGAAAACACCTGGCTTAAATGTAAATAACAAATCACTTTCTTATGAAGAGTTTAAAGAAATGGACGATATTAAAAGATATGCAATAATAAGTTATTTTAATTTGTTGCTTCCGCCAGATAAAGCAATTTCTAATGGTTTTTTCAACTCTTGTATAAATACAGTTTATGCAAAATCAGAAAAGGCCAAGTACACAAATTCTTCACTTAATGAAATAAATCAAGAAAACTTAAAAGATGGCATAGAAATAAAATTATCTAAATCTGATGCAGAACAAGAACTTGATTTGCCTGAGCTAAAAAAGCAAGAAATCCCTGATACTGAGGTTGAAAAAGTTTCAACTAGTACAGCTGAGGAAAAGCAAGAAGAAAACATTGACTCTGCAAAGAAATTGCAAGAAGATTTGCCAACAGAGCCAGAAGAATCGCCTGCTGAACATATTAAGCAAGACGAAGTAAAAAAAGAATATGAATTGGTAGCAAAACCTAATGACGAAGTTAAAGAACAGAGCAAAGAAATGGATAACAAGCCAGAAATTCCTACTATTCAAGATAATCAAGACGAACAAAGTCTTGTAAAAGAAAATAATACACCAACAATAGATTTGGAAATTGAAGAAGAACCTAGTAAAGAAGAATTATTTAGTTCACCTGAAACTTCTATTGAAAAACCTAGAATTGATGTTTCTTTAGATAATTCTTTTGAAGAACCTGTAGTAAAAGAAGTAGAGAATGTTGAACCAGAACCTTTACAGCAGGAACAAATTATTACTGTTTCTCCATTACTATTTTCTGCAATAAATTATAAATCAAAGCAAGCTGATGCAGTAGAAAAAATAGATGAACATGTCGAGTATGTGTTATCAAGTTCTAAAACAATTTCTGATAATGTTCAAACAAAACAAAAAACAGATTGGGATTAACAAAGAGGCTATTAAAGCCTCTTTTTAGTGTTCATATATATTTCCTATATCTGTTCTATAATCTAATTTCTCATCTATGTTTCCTTTTATTGCATTATATACTTTTTCCTTTGCTTCTTGTAAAGATTTTGCTGATGTTGTTAAACCAAATAATCTAGAATTGCTTACTGATGAATATTTATTACCTTCTAAATGCTTAGTGTTTGCAAAATATATTTTTACTCCTTGTTTTTCTATTGCTTCTCTACTTATTGTAAATATCAAAGGTTCTTTTCTACTTTCTACTGCATATTCTTTTGTAACTATGTATACTGTAAAAGTACATTCTTTTTTGAATTTGCAGTTTTCTGTGCTTAGTGTTTTGTTAAATATATTCTTCATTACATCTGTAAATGGAGTTTCTAATGAATTTAAAACATTTAGTGCTTCTGGATCCCCGAATCTAGAATTGAATTCTATAAATTTAATTCCATTTTTTGTTTTAAAGAATCCTCCATATATAACTCCATTAAATTCTAAATTATCTTTATTTATATATTTTAATGTTTCTTTTATTAAATTGCTACATTCGTCTATGTCTTTTTGTTCTAAAAATGGTAACATTCCATTTTCAAAACTTAGGCAACCCATTCCACCTGTTCCTGGTCCCTTATCTTCATTAAATCTATATGGATAGTCAAATGTTGTTGGAGTAACTACAATATTTTCTCCATCTGTTAATGCCATTACAGTGAATTCTCTTCCTTCTATTTTGTCTTGAATAATTACATTTCCACTTATTTCTAAACAGCTTTTTGCATACTCAAGCCCTTCGTCTTTCCCCTTAAAATGTATTCCTCCAACTTTTACTCCTTTCCCTCCTGTAAGTCCTTCTGGTTTTACAACAAAGCTATCATCATTATATGAATTTATTATATTTTTTAATTCTTCTATGCTTGTTATATTATAGTTTTTTATTATCATTTGTGGAGCTAATCTTTCTACTATATCTAGCGCATAAGTTTTGCTCCATTCTATTTTAGCCCCCTTTGATGTTGGTCCAAATGTTTTTAATCCTAATTCTCTTGCAACATCTATTAATCCGTCTTGTAATAAATTATCACTACTTATTAAACATACTTCAATATTATTTTCTTTTATAAAGTCTGAAACTATCTCTTTGTTAAATGGATCTGCTACAATATATTTACCTCCTGATTTATTTACCATTTCTATAATGCTTGGATTCTCATAAGGGCATACTGTATACAAACTATAGCCTTTGCTAATATATTCTGCTAGCACAGCTTCTCTTCCACCATTACCTAGTAATAAACATTTTTCCATTTTGGATTCCTCCTAATTTTACAGATTGGATTTTGTGTGAGGGGAATTCTAGGGACTGTCCTGAATTCACCCAAAAAGATTTGTCGAAATACATTTAATGTCATTTTTTTGCGAACACAGGGTCCTCCCCCTACAGCTATTGCAAAGTCTTCGATGCCTTTGGGTCGCCCAGGAGTGCGACCCCTACAACGTTTGCAATAAATCACATCTCCCACATCAATTAAACAAATTCCAATTTGTCTATTTAATTATTCATATTTTATCAATATAAATAAAATTTTTCAATATATATTTAAAATCAGATGTAACAAATTTGTAATATAAGTTTAATGGTTTTGAAATATTTTTTCATTCTTTATGTTATATAATATTTGTGTACCAAAGATTTAAAAGGAGTTACGAATGAGCACTAATTCTAGACTAAAAAAAGAAGGTATTGAAATTGTAGAACAATTAGACACCTTAAAAGTTAATACGATTGCAATTAGTATAGCAAGTAAACTATGCCTCGCTTTTCCTGAGCACAACTTAAATAAAAGCGAGTTATTTACGTCTCTTTCTAGAATTAATATGTATATTGCAAAAATGCCAGAAGATTCAGCAGGTGCAAAATATTTTTATAAAAATAATTCTATTTATTTTAACAAGGAATATGATTTGGACGAAATGGCAAAGCTTGCAATGCATGAATGTATACATTATATTCAAGAATTTAGAGATGCAAATAATAATTTAGTTAAAATGGGCTTATATAATTGCACTTTTAATTCTGGTCTTGGCATTAATGAGGCCGCTGTTCAATTAATGGCTTCAGAAGCTAATATGTGTCCTTCTACTTCAGAAACTTATTACAATGTTTCATTGAACACAATCAGTCCAAATTATTATCCTTTAGAATGTGCTTTAGTTAACCAGATGGCTTATTTTACAGGTACATATCCACTTTTTCATAGTACTTTAAACAGTAATGACGTTTTTAAAAATACTTTTATTTTAAAATCTAATAAAAGGGCTTATAACACAATTGTTAAAAATATAGATTTACTTCTAGCTTATGAGAATGACTTAAACTATTTTGCAAGTGAACTTCAATATGCTAATAAAGTAAGTGAAATCAAATTATTAAATAAACTAATTGCTTCAAAAAAGGATAGTATAATCAAACTGAGAGAAAACTTAGGATATAAAGAGAATGAAAACATTCCATATAGTGAAGTTAATGCATATTATTTTGCTTATAAAACAAAAAATATTGTTTCCGTTAAGCCATTGACTGTTACAGAAGAAGGCTTTGAAGTCCCTTCTATAGACGATACAATTGATAAATTAAACAATACATCTGAAGAACTATTTTATGCTTTAAAAAATGAGGATTAATATGAAAATTCTTAATGACATAGGATATATTCTTCATGATAACTTTAAATGCAAAAAGAATTACTTTGAAGAAGAAGATGCTAAAATGCAGTTGCCTATAAAAACAGAAGGGTGTCAGTTTATTCTTTATAAATTTGACCACTACTGTCCCGTAAAAGTGGATAAATAGTTCTTTGAAATTATTGAAATATAGT
>OLRV01002228.1_pt1 | contig 15199 bp, 8 predicted proteins | sample 1672421 | NCBI WGS metagenome assembly OLRV01 (sample SAMEA3136684, study PRJEB25190) | human gut metagenome | biome: human gut; feature: human-associated habitat; material: faeces | place: Austria | collected 2013
CCTGTCTGCGGGATATGCTGGAACAGCAGAAGCCCACGCAGACACTTCCGATTTCCCAGTCTGACGAACCGGACGGAGAAATCAAGGACACCCAGAAACAGGAGGAATCGCTATGAGCAAAACAGATATTGGTATCGACTTAGGAACGGCAAACACGGTCATCACCTTAGGAAAAAAGGGTGTCGTGCTTAGCGAGCCCTCTGCCATTGCCTATCACACCCACACCAAAGAAGTACTTGCAGTGGGCAAGCGTGCCTATCAGATGATCGGAAAAACACCGGATTATATTGAGGTCATTCGCCCGCTGTCCGGCGGCGTCATTTCGGACGACCGCATGACACAGTACATGATCCGCGAATTCATTTTACAGGTCACCGGCCACCGGCTCACCAAGCCCCGCATCATCATCTGTGTGCCGTCCTTTATCACAGACGTGGAAAAGCGTGCTGTCGTGGAAGCTGCCATGAGTGCCGGCTCCCGAAAGGCATACCTGATCGATGAGCCCATTGCCGCCCTGATCGGTGCCGGCGTGAACATCGGCAAGGCACGGGGCAACATGGTCGTGGACATCGGCGGCGGCACCACAGATGTTGCCATTGTATCCATGAACGGCATCGTCACCTCCCACTCTGTGCGTGCAGCCGGCAACACGCTGGATCAGGCGATCATCCGCTACATGCAGACACGCTATAAGCTGCTCATCGGCGAGCGCACTGCCGAACGGGTGAAGATCGAGATGACCAACCTCTACGATCCCAGAGCTGATGTGACCATGTGGGTCAAGGGACGCAATCTGGTCAGCGGTCTGCCGGAGATGCAGGAGATCAGTGAACTGGAAATTTTCGAAGCCGTGGAAGATGTGATTGCCGACATCATCGAAGCGATCAAGACGGTTCTGGAAGAAACGCCGCCGGAACTGGTGGGCGACATCTACGAAAACGGTGTGCTCATGGCTGGCGGCGGTGCGATGCTGGGCGGTCTGCGGAAGCTGGTAGAACGAACTTTGCAGGTCAAGTGCGTAGTCGCCAAAGATGCCATTCACTGCGTGGCAAAGGGCACTGCCTATATTGGTTCGGATAACGGATGTCATATATTCTTTTTCTCCTTTTCGTTTTTCTCATTACAGTATAATTGTACATAGGTTTTTAGTAGCTCCAACTCCCATGTTGGGACTTCCTTCAACTGATTGATAAGATCAGTAATTGTTTCTTTGCGAACAGGAACAGCCTGATATGCAGATGGATCACTGACTGCTTCAATCAGATTGTAATTGTCCTGTTCTGCGTTTTTTAATGACATGGAATAGGCGAACAGGAAGTCGTGGTCGAGAATCTTCGATAATTTGGCTATATGTTCGATACCGGGAAGTATCCGCCCTGATTCATAATTAGCATATCCGGATCGCGAGATTGAGAGCTGCTCGGCGACCTCTGCCTGCGTCATTTGTTTTTTCTCACGGAAGTAACGTAGAAGCTTAGGTAATGGATAATTTTCATTTGGCATTTGTGTAAGTCTCCTTTCATTTCTTTGCAACATCATACACGATTTGCAGAAAAAAAGTGCCGAAATGTAATAAATGGTAGTGTTTCATGTAATAAGTTGCGTTTTTTCGGTTGATACGATACAATTACAGAAGCTTTATTTATGAAAAAAACGGAGGTATAAAATGAGTCGTGCGGATGATATTTTTATAGAAATGTGTAGATCAATCATAGAAAACGGATATAGTACAGAGGGAGAAAAAGTCCGCCCTAAGTGGGAGGATGGAACAAGTGCTTACACGATCAAAAAGTTTGGCGTCGTAAACCGCTATGATCTGTCAAAGGAATTTCCGGCAATTACACTTCGAAAGACATATATTAAGTCTGCTATAGATGAGATACTGTGGATCTGGCAGAAAAAATCCAATAATGTACATGATCTGAAAAGTCATATCTGGGATAGCTGGGCAGATGAAGATGGTTCGATCGGAAAAGCTTACGGATATCAGATGGGTGTAAAACACCAGTACAAAGAAGGTATGTTTGACCAGGTGGATCGCTTGATTTATGATCTGAAACATAATCCATACAGTCGTCGTATGATGACAAATATGTATGTACACGAGGATCTTCATGAGATGAATCTGTATCCGTGTGCTTATGGGATGACATTTAATGTAACAGGAGATCGCCTGAATGCTATATTGAATCAGAGATCACAGGATGTACTTGCGGCAAATAATTGGAATGTTGTTCAGTATGCAGCACTGGTTTATATGATTGCACAGGTTACAGGGTTTAAACCGGGAGAACTGGTGCATGTAATTGCAGATGCACATATTTATGACAGACACATTCCGATCGTAAAAGAGCTGATATCCAGAGAAACCTATCCTGCACCAAAGTTTACCATGAATCCGGATATAAAAGATTTTTATCAGTTTACGTTGGATGATTTTACAATTGAAGATTATCAGACAGGACCACAAGTGAAGAATATTCCGATTGCAGTTTAAACAATATTTGTGGTTATTTGAGTAAAATTACTAAAAAAAGACATGATTTTAATATAAAATTCACAAAAAGTATTTGTCTATTCCGATATATTGTGATACAATTTTCATATATTTTTGGAGGTGCGTTACACATGGCAAATATTATGATTACATCAGGCACAAGTTTTGAAGGATATGAGATAACAGAATATGGTCCTTATAAATTTGTACAGACAATTTTAAGCTCTAATTTTTTAAAGGAGATCGGTGCATCTATTGCTGACATTGCAACAGACAGAAGCAGCATGTACCATGACAAGCTGGATGGAACAATGAAGGAAACCATCAAGTCATTTGAGGAAGTTGTCGGAAAGACAAATTACAATGCGGTCGTAGGCTTTAAAACAAATATAGTTGATTATTCATCTAATATTTCAGCGGTTATTGTTAGCGGTACACTTGTTTCGGTGAAAAAAGAGTACAAATCCGAATTTGATAAGAGCGATTTTGTAAGAAAAGAATTATATGTAAATAATTATTACGACAAGCTTGTACCGAGAGCCGTAAAAGTTATCCTTGCATCTGAAGGAAACGGAACCAAGATTTCGGCATGGTATAATAATTACAATATGGATGATGTCAAAGCAATCAAAGCAGACATTCAGTTTGTAAATATTTACGGTGATGAAATCACATTAACAGGTGTGGATTTTGTATTTGATAAAACAAATGTATCATTATTAAAATCTGATTATATAGAATGTAAACTTCCTGAAAAATACATAAAGATTATTACAAGTTGTAAAGTATATATTCAGAAATATGTAACTGCAAGAGGTGTATATTCATGCGGAGATGATCCGATCGATGTTGAAATGAGTGCATTGAAGTATAAAGCACTTAAAGTTAAAAAAGGTCTTGATGCTGTATGTAATTATAAGTCGGATGGACTTGTATGGACCTGTAACTGCGGACATGTAAATGAAGGTGGCGCAGAGGAATGCGTGATCTGTGGCAGAAAACAGGATGAGATGAAGAACAGCATAACATTTAATTATGAGCCGATGTTGGAAGAAATGAAACAGAAAGAATATGTTATGGAGATCAAGGATGTCCTTATGAAGTATATTAAGGATATTGATTCAGGACTTCGTATGCAGTTATTGGAGATTATGGAATCCGGTATTCAGTATGAAAAAACACGCGGAGATATGAAGGAAACTGTAATTGAGAAGGTTGAGAATCTGTTCCTTGGATTGTAAAAATGCAACAATATATGTTACAGATCATTGAGCATCTGGGGGAAAAAGGATATAAAAAATTAAATCCTGACAGTAATAATGTATATGGCAGAGCGGAAGGCGATGCCATATACGTTATTGTGCTTGGAAATAGCAGAAATTTGAAAGCGGATAATCTTATAAAGTTTAATTCACAGATTAGAAATGATCTGGAAGAAACAGGAAAAAGAGTTATGATTTTGAACCTGCTACTTACCAAGGACGGAATATTTGATGACGACTTAAGTACGATCATTAAGAAGATGGACAATGTCTGGCTGTTCAGTGAGGATTATGGTAAATTATATATTTTTGAGAATCAACCGGCAGATTTTGACGGGTTACAGAGGATTCTTGAAAAAGAGATTTATGCGGAAAAAGACCACTGGCGTATCCGGTTAAAGAAAATATTTGGAGTGGTAACACCGATTCTGGTATTGCTCAATATTTTGGTATTCATAGTATATGTATATACCAGGGATGCTTACGGATATTCTTTTCTTGAAGAAATTCTGACAGATAATCTTCGGTATGTTCTTGTTGAAAAGCAGTATTACAGACTGCTAACCTCTATGTTTTTCCATTTTTCTCTGACACATCTTTTAAGCAATATGGTTGTATTGATTGCTCTTGGAGCAAGGGTAGAATATCTGCTGGGGAAAGTGAAGTATATATGCGTATATTTGTTCTGCGGCATTGTAGCATCTGTTTGTTCGATAGTCAGTTGTTATATGGGAAACTTTTACGAATATGCAGGAGGTGCATCGGGTGCAATCTGCGGCTTGATGGGTATATTGATTGTTTTTGCCTTTTTTGGTAAAGGAAAGATATCAGATATTTCATTAAAGGATCTTATTTTTTTATCCGTGATCACAATATTGAATGGATATGTTTCGGAAGGCATAGATAATGCAGCGCATATAGGCGGATTGATAGCTGGATTATTTACAGGATTGCTTTGTGCATATATATGCTCGAAGAAGCAAAACTCAGGTACATGACAGTTGTAAAAGATGGCCTGATGTGATAAAATTAGCTGATGAAAATTAGTTTAGGAGTATGATTGGATGGGTACTGGAATTAGCATGTCAAGTGTCAACAAAATAAAAGAACTTGCGGCAAGCGGGGATTATAGTCTTGCATTGGATATACTTGAACATCAGGATTTGACCAGATCGCTTTCACCTCAGTTTATCAAGATTTGTGGTGAAGTTTACTATGAAAACGGACGTTATTCGGAAGCCAGAGCTGCTCTTGTAAAAGCCCACTCCATGGCGCCTGTTGGAAATAAGATTATATATTCACTGATTAAAGTGTATTTATCTGAGGGGTTTTACACACTTGTAGACACATATTATGACATCTATAAATTTAATCAAGATGAAAAAGATGCAGGTACATATCGTATAGAATACATGATTGCAAAAGCAAAACGAAAATCGTTCAAAGAGCTGTATGGAATTCTTATTTCAGCAAATGAAGCCGAAACGGATGCAGCTTGGGATTTTGAGATGTTGTTATTGTATGCTGCAATGGGAAATATGGAGAAACTTCAGTCGGAGGCTGAAATTTTCTGCGCGACCTATAAAGGTTCCCCATATATTGAGAATGTGAACCGGCTTAGAGATAAATCATATGATGTAGAGAAAACTATATATTGTTATCCTGCATCAGAACAGGAGGATGATTCAAAAGAACAGGAAGAGATCAGAACATTTGAACAAAAGGTTTTGGAAGCTGATCACCTTCGTATGTTCCCGAAAGACCCTAAGATTACTTTGATGGTCGATGATCGTGAACCCATACCAAATTCTGTGAAGTTCAAACAGATGTTGCTTAAATCTAAAGAAAAGAAAGAATTAAAGAAACAGCAGAAGAAAGAACAACAGGAAAATGAGCAGTCAGAGGAAAAAAAGGATAAAGGAAAGAGATTTCATATAGGACGACTGTCAAAGAAAGAAGAGGCTGCGATTGAAGAGGTAATTGCTGAAACAGGGAAGCTGCAACCGGACAAAGACAAATTACTGGATGAAGTAATGGCGGTAGAAGAGAATATAGATTCGACTCAGAGTGAAGATATAATGAAAGAGCCGGAAGAGCCGGAGACCGCTTCGATTGTTAGCGAAGAAAAGAATCTGGATCAGATATCAGAAGAATCATTCGATGAAAGTCTGGATGATTTTGATACTTCGGATATTACAGATGATTTCGATACAGTATTGATGGTTGACCCGGATGCGCTTGAACAAAGCGAGCCGGAGATCAAGACAACTGTCGAGGAAGAGACTGCGGAACCTGAGACTGAGACAATTGTCGAGGAAGAGACTGCGGAACCTGAGACTGAGACAACTGTTGAGGAAGAGACTGCGGAACCTGAGACTGAGACAATTGTTGAGGAAGAGACTGCGGAACCTGAGACTGAAGAAATTGTTGAGAAAGAGGCTGCAGAATCGGATACTGAAACAGTTATTGAAAAAGAAAATACAGAACCTGAGTCTGAAGAAAATACAGAGTCGGAGATTGTTGCTGAAGAAGCTGAGTATGCAGAACCTGCGGAGCCACATGAGGATGCAGAGGTAGCAGAGATTGCTGAACAGCTAGCAGAAGAAGACGAGACGGTTCTCATGGAAGAACCTCAGATAAGTGAAAATGAAGAGCTTTCGGGAGATGTTTCTGAATCTGAAGGAAAGAAAGATCATAAATTTGATATTGATGTTGCGATCCAGTCACTGGATGAATACAAATTTGATACAGACGATTGGGAAGACGATTCGTTTGAGCAGGCATATGAGGATGACGATATTGTAGAGATCTCGGAAGTGCCGGAAGATCTGATGCCAGATGAAAGTGATGAAGATATCATTCAGTCTGAGACAGAAGAAATCAAGCAGGAAGAAGATGTGGAAGCTGAAATCATTGACGAAGCGGAAGTTAATGTTGATATCGAAGCAGAAGAACCGGAACAGGCGGAGCCGGAGACGACAGAATCTGAACAGTCGGAAACAGATGCTTATATACCGGAAGAAACTGTCGACGTCACAACAGAAGCGTTTGATGAGTCGGTACCTGATGAACTCGATGAATCAGCTTCAGAAGTAATATCAGAACAGGATTATGATATAGATAATGATGCTTCTGAAACGGAGATTTCCGAAGCAAAGATTTTTGAAGCCGACGATTTTGAAATAAATGATCCTGCATCAAAAAATCCTGAAACAGAGGTTTTTGAAATAAAAGATTCAGAATCAGAAATCTTAGAACCGGTGGTTGAGAATTCTGCAAATGTAAATGGCAGAAAAATAGATTTTCCTACATTCAGATCAAGTCTTTTCCCTGATTATAACAGTGATAAACCACCTGTTGTAGAACATGTAAAGCATGAAGACATACAGGAAGAATACGATCAGAAGATGGCTGAAAATCTGAAAAAAGAGGAAGCTTTGATCAGTGAGACAGATGAATTGCTTGCAAGACTCGGAATCGAGCTTGGAACTAAATATGCATCAAACACTGATTATTTCAATATGCATCAGGACAGCTTTGTGTTAAATCCTTCAAGCGAGGATGAAACCGATGAATCGGAAAACATAAAGGGAAATGATAGTGCTTCAGAGTCCGAAGCTGTAAAGAAATCTGAATCAAAACATTCCGATGAAAAAAAATATAAGCTTAAGAAAAAATGACAAATAATTAGATTAATATAAATATTATTTTTTTATTTGATAATGTGGAAGGAGGCGTACAAATTGGCTATAGATCAAACAGAAGCTATGATTGCTGCGATTAAAGCACAGCTTGAAAAAGAAAGGGCTGCTGAAGCTGCAAAGCAGAAAAGACTTGAAGAAGAACAGGCTTTGAAGAATAAGAGCAGCAATAAAAAGAAAACTTCAGATAGTGGAAGCAAGAGCCAATACAAGACTTTGTCTGCTGAAGAACTTGCGCGTATTGAGGAGAAGAAGCGTCGTAAGAGAGAAGAAGCATTAGGTATTGTTCATGAGGATGAGCCTGAAGAGACAGAGAACAAAGAAGCTGAAGCTGAAAAGCCGGATACAAATAATATAGAGGCAGAGAGTGAAGCTAAAACAGAGAAAAAGAATGAAAAGCAGGAAATGCCAAAGATCAGTCTTAACCTCGGTGGTATTGCCGATGAGGGACTTGGTGGTGGCCTCGGCGGACTTGGTGGTGGCCTTGGAGAAGGCTATGGCGGTCTCGGCGGACTTGGCGGTGGCCTTGGAGAAGGAGCCGGCGGACTTGGTGGACTTGGTAGTGCACCTTCAGGAGAAGGCCTTTCAGGAAAACCGGGTGCGACAGGAGGCGGTCTTGGTTCGACTTTGAATATGAATGCTTCCCTTGAACCGAATAAGATAAAAGGTAAAGATAAGACAACGTTATCTGATGAAGCAGAACGATTTGACGAAGATGATATGACATCTGTTGTTTCAGATGATGCTGAATGGACACCGGGCAAGAATGTTAAGGTGAAAGAGGTTAAGACTAAAAAAGGAAATGACAAAAATGGTGATCTTTTCAGTATTTTACCTGACAGAAACAACGATGACGCGGATGTTTCATCTATGTATGATATAGATGATGACGATGAAGATGAAGACTTCCTTGGAGCCGGTATTGAGAACCTCTCCAATATTGATGAAACCAGCGAAGAAGAAGCTGCACGTATAAAGGCAGAAGAAGAAGCTAAGAAGAAGGCAGAGGAAGAAGCTAAGAAAAAAGCTGAAGAAGAAGCTAAGAAAAAAGCTGAAGAAGAAGCTAAACGTAAAGCAGCAGAGGAAGAGTCCAAAAAGAAAGCAGAAGAGGCACGTAAGAAGGCTGCGGCTGAAAAGGCAAAGGTTGAAGCCGAGACCAAGAAAAAACAGGCTATCGAACTTGCTGAACGTAAGGCTCAGGATGCAAAGTATGTCGTTGAAACAGCCAAGAAGACGATTGCAGATTCTGAAAAAGAAGAAAAAGAACTGAAATCACAGCTTGAAGAATGTGCAAAGAAAAAAGCCGCTTATGAAGATAAGCTGAAGGCAGAATTCGATGCAAAGAAGAAGGCTGATGAGAAACTCTTAGCAAAAGAAAATGCAGAGCTTGAAACAAAAGTAAAAGCTATCAATAAAGAGATAGAAGATACTAATAAGAAAGCAAAGGATGATTCGGATAAGGTATTAAAGGAGAGCAATCCTGAGACTATCAAGATGAAAATCATCAATGATGCACAGGCTGCAGCTGATGAAGTGATCAAAAAGCTTGCAGATGCTAAGAAAGCAAATATTGAAAAACATGAAGCTGAGTATACAAAGGCTTGCAAGGATGCAGAAACGGCTTCCGTAAAATTAGAGGAAGATAAGAAGAAAGCAATTGATGCTGCCAAGAAAAAGAAAGAGACACAGAATGACAAAGCTAAGAAGCTGATGGACGATGCAGAAAAGAATAAGCAGCGTGCAGGTGTTATCTTCACAGATTCCAAGAAGGCGGAGGAAGAAGCAGCTCTTAACCTTAAGAATACAACAGATATGGAGTCGGAGTCATTAAAGACATTAGCCGGACTTGAAAGCAAGCTTGCTGAGAGTGAAGGCAAACTTAAGACTGCGACGAATAACAATGATTCAGCAACAAAGGCTATTGATTCAGCAAAGAAATCATTAAAAGAAGCAGAAGCAAAAGAAGCTGAAGCGTTGAAGAAACTGGAAGAAGCCAGAACTGCAAAAGCAGCGGCAGAGTCCAGAATTTCAAAGGGTGAAGCTGATAAGAAGAAATTCCAGTCTGAAATTGATTTACTCAATAAAGAAAAGAAGACAACAAACGATGATATTGTTGCGACAAAGAAAGATGTAGAATCCTTTAAGTCAGCAAAGGCTGAAGCACAGCAGGCACTTGATGCAGCAAAGAAATCCGTAGTAGAGGCAGAAGATCTTCTTTCCAAGGCAGAAAATGCAGAGGAAGAAGCAGAAGAAATTCTGGAGAAGGCTAAGATTGAAGAAGAAGTAGAGATCCGGAATGCAGAAAAGGCTGCTTCAGATGGAAGAGAGAAACTGGATAAGGATAAGAAGTCCAGAGAGGATGCACGCGAGAAGTTCCTTGCAGATGAAGAAGAAAAATATGCAGCAGGCGAGGCTGCAGAACTTGAGAAAGTTCAGTCTGCTGCAATGACTGCAGAGAAGGAAGCTGTTGATGCCCAGAAGGAAGCAGAGAAAACAGCACAGAAGTTGCTTGATGATGCTAAGAAGAAAGAAGAAGAACTAAAACAGAAGATTGCCGGTTTGAAGACTGAACAGGAAGAACGTGTCGTTGCCAGAAAAGCTGCAAATGAAGAGGCAGTTAAGAAAGCAGAAGATAAAAAGAAGCATGATCTTGATTCTCTTCTGAAAGAAGAAATCAGTACAAAGAAGCAATTGGAAGAAGTAAGTGGCAGAGCTGCTGCTGCTGCAAAGGTTCTTGAAAAAGCTGTTAAGAAGGAAGAAGAAGCAAGAAAACAGGTTGAACTTTTAAAAGCAGGAAAGGTAGAAGAAGCATCTAAGATAGATGTATCCTTAGAAGCAACGGATGAAGCCGCTGTAGAAGCTGAACAGAGTGAGATTAATCAGGAAATGAAGAAAGCCCTGCCATCGGAAGCAAAGTATCTGTATAAGTATCTTTGTGTAAATCCTGCGGGCGCACAGATTGTGAATGTTCTTCAGACAATGAAAGTGGATCCGAAACGCTCAAAGAATCTCGTTATTCTCGGTCTGCATGGATTTGGTTCATCAAAGGTTGGAGAAGATTTTGCTGAGTGTTATTATGATCTTGGTTTCTGTACATCACCTGCAAAGGCAAAGGTTAGAGCAAAAGTAATCAATAGCGGTAAGCTTGCCGGTGCGGTTACAAAATTGAAAGGCGGATGCCTGATCGTTGAGAGCGCAGGACTTATAACACCTGAGCGGTTCAAAGAGATGGTTGATCTTTGTTCTTCGGAGAAGAATGATGTTAAGATAATTCTTACCGGTGAAAAGGTTGCACTTAGCAAGATGCTTGCAGATAATATGACACAGGCAAGAAGCTTTAACAATCGTGTTTATTTTGATCAGATTAAAGAAGAGAATATGATTGTAATTGCCAAAGAATATATCATTGAAAAAGGGTATAAATATGAAGATGGTATTGAGGGTAATATCAAGAATTTACTTCTTGCGATGGAGACTGGTAATATTGACAGGTTGTTAACTGCTGTAGACGAAGCGATGGAACGAGCAGATGCAAGAAATCCTGAAGCAAAGAAAGTTATGAAGACAGATATAAAGTAATGAAAAGTGAATATCGTAGGATAACATTTTCCAGTTTATATTTTGGTTGAAAAAAATGGTGCCAATGTTTATAATATTTATTATTGTAAACTTGGCACTTTTTTTACGCAGATCGGTTATCAAAGTCTGTATTTGTGTGAGATTTTTACAATCGGTACGATAACGTAAGAAACGAGTAGAAAGTTGTTTCTTATGGTTGTCAAACTTAAAGGAGATATAAGATAGTATGGATATAGGAATAGATTTGGGGACATCGAATGTATTGGTATATGTAAAAGGTCGTGGGGTTGTCATCAACCAACCGTCTGTTGTTGCATATGAGAAAAGTTCGAAACGCATTATTGCGATTGGAAATAAAGCAAAAAAGATGATCGGAAAGACACCGGAATCAATCGAAGTTGTAAGACCGCTCGTAAAAGGAGTAGTTTCAGATTATATTGTTACAGAGCGAATGTTAAAGGCATTTATCCGCAGTGCTATGGAGAAACGAACCGGGGTTGGCAGACCGAAAATATGTGTCTGTGTTCCCAGCGGAGTCACAGAAGTGGAGCGGAGAGCTGTAGAAGAGGCTGTTTACAGAACAGGAGCTAAGAGTGTTTATGTTATGGAAGAACCCCTTGCGGCTGCAATCGGTGCAGCAGTTGATATAGAGGAAGCCAAAGGAAATATGGTCATTGATATCGGAGGAGGAACAACAGATATTGCAGTTATATCACTTGGAGGAGCTGTAGAGAGCCGTTCGATTAAAGCAGCGGGGGATGATTATAATGCATCGATGATCCGATATATCAGAAGAAAGTATAATCTTCTGATCGGAGAACAAACTGCGGAGAAAGCAAAGATAGCGGTAGGATCGGTCTATGAGAGACCGGAGGACATCACCTATGTTGTAAAGGGAAGAGATCTGATCAAGGGACTTCCAAAGGCGATCACGATCACGGCAAATGAGACAATAGAAGCATTTGCAGATACAACTTCTCATATTTTGACGGCGATTCATGGTGTACTTGAGACGGCTCCGCCGGAGCTGGTTGCGGATATATCGGTAAATGGGATTGTTCTGACCGGTGGTGGCAGCCTGATGTATGGAATGGATAAGCTGATCAAGGAAAAAACGGGAATTGATACGTATGTTTCGGATAAAGCGTTAGAAGCAGTTGCACTTGGTGCCGGTATGTCGGTTGATATTGCAGCAAGAAAAGAAGATGCATAGAAAGCAGAGAAAAGAAAATGACAAATACACATAATTTTCTGCCGGTGAATAAAAAAGATATGATAGAAAGAGGATGGGAACAGCCGGACTTCGTGTTTATTACCGGAGACGCTTATGTGGACCATCCTTCTTTTGGTCCGGCAATTATCAGCAGAGTTTTGGAAGCACATGGATATAAGATCTGTATGATTCCACAGCCGGATTGGAAAGATGATAAGAGCATAGATGTATTCGGCAGACCAAGACTTGGTTTTCTGGTTTCCGGTGGCAATATGGATTCTATGGTCAATCATTATACTGTTTCAAAAAAACATAGAAGTATGGATTCCTATTCTCCCGGTGGAAAGATGGGGCTGAGACCGGATTATGCAACAGTGGTATATTGCAATCTGATCCGTAGAACGTATAAGGATGTTCCGATCATTATTGGTGGGATTGAAGCAAGTCTCAGAAGACTTGCACACTATGATTACTGGTCGAATAAATTAAAGCATTCAATTCTGATCGATTCACAGGCAGATCTGATTTCCTATGGCATGGGTGAACATAGCATGGTCGAGATTGCAGATGCGTTAGACAGCGGAATAGATGTCAGGGATATTACATTTATCAGAGGAACAGTCTACAAGACAAAAGATCTGTCCGGTGTAGAAGCTCCGGTGATCCTGCCTGATTATGCAGCACTTCAGGAAGACCGTTTAAAATATGCAGAAAGCTTTTATACACAGTATATCAATACAGATCCATATTCCGGAAAAGTGCTGGTGGAAGGATATGGCAACCGGGGATATGTTGTTCAGAATCCTGCGGCATATCCGCTCACACAGATGGAGATGGATGACGTATATGGGTATGATTACATGAACACCTATCATCCGATGTATGAAAAGGATGGGGGAATCCCGGCTATAGCAGAGGTGAAGTTCAGTCTGGCAAGCAACCGTGGATGCTTTGGCGGATGCAGCTTCTGTGCACTAACTTTTCATCAGGGAAGGATCGTTCAGACCAGAAGTCATGAGTCGATCATTGAAGAAGCAAAGCGCATGACGAAAGATCCGGAGTTTAAAGGATATATCCATGATGTTGGAGGACCTACGGCGAATTTCAGACATCCGGCATGTGAAAAACAGATGAAATACGGCGTATGCCAGAATAAACAGTGTCTGTTTCCAAAACCATGTCAGAACCTGAATGCCAGTCATAAAGATTATGTTGAGCTGCTTCGTAAATTAAGACGGATACCCGGGGTGAAGAAGGTATTTGTAAGATCCGGTATTCGATTTGACTATCTGCTTGCGGATCACGATGATACCTTCTTACGGGAGCTTTGCCGGTATCATATCAGCGGACAATTAAGGGTTGCGCCGGAGCATATTTCAGATAATGTCTTAAAGTACATGGGTAAGCCGTCGAATCAGGTATATGAGACATTTATAAAAAAATATGAGAAGATCAACGAGCAGTATGGATTGAAACAATATGCAGTACCTTATCTTATGTCCTCACATCCGGGCTCTACGTTAAAAGATGCAGTAGCGTTGGCAGAATATATCCGTGATATCGGATATATGCCGGAGCAGGTACAGGACTTTTATCCGACACCATCAACGATCTCGACCTGTATGTATTACACAGGAGTAGATCCGCGTACGATGGAACCGGTATATGTTGCGAGAGACCCACATGAGAAAGCAATGCAGCGTGCACTGATCCAGTACAGAAGACCGGAAAATTATGATCTGGTAAAGGAAGCCCTGATAAAGGCAGGACGGAAAGATCTGATCGGATTCGAAAAACATTGTCTGATCACTCCGAGAAAGATGGATAGGAATACTTCGGGATATAAAGATGTCCATAAAAAGAATCCGTCAGGACAGGCAACACGGAATCAGAATAACAAGAACAGTAATCATAGAAAACAGGATAAATCCGGTAAAAATTCAGGAAGTTATAAATCCGGGCAGGATAACAGAAACAGCAGAATCGGGAAACCTGCAGGACAAAATGATAAAAAATATCAAAAACAGAAAACAGGAAAGAAAAAACACTGATATTTTATATAAAATTAAGAAAATAACCAGAAATGAAAAAATAATGATTTCTAATGCGTGCATTTCATTTTTGGTTGCGTGGTACTTTCTTTTGTGCTAGAATGTAGCCAGAAAGTGTGTTGTTATGTCAATAATGGTCATTATTGTGCCGTTTACAGCATAAATGTACCATGATATAACACTTACATTATAAAAAATTACGGAGGATTTCATTATTATGGCAAAGAAAATTGTATTAGCAGGCGCATGCCGTACAGCTATCGGTACTATGGGCGGATCATTAAGCACAACACCAGCTCCGGTACTTGGTTCAATCGTTATCAAGGAAGCTTTAAACAGAGCAGGAGTTCCTGCAGATCAGGTAGATCATGTATATATGGGTTGTGTAATCCAGGCAGGTCTTGGACAGAATGTTGCACGTCAGGCATCAATCAAAGCTGGTCTTCCAATTGAGACAACTGCTGTTACAGTTAATGTTGTTTGTGGTTCAGGTCTGAACTGTGTAAATATGGCTGCTCAGATGATCGAAGCAGGAGATGCTGATATCGTTGTAGCAGGTGGTATGGAAAACATGTCAATGGCTCCATATGCTGTAATGCAGGGACGTTTCGGATACAGAATGAATGATGGTAAACTTGTAGATACAATGGTACATGATGCTCTTTGGGATGCATTCAATGATTACCATATGATCAAGACTGCTGATAACATCTGTGAGCAGTGGGGACTTACTCGTGAAGAACTTGATGAGTTTGCAGCAAAGAGCCAGCAGAAGGCTGTAGCAGCTCAGGAGTCAGGTGCATTTGACGCAGAGATCGTTCCAGTTATGGTTAAGAAGAAAAAAGAGATGGTTGAGTTCAAGAAGGATGAGGGACCAAGACCTGGTACAACAGTTG
>OLRV01002239.1_pt1 | contig 15151 bp, 15 predicted proteins | sample 1672421 | NCBI WGS metagenome assembly OLRV01 (sample SAMEA3136684, study PRJEB25190) | human gut metagenome | biome: human gut; feature: human-associated habitat; material: faeces | place: Austria | collected 2013
TGCAGAACTGGGGCGCGAACCACGGCGCGATCTCCTATGGCCACGTCGGCGCGGACCTCATCACGCTCTGCTCGATGCTGCGCATCCCCGTTTGTATGCACAATGTTCCGGAGCAGGATATCTTCCGTCCGGCAGCGTGGAACGCGTTCGGCATGGACAAGGAGGGCCAGGACTACCGCGCCTGCGCCGCCTACGGCCCGATGTACAAGAACATCCGCTGAGCCTTCCGAAGGGCGGGCGGCAGAATAGACTCCCTGAAGACTGACGCAATGCTTCAGCGGGAGCAATCATGGATGTCTGTGATTGCTCCCGCTGTTTTCGGCAATACAGGAGCATTTCATCTGCCGCCTTGAGTTTCTTCGCGGATTCGTATATACTGTATGGCAGATAAATGGAAAGCAGAGGAGGGCGCAGGATGTCCGGCGACGAGGCATTGTATCGGCAATATCTGTCCGGCGACGACACAGGGCTGGAGGCTCTGATGAAACAATACGGCGACCCTCTGACGATGTACATTGACGGCTATCTGCACGATGTCCATGAGGCGGAGGAGCTGATGCTCGACGTTTTCGCCTATCTTTTCACAAAGAAGCCGAGGATCCGGGATGGAGGCTTTAAGGCGTATCTGTATAAGGCGGCGCGCCACATGGCGCTGCGCTGCAAAAGCAGGCGGAAGCGCCTGTTCAGCCTCGATGAGCTGGCGGACGAGCCGGACGGCAGGCTTCTGGCGGAGGAGGTCGTCCGGACGAAGGAGCGCAGCCGCATCCTGCACGTCTGCATGGACGAAATGAACCCGGACTACCGCGAGGCCCTCTATCTCACCTATTTTGAGGGCATGAGCTACGCACAGGCCGCGCAGGTCATGGGCAAAACGGTGAAGCAGATCACAAACATGGTATATCGCGGAAAGAAAAGCCTGCGCAGGCTGCTGGAACGGGAGGGGATCACAAATGCGGAGCTATGAGGAACGGTGCGCGGAGGTGAAACGGCGAATTGCCGCAGAAAAGCGGAAGAAACGGCTCCGGCGCGGCAGGCTCGTTATGGCAGCAGCTGCGGCGGCGTGCCTTGCGCTGCTCGCTGGCGTCTCGATCGCCATGCCCGGCATGACCGCGCAGCTTCAACCCGACAGCTGCACCGGCTTTGAGACGGCGGCCAGTATGTATGGCGGCAGAGACGCGTTGGGGTATATTATCGTCGGACTTCTGGCTTTCCTTTTGGGTGTGTGCATGACCATCCTGTGCTTCCGTCTGCGGCAGATGGAGCGGGACGAGAAAGACGAGGGACAGCATGGAGCTGATTGAAAATCTGCTGCAATTACTGGTCACGTTCGCCGGGGCGTGCCTTGCCGGCTTTGCGTATTGGAAAAGCAGAGCGCAGAAGTATTTTCTGCTGTTCTGCTTCTACGGCTGCTTCGCGCTGGGCGCGCTTTACTGGACGCTGTATCTGCTGCTGTTTGGCGCGACGCCGCGTGTGTTTTATGTGTCGGAATTCGGCTGGGTGGCCAGCATGATCTTCCTGCGCATTTTGCAGGCAACGCTCTCTGGCCCGGACGAACGTGCCTTCCGCTGCCGGGTGGTATGGCTGGCGCCGCTGGTCGGCGTGCCGCTGATGGTGTTTTACTGCACCTATGGGGATATCCTCTCCAACCTGATCTGGTGCGGCATGATGATCGCGCTCTCCTTCTGCTCCATACGGGGCCTCGCTTATGCGCGTCGTCAGACTGGTGCGGCGCGGGATATGCGGCACTTTCATACCGCCGTGCTGTGCTTTGCTGCGTCTGAATATCTCCTTTGGACGGCCGGCTGCTTCTGGCAGAACGATTCGCTGGCAAGCCCGGCCTTCTGGTGCGATATTCTGCTGACGCTCGCCATTCTGGGCCTGCTGCCCGCTACGAGAAAGGCGGTGCGCACATGACCTACATTGAAAACATTTTCATCTGCATGGCCTCGCCGCTGCTGGTCGCCGCCCTGTGCATGGGCAGGCGGCGGCTGCGCTTCTTCCTGTTCGGCGTTGCCGGGATGGGGGTGTGTCTGCTCTCGGCCTACATCAATACCTTTCTTGCGGCGGTGTATCAGGCGGACGCGCTTGCCGCCACCGTGGAGATCGCCCCGGTGGTGGAGGAGGTGATGAAGCTGCTGCCGCTGGTGTTTTACCTGCTGGTATTCGAGCCGGAGGCGGAGCGGATCAAGCCCGCCGCGATCACAGCGGCGCTTTCCTTCGCCACCTTTGAAAATGTGTGCTATCTGATCCAGAACGGAGCCGGCCGTTTTTCCTTTATCTTTTTCCGGGGCTTCGGGACGGGGGCCATGCACGTGCTCTGCGGCCTGATCGTCGGCGGAGGGCTGACGTATGCGTGGCAGCGGACGTGGCTGAAAATCGCCGGAACCTGCGGCCTTTTGGGCGCGGCCATCACCCTCCATGCGATCTATAATCTTCTCATCGCCTACGGCGGCACGGCGCAGTACATCGCCTATGTTCTGCCGGTCCTGCTGATCACCGCAGGCAAGCTGCGCATTTTTCGCTCACTGGGAGGCAGTGGGCTTGCCTGAGCGTCCGCAGCTTTTTGCAATGCACGAAAAAGCTTTTAGCGTCAGCTGCCAAGCGCGTATGTGCGCCTGGCAGCTGACGCTAATGTTACGGCATACTATGAACCGCTATGGAGATCAGCGCCGTCGCCATTCCCGGAGGCGAGGGTATAAAGGCCGCTCAGATAGGCCCATGTCGTCTGGTCGATCTCGCCGGTCTGCGGGAGTGCGGCCAGCCGTTGCAGCCATTTGACCGCCGCGACCGAGGGCGCGTCGTGAACCCCGGTCACGGTCAGCGCCGGGGCGTTGACGTAAAAGCGCGCAAGTGCCTGAAGCATGGATTGGATCAAAAACAGGTGCGAGTTCCGGCTGCCTGCGGCAAGCGTGCGGTTCGGCGTCCAGCAGACCGTGACCGGCGCGGCGGGCAGGACGGACGGGCTTTGGACGGTATAGACCGCGACGAGTTTGTTCCACGTCGCGTTGTCCGTTTCACCGGTGACGGGCAGAGCGTTCTGCCGCTGGAATTCCCGGACGGCCTGCACGGTGTTCGGCCCGTAAATGCCGTCCGGTACGAGCTTTAAAAGCGTCTCGTCCACGTGCGCGATGGTGCGGAGCATTGTTTGAAGGCTCCGGATGGGCTGACCGACGTAGTTGGCGGGTGTGTTCATACGCTGTGCACCTCCCTGTCCTGCATACCCGACTTGAGCGTTATCCCCGGAAACTGCACGAAGCGCGTGGACTGCGCGTGCTGCAATAAAAACTGCATCCCCGCCAGATCGGACGCGCTCTGCGCGTCCGGTGTGCCGGTCGGGGCGCTTCCGGTCAGACGCTGGAAGACCGCGAGACTTTTTTTCGTCTGTGCGTCCAGATTCCCGGTCTTTTTCGGCGCGTCCAGCTCCGGGAAGGCCGCCGCTGCGGCAATCAGCTGCTCCTGCAAATCAGCCTCCGTCACAGCCATCGGCGGACGCGTGAACGGGAAGAGCGCTTCGTTTCCGAAAACGGTCGTCTCGATGCCCGCAAACTGCGAATAGATGCTGTCCCACGTCGCGCGGTCGACTGTGCCGGTTTCCGGCAGGCCGTAGGCACGCTGGAACGTTGTGACGGCCTGCGTGGTTGTGTCGCCAAACACACCGCTGACCGGCGGCTCCTGCACGGCGGAATTGAACTGGGAAACAACGGACAGCATATATTGCAGGTGCGTCACCTTCGCGCCCTGTTCGCCGGGCAGGATCTGCTCGGGGTATTCCCACGAATAGCCGTAGAACGTCTGCCCCAGCGATTGCAGCTCGCCCAGCTTCAGAACCGCCGTATAGAGCATCACGATTGTGTACCATGTCGCGCGGCCCACAATGCTGTCGACTGTCAGAGAAAAAATGGACTGGAACGCGCGCACGGCGTTTTCCGTCGCCTCGCCAAAGATGGCGTCGACAGGAACCTTGGGAATGGCGGGGTAGTTCTGCGAAATGCGGTTGAGCGCGACCTGCAAAAACGACACGTTCACGCCGATATCGCCCCGCCGCACGGGGCTGCCGGGGTAGGACTCCTGCAAATTCTGCACGGGCGCGTTCGTCACAAACTCCACGTCCTCCCCGTAATAGGTGCGCAGAATGTCGATGGAGTTTGCGCCGTCCTGCGCCAGATACTGCGACCCCCACTGGCTCAGACCCGAACACGTGACCGTCACGCCGTTGCAGAATTTTGCCGCCAGCGGCTCGACAAAGCCCTGCTTCCGCAGATAATCCGTGAACAGCTCGTCGACCAGCTCGGAGATATTTTCATAGATGTTGCGGCCATTGATAAATTTCTGGTCAATGGCCGTCGAGGACGTGATATCGAAGGAATACCCCCGGCTGCGGTAATACTCGGTGTAGACCCGATTGAGCGCGAACGAGATGATCGCCAGCGCGTTGGCCCGCAGCGCGGCAGGCTCCCACGTCGGGTAGACCTCGCTGGACAGGACGTTTTTCACATAGTCGGAAAACGACACGGTAACATTTTCCGCGTTCGAATCCGGCGAACCGAGATGAACGGTGATGCTTTCGGGGATGTACGGGGCGATCGTCGCCAAAAAGCTCCCTCCTTTACAGATCCTGCGCCTGCGATGGGATGTCGAATTCCTGCGTCTGCGCGTAGCTGTCCGGCAGCGTCGGCGTCGGGATAAGCACGATCTGCTGTAGCGTCTGGATACCGGGGAAGATCTGCGCGTTGTGGATGAACACGCGGTCATAGCCCGCACGCTCTCCGCGCAGGTCGACAAGGGCGTAGGGCATCTCGGCGGTTTGCCGCGTCTGGCTGTCGGACGCCGGGGGCGTGGGAACGTCAAAGGGCTCGGTAAAGCCGTCATAATTTGTCATGCGCACGGCCAGCAGCTCCTGCCTGCCGTCCGGCAGCTCCTGCGTGATGGTGAGCGTCGCGCCCGGAATGGGGATCTGCGCGGCGGATGTCACGATCTGCGCGGTCACGGTTCCGTATTCCTGCATTATACCGCCTCCTTTTTGCTTTCAGCCGTTAGCATATGCGGCAAACACAAAATTTGTGCATGAACAGAGGCTGTCCTGCGGATACTAGATAAAAAAGCAAGGGAGCGGAGCAGTATGAACATGACCCCGAAGGAATATAACCGCTATGTGGCGCGGCTGGCTAAAAAATCGCCGCTGGGAAAGGATCTGCTGAACAGCTTTCTCATCGGCGGCCTGATCTGCGTGGTCGGACAGCTGATTCTGAACGGCTACACCGCGCTGGAGCTTTCTGAGCAGGACGCGGCGGCGGCCACCTCGGTCAGCCTCGTGTTTTTGAGCGCTGTCTTGACGGCCCTGAGCGTCTATGACGATCTGGCGAAGATCGCGGGCGCGGGAACACTCGTGCCGATCACGGGCTTTGCCAACGCGGTCGTCTCGCCGGCAATTGAATTCAAGGCCGAGGGCTTCGTCACCGGCATGGCGGCCAAAATGTTCATCATCGCCGGCCCCGTCATCGTCTACGGCACAGTTGCCAGCGTTCTTTACGGCGTGATCCTCGTGATTTTCGGCGGTTAGACTTCCCTTTGGGCGGAAAATCGGGTATAATCAGGTTGTAATTCGATTCCTCTCAAATTCTGGCGGGAGCGGGACGCTGCTCCGCCCGACGGGCCGCAGTGATTTTTGGGGAATTTACGGCGAATGCGAAGACTCTTGCCCATTTTAGCGTAGGGGCGGACGACTCTGTCCGCCCGCAAAATACTGCGTTTTCGCGGAAATCTGCGGCGAATTTGCGACATTTTCGGGCCGACAGAGTCGTCGGCCCCTACAGGGTGCGTTAAAACACGCAATAGAAAACCACTCACGCTCATTACATAAAGGAGACACCTCATGTCCAACAGAACCATCTGCCTCATCAACGATTCCTTCCCACCCGTAACAGACGGTGTTGCGAACGCGGTCGTCAATTATGGCCGCGCGATCACCGAGAGCGGGAGCAGGGCCGTCGTCGCAACGCCGGCCTATCCCGGTGCGGATGACAGCGGCTTCTCATTCCCGGTCGTGCGCTATCCCAGCATCGACATGACGAAGCTCGTCGGCTATCATGCGGGCTTGCCGTTCTCGGAGAAGACCATGCAGACGCTCATGGAATACCCGTTCGATCTTATCCACTGCCACTGCCCGATCACCTCCGCCGTCCTCGCGCGCGAGCTGCGCGCCCGCATCCACGTCCCGGCGGTCTTTACGTACCACACCAAGTTTGACATTGACATTGCCAACGCCATCCACGCAAAGCTTTTGCAGGAGGGCGCAAAAAAGCTGCTCGTCGACAACATCAGCGCCTTCGACGAGGTCTGGACGGTCAGCCATGGGGCAGGGGAGAACCTGCGCTCGCTCGGCTATCAGGGCGACTGGCGCGTGATGCCGAACGGCGTCGACTTCGCACGCGGCCGCGTACCGGAGGAGGACGTGCGCGCGGTCTGCCGGGACTTTGATCTGCCGGAGGGCGTGCCGGTTTTCCTGTTCGTGGGCCGCATGATGTGGTACAAGGGCCTGCGCATCACGCTGGACGCGCTCAAAAAGCTCAAGGACGCGGGGCACCCGTTCCGCATGGTCTTCGTCGGCAGCGGCGGGGATAAGGACGAGGTTGTCGCCTACGCAAACGAGCTTGGGCTTTCGGACTGCGTGTTCTTTACCTCGCCCCAATATGACCGCAGCGTCATCCGCGCGTGGTACTGCAGGGGCGATCTGTTCCTGTTCCCGTCGACGTTCGATACGAACGGCCTTGTCGTGCGCGAAGCGGCGGCCTGTGAGCTGGCAAGCGTGCTGGTGCGCGGCAGCTGTGCCGCAGAGGATATCACGGACGGCAGAAACGGCTTCCTGATCGAGGAAAACGCAGACTCCATGGCAGCGCTGCTCGCAAAGCTCTGCCATGAACCGGAGGTCCTGAAGCGCGTGGGCAGGCAGGCGCAGGAGGAAATTTATATTTCCTGGGACGACGCTGTCCACCGCGCGCAGCAGCGCTATGAGATCGTGATCGAGCAGTACCGCTCCGGCGGCCATTCCGCCCGCCGCCGCTTCTCCGACGAGTATTACCAGTCGCTTGGCCTGTGCGTCGACGTGCTCAAACGCAGCCGCGAACACCTGCGTGAGCAATGGGACGCTTTCGCGGAGCACTTTCAGTAACGATATGCAAAACGCCGGAGGGCGCTCCTTTGGAGGCCTCCGGCGTTTTTATGCCCTGATTCAGTTTTTCAGCTTCCACGCAAGGTCGTTCAGGAACAGCTCATGCTCCAAGCCCTCGACCGTGGTGTCCTTCGTGATGTGGACAAATTCGATTTCCATCATTCTCGCCCAGTCGCGCAGCTGCTCGGCAGTCACGTCGTAGGAAAGAACGGTGTGGTGTGCGCCGCCAGCGGTGATCCAGCATTCGACGCCCGTGGTGAGATCGGGCATCGCGCGCCACATAACGCGGGCGACCGGCAGGTTCGGCATGGGCATGATAGGCTTGACGGCCTCAATATCCTGCACGATGAGGCGCAGTCTGCCGCCCATGTCGATGAGGCTCGTGACAACGCCCTTGCCAGCCTTGCCTTCAAAGACGAGACGGGCGGGATCCTTTTCGTTCATGCCGATGCCGAGGAAGTGCGTCTCGATGCGCGGACGGCCCGATGCAACGGACGGGCAGACCTCGAGCATATGCGCGCCGAGGGAATATTCCTGCCCCTTGACGAGGTGATAGGTGTAGTCCTCCATGAACGCGGATGCGCCGTTGCCGTTTTCGCCCATGGTCTTCAGAATGGCGGTCATGGCCGCGACCTTCCAGTCGCCCTCGCCGCCGTAGCCGTAGCCCTGCGCCATCAGATGCTGAGAAGCGAGGCCCGGCAGCTGCTCCATGCCGTAAAGGTCCTGGAACGTATTCGAGAACGCCTTGCAGCCCTCCGCGTCCATCATCTTCTTCATGGCAATTTCTTCACGTGCCTGATAGCGGATGGCATTGATATCGTCGGTCGCAAAGTCATACTTTTCGCGGTAAACGGCCATGAGTTCGTCAATTTCAGCCTCAGAAACGGCATTCATCTCCTTCACGAGATCGCCGACGGCCCAGGTGTTGACCTCCCAGCCGAGCTTCTTCTGTACCTCTACCTTATCGCCCTCGGTGACGGCGACGTTGCGCATATTGTCGCCGAAACGCATGACCTTCATGTCCTTCGAGACGGCCACGCCGATGGCCGCCTTCATCCAGCTGCCGATGCGCGCCTGCACGTCCTCATCCTGCCAGTACCCGGCGATGATCTTGCGCGGCTTGCGAAGTCTCGCGCCGATGAAGCCGTGCTCGCGGTCGCCGTGCGCTGCCTGATTGAGGTTCATGAAGTCCATGTCGATCTCTTCATTGGGAATTTCGCGGTTATACTGCGTGGCGAAATGCAGCCACGGCTTCTGGAGCAGATCCAGACCGTTGATCCACATCTTCGACGGGCTGAACGTGTGGCACCACGTGACGATACCGGCGCAGAAATCATCATAATTGGCCTCTTTCACGACCTGCGTGATCTCAGCGCTGGATTTAGCTGTGACCTTGTATTTGAGCGGATACGGCAGCACGGCGGACAGCTTCTGCGCCATTTCCTCCGCGCGATTGGCGACGGTGGTCAGAACGTCCTCGCCATAGAGCGTCTGCGAGCCGACGATGAACCAGAATTCATAGTGTTTCATAGTATCTCTCCTATCAAAATTACAGATTGCGGTGCTTATTCGTCCTTGTTTTTGCGCGAGAGCACCAGACTCTGGATCACAAGGAACAGACATATCATAGCAGAAACCGTGATATTTGTCCACCATGCCTCGTCAAGTCCCAGCGAGGAGACGATATTCTTGATCGTGCTCAGGGACAAAACACCAAAGAGCGTGCCGATGATATTGCCGACGCCGCCGGTCAGCATTGTGCCGCCGATGATGGAGGACGCGATGGCGTTCATTTCCGCGCCGCTTGCGTGCGACGGGGAGCCGGAGCCGACGTGCAGGAAATACACGAAGCCGCCGATGCCTGCGAGAATGCCGCAGATGAGGTGCGCGAGGAATTTCGTGCGCTTGACGTTGATGGCCAGCATATTGGCGCTGTAGCTGTTGCCGCCGACCGCATAGACGCTTCTGCCGAACTTCGTCCAGCGGAGCACCACGAACAGAACTGCCACGACCACGAGCGCCACAACAACGCCGATCTCCACATAGGCAGGAACATACGCGCCCAGCTTATTGACGGAGCCCATGCCGGGCACATAGATGCGCGTTTCTTTCAGCGCCTTGAACGCCGCGTTTTCGACGTTGAACTGCGTGGCGTTTACAATGGTCGTCATGCCCTTGGCAAAGAACATCCCCGCAAGCGTGACGATGAACGGCTGGATTTCAAGATACGCGATCAGGAAGCCCTGCACGAGGCCGAACGCCGTGCCGATGCCGAGCGCCAGCAGGATGGCCGTCAGGACAGTCCCGCCCTGATAGTCGAGATTGACCGCGCAGCTCATGCAGACGAGCGCCGTGAGCGTGCCGACGGAAATGTCAATGCCGCCCGTGATCATGACGAGGCTCATGCCGCACGAAAGAATGAGCAGCGCCGCGTTTTCGTTGAGGATATTGAAGAACGTCTGCGGCTTTTTGAAGCCGGAGCCGAGAAACAGCACCGCGCACACGTACATGACGGCAAAGACGCAGATCGTGATGATCAGCAGCAGCTTTGCGTCCGTCAGACGGCCCTTGCGCGCGAGCGAAGGCGCTTTTGTATTATTCCGCATGGGTGCCGGCCTCCTTCTTTTCTTCGGTTCTGTGCCGCTTTTTGAGCGCTTCCAGCTTTTCGCGGACAGTCGGCGCACTCAGCACGACGAGGATGATGACCACGACCGCCTTATACGCGGGCAGCGCACTGGAAACGACGTTGAACTTAAAGAGTGTTGTCGTAAGGAACTGGATGACATACGCGCCGAGGACGGAGGCCCAGATGTTGAACTTGCCGCCCGAAAGCGCGTTGCCGCCGAGCGCAACAGCCAGGATCGCGTCCATTTCGATGTCCTTGGCCACAACGGAATAGTTGATGGTGGAGAAGCGGCTGACCTTGATAAAGCCCGCAACGGCCACGCACAGGCCGAGGATGACATAGGTCAGGAACTTCACAAACTGCGGATGGATGCCGTTGAGCCGCGCGGCGCTGGCGTTGATGCCGACCGCCTGCGAGTAAAGCCCGATATTCGTGAACCGCAGCAGCGCCCATGCGAGAACCATGCAGATCACGGCGATGAAGATCGGCGTCGGGACTGCCACGCCCGGCAGGAAATTGCCCGCCGCCTCGAGTTTGTCGAGTTTGTCGATGTCGGTCTGCAGCTCCTTCTGCCTGACCGTACGGTTATGCTCCACGGCGTAGGCCATGCATGAATCGACCGTCCACACCGGCTCTTCCGCCTGCATGGTGCCGCAGATGAGCAGGGTGGCTGCGAGGGTTATCTTATGTCTGAGTTTCATCATTGTCGTGTTTTTTCTCAATTTAGGTTCAAACTTTGTGCCATTTGTGTAATTGGTTGTTCTATAGTGCGATATGAAAAACAGATAGAAAACGGTTGTCAAAAAATTAGACACATTTTGTCTAATTTTTTGTCACGCAATCATTTCTTTATCCGCCGATTTTGGTCTATTTTTGTAAGGAGAAGAAACCACAATCAACATACGGACACATGGCACAGCGAGGCACTTTATTAATCATCGACGACAACCGTAACATTCTGACTTCGTTGCAGTATCTGCTCAATGACTATTTCGGGCAGGTGCTTACGCTCGACTCGCCCGTTTCCGTGCCGTCGTTGCTCCGCCGTCAGCCGGTCGACGTGGTGTTGCTCGACATGAATTTCTCCGCCGGTATCAACAGCGGAAACGAAGGGCTTTTCTGGCTGCGGAAAATCAAGCAGCAGTCGCCCGCTACGGCTGTGGTGCTTTTTACGGCCTATGCCGACATTCATCTGGCGGTGACCGGTATCAAGGAAGGTGCTGCCGACTTCGTGGTGAAGCCGTGGGACAAAGCCCGCTTGATTGCTACGCTGCAGGACGCCCTTGCCTCCGTGCAGAAGCCGGAGCGGAAACAGCGCGAGGAGGACTCGCCTGAAATGTATTGGGGACATTCGGCTGCCATACGTCCTGTGCGGATGCTGGTGGAGAAGGTGAGTTCCACGGATGCCAATATCTTGATTACGGGCGAGAACGGAACCGGCAAGGACATGCTCGCACGGGAGATTCACCGGCTGTCGGGACGCAGTGGCGGCCCGATGGTGTCGGTCGACATGGGTGCCATCTCCGAATCGCTCTTTGAGAGCGAGCTGTTCGGCCATGTGAAGGGGTCGTTTACCGATGCCCATGCCGATAGGGTGGGACGCTTCGAGGCAGCCGACGGCGGTACGCTCTTTTTGGACGAAATCGCCAATCTGCCTTATTATCTGCAGCCCAAACTGTTGACCGCGTTGCAGAAACGGTGCTTCACGAAAGTGGGAAGCAACCAGCCGCAGCCGACCGACATTCGCCTTATCTGCGCCACCAACCGCAACCTGGAGGAAATGGTCAGAAACGGTGAGTTCCGCGAGGACCTGCTCTACCGCATCAACACCATCCATATCCACCTGCCTGCCCTGCGTGAGCGCAGAGAGGACATCCTACCGCTTGCCCGCCGTTTCCTGCGGCTCTATAACGCGCAGTACGGCCGCATGGTGGAGCAAATCGCCCCCGACGCCGAGCGCATCCTGCTGGAGCATCCGTGGTCGGGCAACATCCGCGAGCTGCAGCACGTCATGGAGAAAGCCGTTATTCTTTCCGACGGCTACGATCTGACGGCCGGTTGCCTGTCGCTTTCGCGTCCGCTTGGAGAGAAGGCGGCGGAAGCACAGGGCAGCGAGCCGCAGACGCTGGAGGACATGGAAAGCCGGATGATACGCCAGGCCATCGAGCAATGCGGCGGCAACCTGTCGCAGGTGGCTACCCGTCTGGGCATTACCCGACAGACACTCTACAATAAAATGAAACGCTATGGCATTTAGACGCATTCTTTCGCTTCTGCTGCGCGCGTCGCTCATCGTCGGCGGTACGGTTCTGCTCACGCTGGGCATCGTGTGGGGCACGTCTGGCTGATGGCCGGGGGTGTCGTGCTGTATGCGGTGCTGGGTTACATGAACCTCGTGGCGCGGAGGCGGATGCGTGAGAAGTGCTGGCTGATGCTGGAGGCTATCCGCAACAAGGACTATACGTTCCGTCTGCCTGTCGGCAATCTCTCGGAGAATGAGCGCATTCTGCAGGACACCGTCAACCGCTTCGGCGTGCTGATGGGCGCGCAGAAGGAGCAGATGGAGCAGCGCGAGCGTTTCTATGAGTTGATTCTTTCCAACGTTACCTCTGGAATCATCGTCCTTGACGACGACAACCGTATCCTTCAGAGCAACCCTGCCGCCGCCCGCCTGCTCGGACTTCCGGCAGTCAGCTCGCTTCAGCAGCTCGGCCATTTCAATCCCCGGTTGCCGGAGAAGCTGGGACGCTTGTCGGCCGGCGACCGCTGTGACATCCGATTTTCGACCAACAGTCGGGAAGTGGCGCTCTCCGTGCGCACGTCGGCCATACAGCTCGACGGAAAGCGCGTCAGGGTGCTGTCGCTCAACGATATTCGCAATGAGTTGGACGCCAAGGAACTGGCCTCTTGGATTAAGCTCACGCGGGTGCTTACGCATGAAATCATGAACTCGATTGCGCCCATCGTTTCGCTGAGCGAGACGTTCATGAAGCGGGACGACGTTGTGGGCAGTCCGCTCTACAAGGGCATTGAGGCCATCCATGACACTTCGGTGGGGCTGACCAACTTCGTGGACACCTACCGCAAGTTCTCCGCCCTTCAGCAGCCGGTGCCTGAGCCTTTCTACCTGAACGAGCTTGTCAGTCAAATCAGGGAGCTTCACGTTGTGCCTTCCCATATCCGGCTCACGCTCCAGATTGAGCCGGAAGACCTGATGCTCTACGCTGACCGCAACCTGATACGCCAGGTGCTGATTAACCTGTTGAAAAACGCCGGTCAGGCCATCGGCGACAAGGAAGGCCGCATTCATATCCATGCCTATACCACGATGGATGAGCACATATTCATCAAGGTTTCCAACGACGGCGAGGTGATTCCCGACGATGTGGCGGAGGAGATTTTCGTGCCTTTCTTCACCACCCGTCCTGACGGAAGCGGCATCGGGCTGTCGCTCGCACGGCAAATCATGCAGCTTTCCGGCGGCAGCATCAGCCTGCTGCGGGCAGGAACCAACGGGTGGAACACGACCTTTGTGCTGGAATTTGAATAGCGGGCCGGTGCTTGCATTTTTCCATCGTTCGACGCGGATTTCGGACGTTGTCAGGTCGAAAACGGGGAATGAACGGTGATTTTAGGTGAAAATGTGACAATTTGTAAATAGATTAACATCTATTTTCTTGTTTATCAGGATTAAATTACTAACTTTGTTGCCAGTCGGAGCAAGATGTGCCCGCATATCATAAAAACACAATACTATGAATAAAGAACTTGAAATGAATGCCAACCCATTGGTTGAGTTTCTACAGAAACCTGCTTCTGAATTTACGAAAGCAGACATCCTTACTTATATCAAGGAAAAAGAAATCCGTATGGTGAATTTCATGTATCCGGCACAGGACGGCCGCATGAAGACACTGAATTTCATGATTACTAATCTGGCTTATCTGGAGACCATCCTCACTTGCGGCGAGCGTGTGGACGGCTCAAGCCTTTTCCCCTCCTACATCGAGGCCGGCAACAGCGACTTGTACGTCATTCCGCGTTTCCGCACGGCGTTTGTCGACCCGTTTGCCGAAATTCCGACACTCTGCCTGCTCTGCTCTTATTTCAACAAGGAAGGCGAGCCGCTTGACAGCTCTCCCGAGCAGACACTCCACCGTGCAGCCGAGGCCTTCACGAAGTCGACAGGCATGACTTTCGAGGCAATGGGTGAGTTGGAATACTATGTTATCGCCGAGGACGACGGTATGTTCCCGGCTACCGACCAGCGCGGCTATCACGAGTCAGCTCCTTATGCTAAATTCAACGAGTTCCGCAAATTGTGTATGTCATACATCGCACAGACAGGCGGACAAATCAAATACGGCCACTCTGAGGTGGGTAACTTCACGCTCGACGGCAAGGTTTACGAGCAGAACGAAATCGAGTTCCTTCCGAATCCGGTGGAATCAGCTGCTGACCAGTTGATGCTTGCCAAGTGGGTTATCCGTAACCTTGCCGACCAATACGGTCTTGACGTGACTTTCGCTCCGAAGATTACCGTAGGAAAGGCCGGTTCAGGTCTTCACATCCACATGCGTCTGATGAAGGACGGCCGCAACTGCATGCTTCACAACGGCGAACTTTCAGAAGAGGCACGTCGCGCGATTGCCGGTATGATGGTGCTTGCTCCGTCTATAACGGCATTCGGCAACAAGAATCCGACGGCTTACTTCCGCTTGGTTCCTCATCAGGAAGCTCCGACCAACATCTGCTGGGGCGATCGCAACCGTTCCGTTCTCGTACGCGTTCCGCTCGGCTGGACAGCACAGAAGGATATGAGCGCGCTGGCTAACCCGTTGGAAACTCCGACTCAATACGATACAACACAGAAGCAGACTGTCGAGATGCGTTCTCCGGACGGCTCTGCCGACATCTACCATCTGATGGCAGGTCTTTGCGTAGCTTGCCGTTACGGATTGGAAATGCCGAAGGAAGAGGCTTTGAAGATTGCTGCCGACAAGTATGTCAACGTCGACATTCACAAGCCGGAAAACAAGGCGAAGCTCGAAATGCTCGAGGAACTGCCTGTATGCTGCAGCGCATCGGCCGACTGTCTCGACCGTCAGCGTGCCATCTACGAAGCTGACGGCGTGTTCAGCGCGCGTATGGTCGATGGTATCATCCGCTCACTCAAGGATTTCGACGATACGAACCTTATCGCCGAGGCCAACAAGGACGTAGAGAAGATGCAGGCATTGGTACGCCGCTTCTTCCACTGCGGATAGCCTTCGGCTGCGTGGAAATGGCTTGAGAAAAAGACGCTGTTTCCCGGAATTGAAAAATATAGCGATAAATATGGTAAAGCCCGGACTTTT
>OLRV01002246.1_pt1 | contig 15122 bp, 10 predicted proteins | sample 1672421 | NCBI WGS metagenome assembly OLRV01 (sample SAMEA3136684, study PRJEB25190) | human gut metagenome | biome: human gut; feature: human-associated habitat; material: faeces | place: Austria | collected 2013
ATTCCGGGATGAAGTCAGCCCTGCCGTCGTTCATCAGGTTGATCGTGCCGGTCTGATTGGCTTCAAGCTGCTCCACCACCGTGCGCACATTCCCGAGCTTGTAGGCAATGTCCGCATCCCAGGGCATTTTGACCGTAAAGCGGTCCAAATAGGTAAAGGTGATGGCCGTGCCGTCGCTCAGGTCGATCTCGCCGATCATGGAGAGAAGCTGCTTATCCTCCGCCGTGCGCAGCAGCGTGAGCAGGCGCTCGAATTTATACGAATCCTCGTCCGCAAACGCCGCCATCGCGCCGACCGCGGGCTCGACGAGCGTGCAGCCGGTCACACGCGCGCAGCCCTCGGGGATCTGCGCCGCGCGCTCCAGAATTTTGCCCTCGTCGCTCATGAGCCATGTGCCGTTTTCGCCCGTCAGCGCAGCGGAGGCCGTGCACTCCGTCACGGTCAGAATGAGCGCGTCGGGGTATTTACGGTTGATGACAACGGTCTCCACATACGGAAGCGTGTCGAAAATGGATTGTTTGACCTTATATTTGTTCAGCAGCACAAGGTTCTGCTCCTTCTGCACGCCCGCAGCCTCGATGATCTGCTCCTCGGTATAGCGCTCGTTGCCCTCCACCACGATCATATCGATGCGGAAGAACATCGTCAGCGCGCCGAGAAATGCGGCGATCACGACCGCGAGGCACAAAAGTCTCAGCGGGAAAGAGGCTCTTCCCCGCCTGCGCCGTCTGTTTCTTCGCTTTGACGCCATAGTTTTCCTGCCTTTTTTCTTCGTTTGCTTATGTACCCGTCTCCCGCCGCACATGCGCGCCCAGCACGCCAAGGTCGCGCTCGATGCTCTCATAGCCGCGGTCGATGTGCTCGATGCGCGAAATGCGCGTGAGTCCGTCGGCCTGCAGGCCCGCAATCACAAGCGCCGCGCCCGCACGAAGGTCGGTGCACTTGACGCGCGCGCCGTGCAGGTGCTCGCGTCCCGTGACGACGGCCACGCGTCCCGCGACGCGCACCTCCGCGCCCATGCGCGCCAGCTCGTCGACATGGCGGTAACGGTTTTCAAAAATATTCTCTACAAAAACGGTGCTGCCCGCGCTTTTCAAAAGCGCCGCCATCAGCACCGGCTGCGCGTCCGTTGGAAAGCCCGGATAGGGCGCCGTGCGCACAGGGCGGATGGATCTGAGACTGCCATCACTTTGGAGGAAAACATCGTCCTCCCCGCTTTTGACCGTGCAGCCCGCCTCGCTCAGCGCGCCGGACACAGTCGAAAGCGGCCGCGGGTCGACGCCGCGAAGGCGCACCTCTCCCCCACAGCAGGCCGCGGCGCAGAGATACGTCGCGCCCACGATGCGGTCGGCGATGATGCGGTATTTCCCGCCGTGCAGCGCGCGTCTGCCCTCGACCGTGATGATCGAGCCCCCCGCGCCGCGGACGTTGCCGCCCATCGCGTTGATAAAGTTCTGTAAATCGACGATCTCCGGCTCGCGCGCGGCGTTGTAGATCGTCGTCACGCCGTCTGCGCCGCAGGCGCAGAGGAGCGCGTTTTCCGTCGCGCCCACGCTCGGCATGGGTAAGTACACATCGCTCCCGAGAAGCGTTCCGCCGCGGCACTTGAGCTCGCCGCCCGTCTCCCTGATCTCTGCCCCCAAGGCGCTCAGGGCGCTTAAGTGCAGGTCAATGGGACGCGGCCCCAGCTCGCAGCCGCCGGGATAACAGATCGTCGCTTCCTTGCAGCGCGCCAGAATCGCGCCGAGAAAGATGACCGACGAGCGCATCTCTCGCATCAGTGCGTCGGGCACGACCGCGCGGTCCATGCGCGCTGTGTCCACCACGAGTGCACTGTCCTCCCAGTGCGTGCAGCAGCCCAAGTGCCGCAGAATGGCAACGGACGCATCCACGTCCCGCAGCTTCGGGCAATTTTCGATCACGCAGGTGTCCGCGCACAAAAGCGTCGCCGCCAAAATCGGCAGCACACTGTTTTTTGAGCCTTGTATCGTGAGTTCTCCGTACAGGCGCTCCCCGCCCTCTACCAACAGCTCACACATCATGTTCCCTCCCGCAAGCACATTACTTTTCCATCGTATGGCTTTTGCAGGAAATGGGTGACTGCCGGTTTTCGCAGGGCAATAGTTAGGCATTTTCAGTATAGCCATTTTGCCGCGGCGCGTCAACTTCTTTTTGCCTTGCTTTCCCGCCCGCTTTGTGGCAAAATGAGATTATTGTATTTCTCCCCGAAAGGAGTCTTTTTTCATGAAAAAAACGCTCAAAGTCGCGCTCTATATTCTGTTGGCGCTCGTTTTGATCGTGCTGGCTTACGTCATCTATGTCTTTGCCGCGTACTACCGCGTGGAGGACTGGCAGACGCTCAGCGTGGTGCACTGCGACGCCGCCTCTGCCGCACCGATGGAGGGCGCGCCGCAGACCGGCGTCACCTATCGCGTTTCGTCGGCCAACGTGGGCTTCGGCGCGTACAGCGCCGATTACAGCTTCTTCATGGACGGCGGCAAGGAGAGCCGCGCCCGCAGCAGGCAAGCCGTTGATGAGAATATGCGCGGCGAGGTCTCGCTCGTCAAGGACCTTTCGCCCGACTTTGCGCTCTTTCAGGAGGTCGATATCTACGGCACGCGCAGCTGGCACATCGGAGAGGACGCTTATCTCGACGATGTGATGGAAAACAGCGAATTTAACAAGGTATTCGCGCAGAATTACGACAGCCCGTACCTCTTTTATCCTCTTATTAACCCCCACGGCGCAAACCAGTCCGGTATCCTGACGCTCTCGCGCCATCCGATCTCATCCGCCGTGCGCCGCTCGCTGCCGATCGAGACGGGCCTCATGAAGCTCGTCGACCTGGACCGCTGCTACTCCGTCAGCCGCGTCCCGATGGAAAACGGCAGGGAGCTGGTGCTCTATAACCTCCACCTTTCGGCCTACACGTCCGACGGCACCATCGCGACCGAGCAGCTGCAAATGCTCTGCGCCGATATGCTGGCGGAATATGAAAACGGCAACTACTGCGTCGCGGGCGGCGACTTCAATAAGGACCTGCTCGGCAATTCTGCCGAGATCTTCGGCGTCGCGGGCGGCGAGAACGACACCTGGGCGCAGCCCATCCCCGAGGGGACGATCCCCGACGGGCTCTCCCTCGTCGTGCCGTTTGACGTCGACCATCCCGTCGCCACCTGCCGCACGGCCAACGAACCCTACAACGAGGAGACGACCTTCCGCGTGACGGTCGACGGCTTCCTCGTCTCCGACAACGTCGAAGCCGTCTCCGCCGACGTCGTTGACGCAGGCTACCGCTACTCCGACCACAATCCCATCTATATGGACTTCATTTTGAAGGCGGAATAAAACGTCAAAAGTAAAGGAAGCGAGCCTCACGGCTCGCTTCCTTTTTATTCTCTTTCACTTGAGCAGCGTCATCACTGTGTCGTAGATGCGCTTGGTCGCGTCGGGAATGCCGAGCGCCGCCATGTTTTGAGACATCGTCTCCATCCGCTGCGGATCGTTCAGGATGCCCGCCGCGGCGGCGAAGAGCTTCTTGCCGTCAAGGCCCTCTTCCGCAAGTACCAGCGCCGCGCCGTGGTCGCCGAGCAGCGCCGCGTTTTTCTCCTGATGGTGGTTCGTCACGTTGGGCGACGGCACAAGTATCGCCGGAACGCCGAGCGCCGTCAGCTCGCTGAGCGTAGACGCGCCCGCGCGGCAAATAACGAGGTCGGCGGCGCGCATGACAGTTGCCATGTCGTAGATGTACTCGCGCACGTCGAGCGCGGGATGCTCGGTGATCTCCAACCCGTCATCGTGCATCCACTGCTGCATCGGCTTCCAGCAGATCTCGCCGACGCCGTGGATATGGTAAAAGGGCTCCTTCGCGCTCTCAAGCGCCAGAAACTCCGCCATCGCGCGGTTCATCGCGTTCGACCCGAGGCTGCCCCAGAACGAGACGATGAGCTTGCGCCCGTCGTTCATGCCGAGCTTTTCCTTCGCCTGCTGCTTGCTGATCGTGAAGAAGTCACCGCGCACGGGCGTACCGGTCACGACCACCTTTTCGGGGTGCTTGTAGTGCGCGCGGCAGTCCTCAAAGCCAACCATGATGCGGTCGCAGTGGGGCTCCAGCTGCCGCGTCGTCAGGCCCGGCACAATGTTTGACTCGTGCACCGCCGTGGGGATGCCCGCCTTCGCGCCGTAGCGCACAAGTGGATAGCTCGCGTAGCCGCCGGTGCCGACGATCAGGTCGGGGTGAAAATCATTTAAGATCGCGTTCGCCTCACGCTCGGCGTGGGCGAGATTTTTGAGCGAGACAAGGTTGTGCTTGATCTCCGCGGGCCTGAACGAGCGGTGGAACGATGAAATGTTCACCGTACGGAACGGATAGTCCGTGTGCGCGATCAAATCGCGCTCCAGTCCGCGCTCCGCGCCGACGAATAAGATCTGCGTGCCCGCGTCCTTTTCCCGCATATAGCCCGCGAGCGCGAGCGCGGGGTTGACATGCCCCGCCGTGCCGCCGCAGGTAAAGATGACCTTCATAGCCGTTTTCTCCTTCCCGCGTCAGCGCATCTGGCGCGAAACGCTCAGTACGATGCCGACCTCGGCCAGCTGCACGGCAAGCGCCGTGCCGCCGTAGCTGAAAAACGGCAGCGAAATACCCGTGTTCGGGATCAGATTCGTCACGACCGCGATGTTCAGGAATACCTGCAAGGCGATCTGCGTCGTCACGCCGACGGCAAGAAGGCTTCCGAAGCGGTCGCGCGCGTGCAGGGCGATCCAGTAGCCGCGGATGACGAGCAGCGCGAACATGACCATGATGATCGTCGCGCCGACAAGGCCGAGCTCCTCGCAGATGATGGCAAAGATGAAGTCGTTGTGCTCTTCGGGCAGGAACAGAAACTTCTGCCGGCTCTTACCAAGGCCCAGTCCGAACAATCCGCCCGAACCGATGGAGAGCAAGCTCTGCCGGATCTGATAGCCCTTATCGCGCATCCACTCTTCGTTGAACGGGTCGAGCCAGATGTCGATTCGGCTCGAGTTGTAGGTGATGATGCCGGTCGCAAAGGCGTAGATCACCAGCAGCACCAGCGCAAAGCCGAGACCGACCCAGTAGTTGCGGATGCCGCCGACGTACATCATCACCGCACCGATGCCGAGCAGCAGCACCATACCGGAAAAGTGCGGCTCCTTCGCCATCAGCGCCGCAATCACGCCGAGGATGGCAACATAGGGCACGATGCCGTAGCGCAGCGTGGCCATTTTGTCTTTCTTCTTCGAAATGCTGTCGGCAAAATAGAGGATGATGCCGACTTTGGTGATCTCAGACGGCTGGAACTGGATGGGTCCGAGACGGATCCAGCGCTGCGCGCCGTGCGTCAGTCGGCCCGTGCCGATGCCCGGGATCAGAACGAGCACCAGCAGGATGATGGAAAAGATCAGCAGCATCTTCGCCACCGCGCGATAGCGCTCGTAATTGATCTTGCCGACAATAAACATCGCCGTGATACCGAGGATCGCAAAAATGCCCTGACGGATGAGGTAGTACGCGGGGTTACCCTCTTCATAGTAGGCCGAGGGGAAACTGGCGGAAAACAGCATGATCAGGCCCACGCCCACGAGCGTAAGTACCAGCAGAAGATACGGAAGGTCCAGCGGTCCGCGGCCCGCTTCGCGCGCCGCCGCCTCGATGGCCTTCGCCCGCTCGCGCTGCTCCTGCCGCAGCAAGCGTTCTTCCTTGGTCATGCAGTCTTCCCCCTTTCATACTGATTGCAAACTCGCGCTCTGCGCGAGTTTGCCTCCATTTTGCAACCAAGCGTCGCAGACTTTCGCGCCCGCAGGCGCGAAATATTTTTAATCATTTTTCGCCGCGACCGGTGCGTGGCGAAAAATACTTCTCGCAGAGTGAGTGTCGAGCCGCCAAGGGCGGCGAGGCACAGAGCGCCGCGCATCCCCTCTCATTTTTGAGAAACGGCTTGCCGTTTCTCAAAAATGAAATCTGTTGAGTACTCCGAACAGCGCCGCCAGGCAGCACAGCGCACTCACGCTGGTGAACACGGCGACGAGCTTCACCTCGCTCCAGCCGCAGAGCTCGAAGTGGTGGTGCAGCGGCGCCATCTTGAAAAGGCGCTTGCCGTGCGTCGCCTTGAAGTAGATGACCTGCAAAATGTCGGACAGCGTCTCGCAGATGTAGACAAAGCCGACAGGGATCAGCACGAGCGGCATATCGTAGGCAAAGGCGAGCGCCGCCACCGTGCCGCCGAGGAACAGCGAGCCTGTGTCGCCCATGAAGACCTTGGCGGGGTGGAAATTATAGATGAGGAAGCCGAGAATTCCCCCGACGAGCGCCGCAGCATAAATGCCGAGCTGCTCATAGCCCTGCCACCAGATGGCGAGCACGGTGAAAAACAGGCCGACCGGCACCGTCACGCTGCCGGCCAAGCCGTCGATGCCGTCCGTGATGTTGACGGCGTTGACCGTGCCGACGATGACAAACGCTGCAAACACCATGTACACCCACCAGCTCATGACGATCTGCGTGTTGAAAAACGGCACGTAGAGGTTCGGCGTCAGCATGCCCTCAAAGCGCATCAGGCAGAGGAACGCGACCGCCGCGGCGAGCTGGAGCAGGAACTTCTGAATGGCCGTGAGGCCGAGGTTCTGCTTGTGCTTCACCTTTTCAAAGTCGTCTAAAAAGCCGATGCCGCCGAAGATCAGCGCAAAAAAGAAGATGTAGAGGTGCTCAAAGTCCCCCGCCATCATGCCCTTCCAGCCGCAGATCAGGATAGAGACGAAGATGCCGAGGATGAACATTAAGCCGCCCATCGTCGGCGTGCCGGCCTTTCCGGCGTGCCAGGTGGGGCCGTCCTCGCGGATGCTCTGTCCGGCCTTGAGCTTTCTCAGCTCAGGGACCAGAAATTTTCCCGTGATCGCGGAGACCGCGAAGCTCAGTATGCAGGCAATGATGATCTTCATGTTCGTTTTCCTTCGCCGCGTCGGCGGCGTCCTTCCTTTGTACTTGCGCGAACCTCTCGCGCACGACCTCCCTCTCGTCGAGGTGGTATTTTATCGTTCCGATCTCCTGATAGGTCTCGTGCCCCTTGCCGCAGAGGACGACGATGTCGCTCTCTTTCGCCTCATGGAGCGCAAAACCGATGGCCTCGCGCCGGTTCTCGATGACGGCGAACGGCGTTCTGCTCTCCAAAATGGCGGGGAGCACATCGCGCAGGATGGCGTAAGGATCTTCGGTGCGGGGATTGTCGCTCGTGAGGACAACGAAGTCCGAGAGCGCCGCGGCGATGCGGCCCATGCGGGGTCGCTTTGTCTTATCGCGGTCGCCCCCGCAGCCAAAGAGCGCGATGACGCGCCCGTCGGCAAAGCCGCAGACCGTGGAGAGAATATTTTTGAGCCCGTCGGGCGTGTGCGCATAGTCAATGATGACGGTGAACGGTGCATCAAGCGGTACGACCTCGCACCGCCCCTTAACGCCGACACATTCCGTCAGCGCTTTTGCCGCGTCGGAAAGCGGCACGCCGAGCGCCTGCACGGCAGAAAGCGCCGCGAGCGCGTTATAGAGCGAAAAGCCGCCGGGGATGCCGATTTTCGTCTCCTCGTGGTCGAGGTCGGTGCAGGCGGTAAAGCGCACACAGTCGTTTTCGTAGCGGGCACGCCAGCCGACAAGGTCATTCGTCATGCCCTGCCCGAATGTGATCCGCTCGCTCATAAAGCGGGCGAGCAAGCGCTCCGTCCACGCATCGTCACCGTTGACGCAGGCGATGTCACACTGGTCGAAAAGCCTCGACTTCGCGTCGCAGTAGGCCTCCATCGTGCCGTGGTAGTCAAGATGATCCTGCGTCAGGTTCGTGAAAACACCGACGCGGAATCGGATTCCTTCTACCCTGCTCTGCATCAGCGCGTGGGACGAGACCTCCATCACGGCATAGGTGCAGCCCGCATCGACCATCTGGGCGAGCAGGCGCTGCACGGTCAGCGCGTCGGGCGTTGTGCGGTCGGTCGGGATGGTCTTGTCGCTGATCAAATTCTGATTCGTGCCGATCAGGCCGACCTTTGCGCCCTTCGTGCGCTCCAAAAGCTGTTTGATAAGATACGTCGTGGTCGTTTTGCCGTTTGTGCCGGTCACGCCGACCACGGTGAGTTTTCCCGCCGGAGTACCATACCATACCGCCGCGCAAAGCGCAAGCGCTTTGTGCGCATCCGGCACTAAGATATAGGGAATTTCCGTCTCCGGCGGATGCTCGCACACGGCGCAGGCCGCGCCGCGCGCTTTGGCTTCGGCGATAAACTCGCCGCCGTCCTCCTTCTCCCCCGGCAGGGCGAAGAAGAGGAATCCCTCTTCTACCTTGCGGGAATCGAGCGCAAGGCCTCTGACTATCAGGTCAGGCGGCGCATGCACCGTTTTGTCTTCTAATGCGGAAATAAGCTCAGATAACTGCGTTTGAAAAATTCCTTTCGGAATTGGGTCTTGCTGTCTTTAGTCGCGCACCGAGCTGTCGCTGAACTGGACGCGCACGACCGTACCGGCCTCGACCTCCGTGCCCGCGGCGATGCTCTGCGAGATGGCGCGCACCGTGGACGAGCTTGCGTTCGTCGCGCCGGAAACGCCCATGATGAGCCCCGCGTTCACGATCTTCTGGTTCGCGGTCGCGGCGCTGTCGCCCACGACGTTCGGGACGATGCACTTGTCAGTCGACTTCTCCGCGCCGAGGTAGAGGATGATCTCCGCGCTGTTCGGTACGATCGCGCCGCCTGCGGGCGTCTGGTCGGTGACGGTATCGCCGCTGCCGACGGTGCGGAAGCTGAAGCCGTTCGCGCTCAGGCGCTCGGCCGCCGCGTCCTTGCTGAGGCCGACGACGTTCGGCACAGTCTTATCCGCGCCGACGAGCTCTTCAGCGGTGTAGCTCGGCTCAATGCCGAGATACGGCAGGATCTCGCCCATGACGGAACTCGCCACGGGGGCGACCATGTTACCGCCGGAAACGTAGGTACCGGTCCACTTGCTCGGCTCGTCGAGCGTCAGGAGCATCATCACCTGCGGGTCATCCGCGGGGGCGAAGCACACGAACGAGACGATGACGCCGCCGCCGACCTTATCGGCTGTGCCGGTCTTGCCGCCGATGCGGTAGCCCGCGACCTGACCGTTCTTGCCCGTGCCGCTTGTGACCTCATACTCCATAATGTCGCGCACAAGCGCGGACGTCTCCTCGGAGACGACCTGGCGGATGGGCGTGGAGTCGTGCTTAGAGACGACGTTGCCGTCCTGGTCGGTGATCTCTTCGACAAGATAGGGCGTATAGAGGTAGCCGCCGTTGACGCAGGCGCACTGCGCCGCCAGCAGCGCGATGGGCGTGACGTTGAAGTTCTGGCCGAAGGCGTAGCACGCCAGCGCCAGCGTCGAATATTTAATTTCGCTGTTGACGAAGCCGCTGGCCTCGCCCGTGGTGTCGACGCCGGTCTTCTCCGTCAGGCCAAAGTCCAGCATGTACTGGTAAAACTTGTCGTTGCCGATGCGAAGGCCGATGTTGATGAACGCGGGGTTGCAGGAGTTGGCGAACGCCTGCGTCAGGTTTTGCTGGCCGTGACCGGGCGCGCGCTTGGAGCAGTTGATGGTCTCGCCCTCGATCTTTACGCTGCCGCTGCAATAGAAGCCCGTGTTCAGGTCGACAACGTTTTCCTCAAGCGCCATCGCGAGCGTCAGTGTTTTGAACGTGGAGCCCGGCTCGTAGGTATCGTTGATGGCCTTGCTGCGCCACTGTTTGTTGAGAAGATCCTTCATGTTCTCCTCGATCTGCTCCTCCGTCATGCCGGAGGTCAGAAAATCGTTGTAGACCTTGCCGGGAGCGTTCAGATCGTAAGTCGGGAGCGATGCCATCGCCAGTACCGCGCCGGTGTTGACGTCCATGACGATGCCCGTTGCGCCCTTTCCCGTGCCGAAGCGTGCCTCCAGCTCCTGCACGCCCTTTTCAAGGTAATACTGAATGGTGGTGTCGAGCGTCGTGTGCAGGTCGCAGCCGTTTTCCGCGTCGAAATACTGGTCGTACTGGTAGAGCACGGAGCGGCCGTCGCGGTCGCGCGCGGTGACGACCATACCGTTCTCACCGGTCAGCTCGTCGTTGTACGCCGCCTCAAGTCCCATCGCACCGCCGTTTTCATTGGCAAAGCCGATGACCTGTGAGGCGAGCGTCCCCTTGGGATAGGTCCTCTTGCTCGTCGGACGAATGAAAACGCCCTTGAGGTCGTTCTCATTGATGAATTCGCGCACCTTGTCGGCGAGCTCATCGTCCGCTTTTTTCTTGAGCTCTTCGTACTGCGAGTTCGTTTTCTCCATCTTTTTGAGGATGTCAGCGGGGTCAAGGTCCAGAATTTCAGCAAGGCCGCCCGCGATCAGGTTTTGATCCTGATCGTTTTCGATGATCTCCTTCGGAGAGATGAAAATATCCTCCGCCGAGGCGGACATCGCTAGGATGGTGCCGTTTCGATCGTAGATCGTGCCGCGGCTCGCCTCCACCGTGGTGCGCAGCGTTTGCTGGCGCACAGCGACGGACTGGAGCTCGTCATGCTCGGTGATCTGCCAGTGATAGAGTTGGGTGAAGAGCAGCACAAACGTCAGCACGCCGAACACGCCCAGAAGCAGCAGCGTTCTTGTCTGAATGATGCGGTTTGCGCGGCGCGCGGATTCGGGCCGTCTTTTCTGGTTCTGGGGGCGTGGTGCCACAGTCGTTCATCCTCCTTAAAAATGGAAAAGGAGTAAGGAAGCTCCTTACTCCTTATGTATAGCTTCGCTCATTTGAAATATTCCACCACTGCGCATACGCCGTTGCCAAGCGACGTGAGCACCCGCGACAAAACGTTCTGGCTCTTCTGCTGGTAGACGACCACGCTGTCGGGCTCCGACAGGTCGATGTAGTAGACCTGCGAGGCGCTGGGCTTGGCCATACCGGCCGCGGCCGCCGCCTCCTTGATGGTGGTAAGGTCAAAGGTTTTTTCGTAGCGCGTGAGCAGCGCGACATGCTCGTCCTCGAGCGCGGAGATCTCCTTCTGCACGGAGACGACCTGCGCGGAGATTTCCGTCAGCTGTGCGCGGCACATGATCATCAGCGCGACCATTGCGGCCAGCGCCATAAAGCCGCACAGCGTGCCGAGCGAGACCTTTTCGCGTTGACGGCGGACGGGCGCAGCCTTTTTCTGCACCTTCCGCTGCGGGGGACGCATGAATTCCTCGCGCTGACGCTCGTGCTCACGCTCGTATTCACGCTCGCGGCGCAGCCTGCGCTGGCGCTCTTCGTAGGCGGGATCGTAAGCGAGATTGCCATTGACTCGTCCGCTGTAGCGGCGGTATTTCATGTTCTGCTCTCTGCGGCTGGCCATGGCGATCTCCTTTCTTTTGCGTATTTTCGGCTGTTGTCAGCACTTTTCCGCGACGCGCAGCTTGGCGCTGCGGGCACGGGGATTCTCTGCGAGTTCTTCTTCGCCCGAAACGATGGGCTTTCTTGTGATGAGCTTGACCTTTGGCTTTCGTCCGCACACGCACACCGGAAATTCCGGCGGGCAGATGCAGCCCTGTGCAAGCTCCTGTAATTTCTTCTTGACGATGCGGTCTTCGAGCGAGTGGAACGTGATGACCGCGAGCCGTCCGCCCGGTTTCAGATTTTTCTCCGCCGCGTCGAGCATCGGCGGAAGCTCGCCCAGCTCGTCGTTCACGGCAATGCGGATGGCCTGAAAGCTGCGCTTGGCAGGGTGCTGCTTTTCGCGCAGCGCGCTCGCGGGCATGGCCGAACGGATGATATCGGCGAGCTCAAGCGTCGTTTCGATGGGCTTTTGCTCGCGGTGCTGGCAAATTCTCTTCGCGATGGCGGGCGCATAGCGCTCCTCGCCGTATTCAAAGAGGATGCGGCGCAGCTCTTCATAAGAATAGGTATTCACGACCTCGCGCGCGGTCAGTGCGGCGGATTCGTCCATGCGCATATCGAGCGGCGCGTCCTGCTTGTAGGAAAACCCGCGCTGCGCTTCGTCGAGCTGCGGGGAGGAAACGCCGAGGTCAAAAAGCATCCCGTCCACGCCGTGGACGCCCAGCTCGTGCAGCACAGCGTCGAGCGCGCTGAAATTGCTGTGGACGAGCGTGACCTTGTCCAAATAATCGCCGAGGCGGCGGTTTGCCGCTTCGATCGCAGTCTCGTCACGGTCAAGCGCAATGAGACGGCCAGTCGTCAGGCGGCGCACGATCTCGAGCGAATGTCCGGCGCGGCCGAGCGTGCCGTCCACATAGATGCCGTCGGGCTTGATGGCGAGCGCGCCGAGGCACTCGTGCAGCAGTACCGGCTTATGGCCGTAGTTCTCTTCCATATCAGAATCCCAGCTCTTCCATCACGGCGGCCAGATTCTCGGGATTGAGCTCCTCGGCCTCGATCTCTGCCCACTTCTCCGCATTCCAGATCTCGGCGCGGTTCGAAACACCGATCACGACCACGTCTTTTTCAAGGTGGGCGTAGGCTCTGAGCTTCTGCGGCAGCACGATGCGCCCCTGCGCGTCGGGCTCGCACTTGGCGGCGTTGGCGAAGAGCGGGCGCATGGCCTTGGTCTTCGTGTAGGGCAGGCTTTCAAACTTTTCGGTGAAGCGCGCCCAGGAGGCGTCGGAATAGATGCTCAGGCAGGAGTCCATGCCCATGGTGACATAAAACGTGTCGCCGAGCTCCTCGCGCAGCTTCGCGGGGATAAAGAGCCGCCCCTTGGCGTCGATCGTGTGCTGATACTGACCCGTCACGGCGGCTGACCCCCTTTTTCTGTGCATTTTCGCATACAGAGGGCACGAAAGCGCGGCCTTTTCTTCATTTTGGAAAAAGCCGTGCCGCGTCCGATCTGATGCTTATGTGGGAAAGTAAGCCATTTTCATGGTATGATACACCACTTTCCCCCACCCTTGTTTTGAGTATACGAGATTCACATAAAAAATGCAAGCAGAAATTTCCCTGAGATTTCAAGCCTTTTACCGCTTTTTCCTGTGAAAATTCGGCCAGTGCACCGTATTTTTAAAACGCATGTTCTACTTTGGTTTTGGTTAAAAAAGGGCCGCCACAATATCTTGTGGCGGCTCCTTTTTCTTGTGTCCAAATATAGATTATGTCTACCAATTTTGTCGGTTTTTGTCACTTTTGACAATTTTTCATTGTACTTACGCTTGTTTTTCAGCGGACTGTGCCAGTTCCTCGCGTTTTTTCTGCATCTGCGCCACAGATGCGGCACGGAAGTCAGAACGGGACTGCTGCACCTCGGCCAGCGCCATCTGAATGGCCTCCTCGGTGCGGCGCAGCGCATCTTCCGTGTATTCGTTGGCAACGCGGTACATCTCGCGGCTGCGATCTTCGGCGCGCTTGATGATCTCGCGGCTGCGGTCACGCGCAGCGGTAAGCACCTCGGTCTCGGAGACCTTGGCTTTCGCGTCCAGTTCAGCCTGCTGCATCATGCGCTCCACATCGCGCTTGGCAGCCTTGACATAATCCTCCTTCGCGCGGATCAGCTCCTGCGCGCGCGCGAGCTCCACCGGCAGCTGTGCGCGGATCTCATCAAGCAGATCAAGCGCCTCATCGCGGTTCAAAATGCACCTGTCGCTCGACAGCGGCGCATTCTTCGCCCCGTCGATCATCTCATAAAGCATATCCAGAAGATGCTGCACATCATTGTTCGCCATGGTCTTCTCCCCATTCTTTCACAAGCGCCGCTGCGCGCAGCGGCATATATTTTTCAAGGTCTTGTCCGTATTTGATCATCTCGCGCACCATCGTGGAGCTGATGTGCTGATACTTCGGCTCTGCAACGAGCAGCACCGTTTCAAGCGCCCCCTCCGACACATCGCGGTAGATGAGCGAGAGCTGCTGCTCGGCGTCAAAATCCACGCTGTTGCGCACACCGCGCACAAGAAACTGCGCGTTTTTTCGGAGCGCGTAGTCGGTCAAGAATCCGCCCCCAAGCTCAGCTTCCACGTTGGGAAAGTCCTCAATGCTCGCGCGCATCAGCGCAAGCTTCTGCTCGTCCGAAAACATCGGGTGCGTCTTCGTTCCGTTCGGCACGATGGACACATACACGCGGTCGAAGAGCTTCGACGCACGCGCGATGATGTCCTGATGCCCGATCGTCACGGGATCGAACGAGCCGGGAAAGACTGCGATCTTCATGCCTCTTCCTCCCCCGCGCGGTGATAGATCGTCACTTTAATCTTGCCGTAGCGGTATTCGCGGTACAGGCTGTACGGCGCAGGAAGCGCCGGCAGCGTCTGATCCAGCGCGCTTTCCGCCACCATTATACCATGGGGCGATAAAATGTCAAACGAGGCGATCTTCTCCATCGCCTGCTCCAGAAGGCCGCTGCCGTAGGGCGGATCGAGAAAGATGATGTCGAATTTCTGCCGCTGTGCGCCGAGCGATGCAACGGAGTCGCCGCAGATGACCTGCGCGTTCTCCTCAAGACGGCACAGCGCAAGATTCTCGCGCACGAGCTTCACCGCGTCCGCGCGCTTATCGATGAAAAGTGCGCTTTTTGCTCCGCGCGAAAGTGCCTCGATGCCGAGCTGTCCTGTGCCCGCAAACAGATCGAGCACGCGCGCATTCTCCACGTCAAACTGGATACAATTAAAGATGCTCTCCTTGACCTTATCGGTCGTCGGCCGGGTCTCCATACCCTTGAGTTCGCCCAGCCGCCGTCCGCGCGCCGAGCCTGTGATCACTCTCATCGTTATCCCTCCACAGCGCCGACGGTTGCGGCGCAACTTACTCTCTGGTTTCCATAATACGTGAATTTCCGTTCATTTTCAATAGACACTCTGACATTTTCCCGCATTTTCCGCAAAATATTTTCTCTTGTTATTCCCGCACGCTTCGTATATAATGGTATGGAGTAGTAATATGGTCACATTTTATCGACCAGGGAGAAAGGAGTATCTTCCATGATCAGGCTACACACCGAAAAGGGCGAGATCAGCATTTCCGATGCCGCCCTGTCGAATATCACCGGCGCTGCCGCCACAAGCTGCTTCGGCGTCAAGGGCATGGCCTTCCGCTCCATGACGGACGGGCTTGTCCACCTGCTGCGCCGCGAGGCGATGAGCAAGGGCGTGCGCATCATTCCCCACG
>OLRV01002288.1_pt1 | contig 14949 bp, 11 predicted proteins | sample 1672421 | NCBI WGS metagenome assembly OLRV01 (sample SAMEA3136684, study PRJEB25190) | human gut metagenome | biome: human gut; feature: human-associated habitat; material: faeces | place: Austria | collected 2013
GATAAATTCTATTTATATCATCAGAGAGATACCAGAAAACCGGGACCATTTGGAGAGCCATTTGGCTGGGATTTAGCAACAACCTCGGATTTTGTTCACTACGAAGACTGTGGTGTGGCAATTCCAAGAGGAACTGACGAAGAGCAGGATCAGTTTATTTTCGCAGGAAGCGTTTTTGAAGCAGAGGGAAAGTATCACATTTTCTATACCGGATTCAACCGGGACTATCCAAAGCTTGGCAAGGCATCCCAGGTGCTGATGCATGCGGAGAGCGATGATCTGCTGAACTGGACCAAGGCCCAGGACAAGCTGACTTTTACACCGCAGGAGGGTTATGACCCGGATGACTGGCGGGATCCCTTCGTGATCTGGAATGAGGAAAAACAGGAATACCTGCTGGTTTTGGGAACCAGAAAGGCCGGACCCAAGGAACAGCAGACCGGACGTACCGTAAAGTTTACCTCCAAAGACCTGAAAAATTGGAAATTTGAGGGAGATTTCTGGGCACCGGGCCTGTTTACCATGCATGAAATGCCGGATCTGTTCCAGATCGGTGACTGGTGGTATCACATTATTTCCGAATACAGCGACGGAAATAAGATGGTGTACCGGATGAGCAAAAGTCTGGATGGTCCCTGGATCGCTCCTGCGGACGATGCTTTTGATGGACGTGCTTACTATGCGGGCAGAACCTTCTGCCTGAACGGGCAGCGCATTCTGTTTGGCTGGGTTCCCACGAAGGAGAACTGCGATGACCGTGGAAACTTCGAGTGGGCAGGCACATTTGTGGCACATGAGGTGTATCAGAGAGGGGACGGAACCCTGGGCGTCAGGATCCCCGACACTGTATGGAACGCCTTTGAGGAGGGAGAGAAAGCTGAAGATATGGTGATCGATACCCCTTATGCCAGACAGGAACAGATACTTTTCAATGATACTACAGACCTATTCCGCTTTGAAGCAGATGTGGAATTTTCCGAAGGCACCCGCTCTTTTGGACTTCGCTTTTATGAAAACGAAGAGACCAGTCAGTGCTATCAGTATTTATTTAATATAAAAGAAAACCGTTACCGCTTTGAAACGAGTCCCAACATGCCCTGGCCTGCAAACCAGAACATCGGACTGGAACGGCCCATCAGACTGGAAGCGGGAAAGAAGTACCATATCCAAATGATCCTGGATGACACCATCGCAACGATCTATGTGGACGGAGTGGCTCTGAATACACGGTTTTATCAGAAATTTGGCCAGTCCCTCAGTCTGTTTGTGACAGACGGAACGCTGACAGTAACAAATGCAGGCCTGTCAAAAACCATAAAATGAATAGTGATTGACATTCCCTTAAATTGAAACTGGAGGTAAAAACATGGATTTTGAACTGTACATCAACTGGGGCGTTGTGGGCATTATCATTCTCATCGCTCTTGTCATCGCACTGCTTGCGGCGAACATTAAGGTGGTACCGCAGGCGCACGCATTCGTCATTGAAAGACTCGGCGCGTACCACGCCACGTGGAGCACGGGCCTGCATTTGAAAATTCCGTTTATCGACCGCATTGCGAAGAAGGTCTCGCTGAAAGAGCAGGTCATCGATTTCCCGCCGCAGCCCGTTATCACGAAGGATAACGTCACGATGCAGATCGACACGGTGGTGTATTTCCAGATCACGGACTCGAAGCTGTATGCTTACGGCGTGGAGCGCCCGATCTCCGCGATTGAGAACCTTTCCGCAACGACGCTGAGAAACATCATCGGTGAGATGGAGCTTGACCACACGCTGACCTCGCGCGATGTCATCAACTCGAAAATTCGCGTCATTCTGGATGAGGCGACCGATGCGTGGGGCATTAAGGTTAACCGCGTGGAGCTGAAAAACATCATTCCGCCGAAGGAAATTCAGGATTCGATGGAGAAGCAGATGAAGGCGGAGCGCGAGCGCCGTGCGAAGATTTTGGACGCAGAGGGCGAAAAGCGCAGCGCCATCCTCATTGCGGAAGGCCAGAAGGAATCTGCCGTTCTGCGCGCGGAGGCAGTGCGTGAGACGAAAATCAGAGAAGCACAGGGTGAAGCGGAGGCAATCCTCTCCGTGCAACGTGCGTTGGCGGATTCCATTAAGCTTCTCAACGAAGCCGATCCGAATAAAGCTGTGCTGACCTTGAAGAGCTTTGAAGCGCTTGAGAAAGTAGCGGACGGCAAGGCGACGAAGATTATCATTCCGTCTGAGATTCAGGGTATGGCAGGCTTAGCCGCAAGCGCGAAGGAGATTTTTGCGACGGAAACGCCGAAGGAGTAAAATAGAGTTGGCGGCGAGCAAGACGTAAAAGTCTTTCGTCAAGTTTTCTTCGGAAAACTTGCGGGTTCTTAGGGCAGTGCCTTGAGTCACCATTCGCAAATGTCGAAATACTTTTGCCGCTAATACAATTTATCCTCTCCCGGCGCAGCCGGGAGAGGATTTTTTCTATTGAGCTTGCGTTTTATGCGTTTTCAAGGTGATTTGAGCGACTTGTGTATATAAAAGCTCTCTGTATATCTCCCTCAGTCAGCTTCGCTGACAGCTCTCTCGTCAGAGGGAACTTGGAAATCTGCCTTTTTTGACGAATAGAGGGAGATGATGTACGTAGGTAAAGTGAAAATGCCCTTTTGCATTTCAAGGCGTGCTTCTATGTATTTGATATATGGTGAGACGGAAGCGGAGAAAGGGGACATATCGAGGTATACAACGCATGTCCACGAGCAGGGGAGAATTTTGGATTTTTTTCTAAAAACGGCAAAAACTATTGAAAAAAAGCGTTAAATCCCGTAAAATGATAAAGGCAACAACGTATAAAGTACGCCTACGGCTTGGCACGCAATTTGCTTGCATTTTTCCGCCATGCCGACCGTACCCCCCTTGCCGGGCGTCAGCCTGCCTGTGGGTGTTCCGTGCAGCCTGACGAAAAATCTGGCGGCGCAGCTTGTGCACCAACGTTATACATTGCTGCCTTAAAGGTCTGCTTAATGGATTGATTTATCAGTCGCTTGAGACAGACTAAGGACAGAAAATTCAAGGCTGCAAGTGCCGGAGGTGCGATATGGCTGAACTGATGTGCATTTTTACTGTATCTGCATGGGCGTTTTGCGGTCAATTTTAGAAGCATAGGTTGTGTTTTTTGAGCACAGCCTATTTTCTTTTTTTCGCGGTGCTTTCTTTTACGCCGCAAAACTTGAAAGGATCGGTGATTTTCAATGAGCAAAAAAGTTGCAGTGATCATGGGCAGTGACAGTGATTTTCCGGTGGTTTCCCCGGCGATTCGCAGATTGAAGCAGTTCGGCATCCCGGTGGAGGCGCGCGTGATGAGCGCACACCGCACGCCGGAGGCCGCGGCGGAATTCTCTAAGAACGCGGAAAGGGACGGCTTTGGCGTTATCATTGCGGCGGCGGGCAAGGCTGCGCATCTTGCGGGCGTGCTGGCTGCGCACACGACGCTGCCGGTCATCGGCATTCCGGTGAAGTCCTCCACGCTCGACGGCCTTGACGCACTGCTTGCAACCGTGCAGATGCCCTCCGGCATTCCGGTGGCGACGGTGGCGATTGACGGCGCGGACAATGCTGCGATTTTGGCGGCGCAGATGCTGGCGCTTTCCGACGAGAGCATCGCAAAGCAGCTGCACCAGATGAAGGTGGATATGGAGCAGGGTGTTGCGAAAAAGAACGAAGCCTTGCAGCAAAAAGTTGCCGAGCTATAATTCGGGAGGGATAAACGATGACAAAATCGATTTTGAGAAAGTACGCAAAGCTCATCGTTCAGATGGGCGTGAACATCAAAAAGGGTCAGGGCGCTGTAATCTTGGCGGATACGGCGCAGTCTGAGATCGCACTGATGGTGGCGGAGGAAGCCTACCGCGCCGGTGCGAAGTGGGTGGACATCCGCTGGACGAACCAGGACCTTGACAAGATGCGCTATAAGAAAGAAAGCGTAAAGGTGCTTTCCGCTACGCAGGAGTGGGAAAAGGCGCGTATGCAGTATGAGCTTGACGAGCTGCCGGTGCGCATTTGGATCGACTCTGACGACCCGGACGGCCTGAAGGGCGTGAACGTTGAGAAAATGCAGAAGGCGAACCTTACCCGTATGAAGGTGAGAAAGCCGTACCGCGACGCGATGGAAAACAAGTACCAGTGGACGATTGTCGCCGTGCCGAGTGCAAAGTGGGCGAAGAAGGTGTTCCCGAACGACCGCACGAGCGTGGCGGTGAAGAAGCTGTGGGACGCAATCCTTCAGACGGTGCGTGTTTCTAAGGATAACGACCCGGTTGAAGCGTGGAAAGCACACAACGCTTCCCTCAAAGCACGCTATGAGAAGCTGAACGCATGTCACTTTGAGAGCCTGCACTATTTTAGCGAGAACGGCACCGATTTCACCTGCGGCCTGATCCCGGACGCACAGTGGATGGGCGGCGGCGAAACGCTGCTGGACGGTACATTCTTCAACCCGAATATGCCGACCGAAGAGATTTTCACCTCCCCGATGAAGGGCAAGGCAGAGGGTACGGTCGTTTCTACGATGCCGCTGTCTTACCAGGGCAATTTGATTGAAAACTTCTCCATTACGTTTAAGGGCGGCCGCGCGGTCTCCTGCAAGGCGAAAAAGAACCAGGAGCTTTTGGAGCACATGATTGCGATGGACGAGGGCGCGGCGCAGATCGGCGAGCTGGCGCTTATCCCGAACGACTCTCCCATCTCGAACCTCGGCATTCTGTTCTACAACACGCTGTTTGACGAGAACGCTTCTTGCCACATTGCGCTTGGCTTGGGCTTCCCGAATGTCATCAAGGATTACGACAAGTATACGCTTGATGAGATTCACGACAAGGGCGTGAACGATTCCGTCATCCACGTGGACTTCATGGTGGGCGACGCGACGATGAACATTGACGGCATCACGCCGGACGGCGAGGTTATCCCGGTGTTCAGAAACGGCAGCTGGACAGAGAAATTCATGTAATTCATTTTATAGATAATTTAAAGAAAGAGAGAAGTTAAAGAATGAAAAGTTACAGCGATAGCTACAAGGCAGCGGGCGTTGACGTTACCGCAGGCTACAAGTCCGTAGAGCTGATGAAAGAGCACGTAAAGCGTACAAGCATTCCGGGCGTGGTTTCCGGCATCGGCGGTTTCGGCGGTCTTTTCCAGCCGGACATGACCGGTATGAAAGAACCTGTGCTCGTTTCCGGCACAGACGGCGTGGGCACGAAGCTCGTGGCGGCCATGCTGCTCGATAAGCATGACACCATCGGCATTGACTGCGTGGCCATGTGCGTGAACGACGTCGTATGCTGCGGCGCAAAACCGCTCTTTTTCCTCGATTACATCGCCTGCGGCAAGAACGTGCCGGAGAAGATTGCAGAGATCGTAAAGGGTGTTGCGGAGGGCTGCGTGCAGTCCGGCTGTGCGCTCATCGGCGGCGAGACCGCAGAGCACCCGGGCGTGATGCCGGAGGACGACTATGACCTCGCGGGCTTTACGGTGGGCATTGTAGATAAGGATAAGATCATTGACGGCTCCAAGATGCAGGCAGGCGACGTGCTTGTTGGCGTGGCATCCTCCGGCGTACATTCGAACGGCTTCTCTCTGGTGAGAAAGGTGTTCGGTCTGAATAAAGAAAAGCTTGAAACGTATTACGAAGAACTCGGCTGCACGTTGGGCGAGGCACTTCTGACCCCGACGCGCCTGTATGTAAAGCCTGCGCTGGCGGCTATTGAAGCGGCAGACGTGAAGGCAATCTCCCACATTACGGGAGGCGGCTTCTACGAGAACATTCCGCGTATGATGAAGAAGGGCCTCACCGCTAAGGTGGACCGTTCCGCAGTGCCGGTGCTGCCGATCTTCGACCTCATCGCGAAGACGGGCAACATTCCGGAGCGCGATATGTTCAACACCTTCAACATGGGCGTCGGCATGTGCATGGCGGTCTCCAAGGAGACGGCGGACGCGGCTATTAAGGCGCTGAATGATGCGGGCGAAAAGGCGTTTGTCATCGGTGAAGTGGTTGAGGGCGACGAGGGGGTCATCCTGTGCTGAACATCGCAGTCCTCGTTTCCGGCGGCGGAACGAATTTGCAGGCGCTGATCGACGCGGAGAAAGCCGGTAAAATCGAAAACGGCAAAATTTCTGTGGTTGTGGCGAGTAAGCCGGGCGTTTATGCCTTGGAGCGTGCGAAAAACGCGGGCATTGAGGGCATTGTGCTGGCGCGCAGCGACTATGAAAACGTGGACGCGTACAGCGAAGCGCTCGAAAACTTGCTGAAAGAAAAGCACACGGACTTAATTGTTCTGGCGGGCTTTATGACCATTACGAACGAGAAGTTCACGAAGGCGTTTGGAAATAAGATCATCAACGTGCACCCGGCGCTCATTCCGTCGTTCTGCGGCAAGGGCTATTACGGTCTGCACGTGCACGAGGCGGCTTTGGCACGCGGCGTGAAGGTCTCCGGCGCGACGGTACACTTTGTAAACGAGGTGTGCGACGGCGGCCCGATCATCTTGCAGAAAGCGGTGCCGGTGGAGCAGGGCGACACACCCGAGACGCTGCAGCGCCGCATTATGGAGCAGGCGGAGTGGAAGATTCTGCCGCAGGCAGTGTCTTTGTTCTGCGCGGGTAAGCTTTCCGTGAACGGCTCTATCGTTACGATTAAAGAATAATTTACCCCTTTACTATAGAAAGGAAACGGATACATGGAAATTCTGGATATTAAAAAGGAACTTGCAGGCAACGCATACCCGGGCCGCGGCATCGTCATCGGCAAAAGCGCGGACGGCGTGCATGCGGTCATCGCGTATTTCATTATGGGCCGCAGCGTGAACTCCCGCAACCGCGTGTTTGTGGAGCAGGGCGACGGCATCCGCACGGAAGCGTTTGACCCCGCAAAGCTTTCTGACCCGTCCCTTGTCATTTATGCGCCGGTGCGCGTTTTGGCAAACAAGACCATTGTGACGAACGGAGACCAGACGGATACCGTGTTTACATACCTCAAGGCGGGCAAGAGCTTCAAAAAAGCGTTGAAGACCCGCAAGTTTGAGCCGGACGCCCCGAACTTTACGCCGAGAATTTCCGGTCTTGTAAAGCTGAAGGACGGCGACTTTACCTACAAGCTTTCCATTTTGAAGAGCTGCGAGGGCAACCCGGACGCGCCGCAGAGCTTTTTCTTCGACTATACGCCGGTGGACGGCCTCGGCCACTTCGTCCACACGTATAAGTGTGACGGCGCACCGCGTATCCCGTCCTTTGAGGGCGAGCCGAAGCCGGTGAAGATTGAGGGCGACATCGACACGTTTACGAATGACCTGTGGACGAACCTGAACGAAGACAACAAGGTCTCCTTGTTCACGCGCTTCATCAATTTGAAGACGGGCAAGATTGAGACCCGCATCGTCAACAAGAATAAGTGATTTTTCGGAGGGGAAACTATGAAAGAACTGGAACTGAAATACGGCTGCAACCCGAACCAGAAGCCGGCGAAAATTTTTACGAACGACGGTCGCGACCTGCCGATTCGCGTTTTGAACGGCAGACCGGGCTATATCAACCTTTTGGATGCGTTCAACTCCTGGCAGCTTGTAAAAGAGCTGAAAGCGGCAACCGGCATGCCGGCGGCGGCTTCCTTTAAGCACGTGAGCCCGGCGGGCGCAGCTGTGGCAAAGCCGATGAGCGACACGCTGAAAAAGATTTATTTTGTGGACGATCTGGAGCTTTCGCCCATTGCGACGGCATATGCAAGAGCCCGCGGCGCGGACAGAATGTCCTCCTACGGCGACTGGGCAGCGCTTTCCGACGTATGCGATAAGGAAACCGCAACGCTGTTGGCACGTGAAGTTTCCGACGGCATCATTGCACCGGGCTACACGGACGAAGCGCTTGCGATTTTAAAGACAAAGCGTAAGGGCACGTACAATGTCGTCGAGATTGACCCGGATTACAAGCCGGAGCCGATTGAGCACAAGGATGTTTTCGGCATCACGTTTGAGCAGGGCAGAAACGAGCTGAAAATCGACGCGGACATGCTGACAAATCTTGTGACGGAAAATAAAGAGATTCCGGAGGACGCAAAGCTTGACTTAGTGCTCTCCCTCATCACGCTGAAATACACGCAGTCGAACTCCGTCTGCTATGCGAAGGACGGTCAGGCCATCGGCATCGGCGCCGGCCAGCAGAGCCGCATCCACTGCACGCGTCTTGCGGGCAACAAGGCGGACATCTGGTATTTGCGTCAGCACGAGAAGGTGCTGAATCTGCCGTTTAAGGAGGGCATCCGCCGTCCTGACCGCGACAACACCATTGACGTGTACATCAGTGAGGAGCATGACGACGTGCTGCGCGACGGTGTTTGGCAGCAGTTTTTCACGGAGAAGCCGGAGGTGTTCACCCGCGAGGAGAAAGCGGCTTGGCTTGCGACGTTTAAGGGCGTTTCCGTGGGCAGCGACGCGTTCTTCCCGTTCGGCGACAACATTGAGCGCGCACACAAGAGCGGCGTAGAATTTATTGCGCAGCCGGGCGGCTCTATCCGCGACGACAACGTCATCGATACGTGCAACAAGTATGGCATCGCCATGGCATTCACGGGCATCCGTCTGTTCCACCATTGATCCGAAAGGCGAGGTGCTTTTATTATGAATATTCTGGTTATCGGCAGCGGCGGACGTGAGCATGCGATCATCCGCAAGCTGAAAGAGAGCCCTAAAACGGAAAAGCTGTGGTGCGCACCGGGCAACGGCGGCATTGCGGCAGACGCCGAGTGCGTGGCCATTAACGCGATGGACATTGACGGCGTTGTGGATTTCGCGAAGAAAAACGCAGTTGACCTTGTGTTTGTTGCGCCGGACGACCCGCTTGCGGCCGGTATGGTAGATGCGCTCGAAAAAGAGGGCATCCGTGCATTCGGCCCGCGTGCGAACGCGGCCATCATCGAGAGCAGCAAGGTGTTCTCGAAAAATCTGATGAAGAAATACGGTATTCCGACGGCGGATTACGCGGTGTTCTCCGACCCGAAAGAGGTCGTAGAGTACGTGGAAAAGCGCGGCAAGTTCCCGGTTGTCATTAAGGCAGACGGCTTGGCGCTTGGCAAGGGCGTTATCATCGCGCAAAACTTTGACGAGGCGAAGGATGCCGTGCACACCATTATGGAAGACAAGGTGTTCGGCGCTTCCGGCAACAACGTTGTTGTGGAGGAATTCCTGACCGGCCCGGAGGTTTCCGTGTTGGCATTTACGGACGGCAAGACGCTGCGCCCGATGGTGTCCTCTAAAGACCACAAGCGTGCACTGGACGGCGACAAGGGCCTGAACACCGGCGGCATGGGTACCATCAGCCCGAACCCGTATTACACGAACGAAATTGCGGACGAGTGTATGAAAACCATCTTCCTGCCGACCGTCAAAGCGATGCAGGCAGAGGGCAGACCGTTTAAGGGCTGTTTGTACTTCGGCCTGATGCTGACCCCGGACGGCCCGAAGGTCATTGAGTACAACGCGCGCTTCGGCGACCCGGAGACGCAGGTCGTGCTGCCGCGCCTCAAGACCGATTTTGTGGACGTCATCAACGCGGTCATCGACGAGAAGCTCGACGAGCTTGAGATTGAATGGATTCCGGAAGCGTGCGCGTGCGTCGTGATGGCGAGCGGCGGCTACCCGCAGTCTTACCCGAAGGGACTGGAAATCACCGGCCTTGACGAAAACGGTCAGGCGGAAGGCGTGACGGTGTACCATGCCGGCACAAAGCTTGAAAACGGTAAGCTGCTGACGAACGGCGGCCGCGTGCTTGGCGTGACCGCGACGGCTAAAACGCTGGACGAAGCGCTCGAAAGGGCGTATGCAGCGGTGGAGAAAATCCATTTTGACGGCGCGCATTACCGCCATGACATCGGTAGAACGAAATAAGATAAAATGAGAAAGCAGCCCTGTTCCGACGTGAACGGGGCTGCTTTTGCGCAGCAAAAAACTCCGCTTGCTCATCAGCAAACGGAGTTTTCGTTTATCGCTTTGAATTTACCTTATTCCAGCTCGAATGCGCCGGTGTAGAGGCGGTAGTAGGTGCCTTTCTGCGCGATGAGGTCGCGGTGGCTGCCACGTTCGATGATGTGGCCGTGGTCGAGCACCATGATGACGTCGGAGTTCTGGACCGTCGATAGGCGGTGCGCGATGACGAACACGGTGCGGCCTTTCATCAAGGCGTCCATGCCGGACTGCACGATGGCTTCCGTGCGGGTATCGATGGAGGACGTCGCTTCGTCGAGAATCATGACGGGCGGATCTGCAACGGCGGCGCGGGCGATGGAAATGAGCTGGCGCTGGCCCTGTGAGAGGCCGCTGCCGTCGCCGGAAAGAACGGTGTCATAGCCCTGCGGCAGCATGCGAATGAAGCCGTCGGCGTTTGCGAGCTTTGCGGCGGCGATGCACTCTTCGTCCGTGGCATCGAGCTTACCGTAGCGGATATTCTCCATGACGGTGCCGGTGAACAGGTTGACGTCCTGCAAAACCACGCCGAGGGAACGGCGGAGATCCGGCTTCTTGATCTTCGTGATGTTGATGCCGTCGTAGCGGATCTTGCCGTCAGAAATGTCATAGAAGCGGTTGATTAGGTTTGTGATGGTCGTTTTGCCTGCGCCCGTTGCGCCGACGAACGCGACCTTCTGGCCGGGCTCTGCGTAAAGCGTGATGTCATGCAGGACGGTCTTCTCCGGGGTATAACCAAAATCGACGTCCTCAAGCTCTACGTGACCGGTGAGCTCCGTATAGGTGACCGTGCCGTCCTTATGCGGATGCTTCCATGCCCAGATATCTGTACGCTCGCTGCATTCGACCAGTTCACCATTTTCTTCTTTTGCATTGACCAAGGTTACATAGCCATCGTCTGTCTCCGGCTCTTCATCCAGCAGGCTGAAAATACGATCTGCCCCCGCAAGACCCATGACAACTGAGTTGACCTGATTGGACACCTGTCCGATATTGCCGCAGAACTGTCTTGTCATATTCAAAAAAGGTACGGTAATACTGATGGAAAGTGCCATGCCTGACAAACTCAAGTTCGGTGCGCCGGACAATAACAGCATGCCGCCAGCAAGCGCTACGACAACATAAAGGATATTGCCCATATTCATCAGAATCGGCATCAGCATGTTCGCATAACGGTTTGCCTGACAGGACATTTCAAACAGCTCGTCGTTGACCCGGTCAAAATCCTTTTTTGTCTCGGTCTCATGACTGAACACCTTGACAACCTTCTGTCCGTTCATGATCTCTTCCACAAAGCCCTCTGTCTTGCCGACTGCGATCTGCTGCTTTAAGAAAAAATGTGCCGAGCTGCTGCCGACCTTTTTGGTAACGACAAACATCAGTGCAACGCCACAGAGCACGAACAAAAGCAGCCACATGCTGTAATACAGCATGATGGAAAAAATCGTAACCACGGTGATACAGGAAATCATCAGCTGCGGAATACTCTGGGAAATCAGCTGGCGCAGCGTGTCGATATCGTTGGTATAATAGCTCATGATATCGCCGTGGTTATGTGTATCAAAATACTTGATCGGCAAATCCTGCATACGATTGAACATCTTTTCCCGCATCTTCTTCAGAGATCCCTGTGTGATAATCGCCATTCCATAGGAATACGCATAGCCTGCTGCCAGAGACAGCGCATACAGTACAACCAGGATGAGGACCAGTCTGGTCACCGTCGGCGCTGCCGCCGCCCAGTCCTTCGTCTGCCAGTACTGCTCGACCACTGCGATGATATTCTGCTGAAAAACAGCGGGAATCGAGCTGATCAGCGCATTCAGTACGATGCAGACCAAAACTAACGGCAGAAGTACCGGATAAAACTCGAACAGCATCCTGATCAGACGCTTCATCGTTCCTTTTTTCGCCTGTCCCTTATTTTTCATCAGAATCACCTCCCTTGTTCTGGGAAGTATATACTTCCCGGTAAATCTCGCTCGTCTTGAGAAGCTCTTCATGGGTGCCGATATTGCAGATCGTACCGCCGTCCATGACCAGAATCCGATCCGCATCCTGCACGGAGGAAATTCTCTGTGCGATGATGATCTTGGTCGTTTCCGGAATGTACTCACGCAACGCCTTGCGGATCTGTGCGTCCGTCTTGGTATCCACCGCACTGGTCGAATCGTCGAGAATCAGGATCTTCGGCTTCTTTAACAGCGCTCTTGCGATACAAAGTCTCTGCTTCTGACCGCCGGACACATTGCTGCCTCCCTGTTCGATATGCGTATCGTATTGATCCGGGAACTGCATGATAAATTCATCCGCCTGCGCCAGACGGCATGCTTCCTTTAATTCCTCATCCGTCGCGTTCTGGTTGCCCCAGCGCAGATTTTCCTTGATCGTTCCGGAAAACAGAATATTTTTCTGCAATACAACTGCTACCTGGTTGCGCAGCGCTTCCAGATCATATTCTCTGACGTCTTTTCCGCCAACCTTTACAACGCCCTCTGTCGCGTCATAAAGTCTGGAAATCAGTTGGATCAGGGAAGACTTCGAAGAACCGGTGCCACCGATAATTCCAATCGTCTCTCCGGAACGGATATGCAGATCGATATCGGCAAGCGCCATCTTCTCCGCCTGCAGAGAATATTTGAAGCTGACATGGTCGAAATCGATCGAACCATCTGCCACTTCCTCCACCGGGTCTGCAGGACTTGTCAGCGTACTGTCCTCTTTTAACACTTCCACGATTCGCTGTGCGGATTCCGCAGCCATCGTCACCATGACAAATACCATTGAGAACATCATCAGGCTATTTAATATCTGGAAGCTGTATACTAAAAGGGCAGAAAACTGTCCAACGTCCAGATCCAGACCGCCGCTCGTGATGATCGTATAAGAACCAAAGGACAGGACAAAAATCATAACCACATACAGGCAGAACTGCATCAGAGGGCTGTTGATCGCCAGAATCTTCTCCGCGCGGGTGAAATCCTGACAAACCTCTTCTGCCGCATGATGGAATTTTTCTTTTTCGTACGCCTCGCGCACAAAGGATTTTACCACGCGCATGCCCTTGACATTTTCCTGAATCGAATTGTTCAGAGCGTCGTACTTACGGAATACCCGTTTAAACAGCGGGCCTACCTTATGGATCACGGCAAACAGTCCGATCCCCAGAATCGGGATGACCACCAGGAAGATCAGCGCCATCTTTCCGCCCATAATAAACGCCATCGTAAAGGAAAAGATCAACATCAGCGGGCTGCGGATCGCAAGTCGGATCAGCATCATAAATGCCAGCTGGACGTTCATAACGTCCGTCGTCATTCTCGTCACTAAAGACGAGGTAGAAAATTTATCGATATTTTCAAAGGAAAAATCCTGAATCCGGTAAAACATATCCTTGCGCAGGTTTTTGGCGAATCCGCAGGACGCGGACGCGCAGACCGAACCGGCTCCGGCTCCGAATGCGAGGGACATAAGCGCCATCACCACCAGAATCAGACCATACCGTGAAATGACGCCCATACCGCTTCCGGCTTTAATTTCATTGACCAGCTGAGCGACTATAAACGGGATGATACATTCCATGACCACTTCCAGAGATACCAGAATCGGTGTCAGGATCGAATCACGCTTGTATTCCCTGATCGACTTCATCAGTTCTTTTATCATACTTTTTACGTTTGTCTCCTTTCATCTGTGAAATTGCCCGTTCAAACGAGCTTTGTGTCCACCTTTTGCCCCGGCAGGCTATGTATACGCTCAAACCGGTGCGTAAAGAGGAAAAAAAGCGGCGGGCGATAAGGCTCGCACGCCGACTTTTTCTGCTCTATGCAGATATGAAATAATTATACATGGATTTTCTTGTAAGTCAAGTCCCTGACTCCAGATGTACATCCATCTGCGGATACGGAATGCGGATGCCCGCTTCATCGAAGCCGTATTTGATATCCTCCAGCATCGTATAGCGCGCCTGCCAGTAGTTTTCCTTCTTCGCCCAGAATTTCACAACAAGGACAACACTGCTGTCTGCCAGTTCGTCTACGTTGACTGTGATCTCCCTTTCCGGAAGCACATACGGGTTTTTCTTCGCAATTTCCTGCACTGCTTTCCGTGCGCTGCGGATATCAGAATCATACGAAATTCCGACTTTCAAATCCACACGCCGTTCCGCCTCATCCGTCACGTTCGTCAGGCTGCTGTTTGCGAGGTTTCCGTTCGGGATCAGAATAATCTGATTGTCATAGGTTGCAAGCTTCGTATAAAAGACAGATATCTGCTGAACAATCCCTTCGTTACCGCCCCCTTCGATGATATAATCTCCGACATGAAACGGCTTCAGCATCATGATCAGGATTCCGCCAATACAGTTACTTAAGCTTCCCTGGATCGCCAGACCGATCGTTACGCCGACCGAACCGATCACCGTCGCAATGCTTGCTGCCTCCACACCAAACAGCTGCAGAATCATGAACACCAGAATCGTATACGAAACAAACTTAATCGAGGAGTCCAGAAACTGCGCCGCTTCCTCCGACGCGCTGGAACGCTCCATCGCCCGTCTGAAAAAATGCCGGATCATCGCAATCAGTCTGCTGCCGATCACAAACAGGATGAGCGCCAGCACCGTGCGGACGCCAAGCCCCAGAAGCTTGTCCGGCAGCTCGTTTAAGCAGCGTTCCAGCAGGCTCAGCTGTTTTTCCATATTCTTTAAGGATTCGTCCGACGCGAGACTTTCTATCTCCTCGCCTGTCAGTGTCACGGAGGATGTCAAAAATGCTGCGCCGGACATCAGCACCTTCCTCATGCTTTGGTTCCTTTCGTCACTTTCGCGGAAGAGGTAGACTTCTTAGCTGCAGACGCAGGCTTCTTAGCCGCCGTCTCTTTCGCTGCGACAGCCTTCGCGGTCGCTGTCTTTTTGCGGGTCGTGCGGCGTGCAGGCTTTTCTTTTTCTTTTCCCTCAAGAATCGC
>OLRV01002294.1_pt1 | contig 14927 bp, 14 predicted proteins | sample 1672421 | NCBI WGS metagenome assembly OLRV01 (sample SAMEA3136684, study PRJEB25190) | human gut metagenome | biome: human gut; feature: human-associated habitat; material: faeces | place: Austria | collected 2013
CGTAGAGGGATAATCAATAATTTTTATTTATCCTTGCAGAAGCATTAGCTCTTATGTTAGGGTACTCTTTAGGGAAAGTACCCATGACAGGGCGTTAAGCGTCCGGGGGTGCTTTCTGTTTAATTAGATATTATCATCTTATGTTTGATAATTCACGAGGTTTCACTAATTTGGATAATTTTTTACAGTAAGGCGGTCAGTGCCTTTTTTGACAACCATATTGTCATCAAGCAGGTGTTGCTTGATTTCTTCGATATTTTCATTGATATGTTGCAAACTGTCAGCATACTTTTCTTCTGAATATTCATCTTTAGCATTTAGCATATTTTCACGAATTTCCAAAGCTTTCATATAGGTACAGAGTTTTTTATTGATGAGGTTGTTCTTAAAGGACAGCTTAACAGTAGCAGGTTTGAAATTGCCCTCATCGTCCTTATCTGCCTCAAATTTCATATCAATTTGATCATCCAGTTTAAACAGTAATGATAATACATCAGAAACTGTTTCTATATCAAAATCCATGAAAATGTTAATGCTGATGCCTAATGCATTGGCAATTTTTAAAAGCTGGTCAGGCTTTGGATTACGGATTCCATATTCATATTTCTTTATTGTTGCAGAATTTATGCCGGACAATTGACCAAGCGTTTCCTGTGATATTCCACGCATATTGCGAAAGTATTTAATCTTTTCTCCAGGAATTGGCTATGGTGATGGAGCAACATGGCGTCAAATGGCTTCAAAAAGGTACACATGAAAAGCATTTATCGGTACTGGACTTTGAAAAGCAGGAGAGAGCTAAAGAAGTAGCAGAATTAGACAGTCAAAAGCAGGAAAAGACCTCAGAGGTTGCTAAATTGAATCAGGCAGTATCCTCTATGAAGCAAGAACTAATGACCACTACAATTAAGCAGGTAAGAGCTGAGGAGGCTGTTGAAAAAGCAAGAGTGGAAGGTATTGCTGTTCAGAGGGATAATGAAACATTAAGTGCAAGCAATCAACAATTGCGAGTGGAGAATACAAGCCTTGAAATAAAAAAGGTGGAACTACGGACGGATAATCGTCACATGGAACAGCAACAATGGCAATTGCGAACAGATAATAGCGAGTTGGAGATGAAACATAGTGTTTTACAGTCCGAGAACCAACGATTGGAGCAAGAACAGAATAAATTGCAAGAGGATAATGAAAAGCTGGAGCAGAAGCAAACTACGTTACAATCGGATAATCAGGCATTAAAACAAATGCAGGATAAGCTACAGAAAGATAATGCCCAGCTTGAAATACAGCAGGAGAAATTGAGAAGCAGCATTGATCAGATGGTGCAATCAGAGAAGTTGTTGCAACGTGATGTTCGAAAATATGATGAAGAACCTGAATGGCAACTTCCAGAGCCGGTAACGTTTGCAGGTGCAAAGTCATTTCGGGACAAAGTAGCTTTGCCTCTTGTGAACAAATTGAAGGAACTGGTAAAAAGCTTGACAATCCAATGCGTTAGATTAAAAGAGGAAGTGCTTCAACTGCGAGATAAAGTTAAGCATCTCACAAGTGATGTAGAATTTTACAAAGGAAAAATTAGAGATATGTCTGCAAAAACAGAATTATTGCAGGAAAAAGCTGGCGATCTGGAGCGTGTGAAACGATATGCCGGTGCGGAGCAAATTGATACTATTATCGGTAAGGTAAAGGAGCAGGAACGCATGGAGCGTCAGGCAATACAGTATCACAGGTCTTATGGAACGAGATAAACGAAAGGATGGATTGATATGATGAAAGAGAATAGATTGGATAATATCGTGGAATGTTCCTATAACATGGATAATGGTTATGTTGAGGTGTGGTATGTTGGTGGGAATATGCTTCGGATAAAGTGTGAGGAGGTTGAGGCTGCTATGCGGACGACAGAGCAGTCGCTGGCGAAGCTACACAAATTGTTGGATAATAAGCCGATAGAGTATGTGGCAATGGCTTTGTCCGGGGAAATGCAGGCATATTGTGATATTGAGGATGAAATGGTTAAGGGGATGTTTGGGACGATTGTGCATGGGTATTTGAAGAAGGGGTACAATCGGGCTACGGCGGAGATGATGGCGAGGGAGTTTTTTAGGTATGAGAGCTAGGAATTATAATTAAACTAGATATTTGTATTAATATGCTATTTATAGTATAATATACAGAAAAAAGGGGGATTGAGTTATATGAAGATTGATTTATCGTCAGTTAATATTTTTGAGGACAATGAGCTGGAATTAGATAAAAAGATTACTTTTATTTTCGGAAAAAATGGAACGGGAAAATCGACAATTACAGAAGAAATCAAGAAATTAAATTCAGATTATGATGTTTCGGTTTTTCAGGGATTTAATAATGTTATTGATGAAAATCATCGGTTAAATGCTGTTGTGTTAGGTGAAGAAAATTTGATTATAAATACCCAGATTGAACAAAAGAAAAAAGAAATTGAGCTAAAGCAGGACGAAATTGATAAGATAAGTAAAACTTTATCTGAACCGGAAGTGGAGGAAGATTCAAATTTTTGGACTAGAAAACGAAATGCACAAGAAGCATATAGAGTAGCGGAGAAAAAACTGAATGATTTTTATACACAATCAGCATCAACTATTAAAAATAAGAAAAATCCACAAATTGCAAAAACATCTTATAATAAGAGAAATTTTCAAGATGATTTACAGTCAGCAGCATTACTTCAGGATGATGAAAAGAAAGAGTTAATAGAAACTATAAAATCTGAGGTTAAAACTGCTCCGAATATCCTTTTTCCATGTGAAGATATGACACAACTTTTGAATGAAATAAATAGTATTTTACAAAAAACAGTAACGGAAAGAGTAAAAGTTAAAAGGATAGACAATAATCCGGAAAAAAGAGAATTTGCTAAAAGAGGACTAAAACTGCATAAAAAGGGGGAAGTGTGCGCTTTCTGCGGAAATGAAATAAAAGATGATGTTTTCGATGAATTAGAAAGTTATTTTTCGGCAGATGAGGTAAAAGAGTTTCAAATGCAAATTGCTGAAAAGATAGAAAGTATAGATTTAATAATGAAAAACGTTTCTGGCATTCAGGTATCAATTGCGGATTTCTATCCAGCCTATATAAAAGAAGCAACGACAATAAAAGAAGAAATAGAGATTATAAAAAAATCTTATATGGTATTTCTCACTAAAATGAAAAAAAAACTTGATGATAAACAAAAATATCTCTTCGAGTCTAGGAATGAAGTAGAAGATGAGGTGCCAAAAAGTTTTTCTGATGTTGAAAAAAAGTATAGGGATATTCAAAAAAGTAACAATGAAAACGATATAGAAGCAAAAAAACAGGAGTCAATAAGAAAGATACGTTGTCATTATGTAAAGCAGCTAATAGATGAATTTGATTATTTTTCTAAGAAAGCTGAAGCGGATACTTTGCTAATCGAAATGAATCAAAGGGAAAAAGAGTTTTATGATGAAAAAAGTAAAATTGATGGTCATGGTGGTCTGAAAGATAGTATAACTAATATTTTGGCAGAAATAACAGATTTGCAGAATCAAACTAAAAATGAATCTATATTGGCTGATAATATAAACAAGAAATTGTTACATATGGTATCTTTTAAATTGGAACATTTTGAAGATTCAGAGTCTAAGGGATTTTATAAAGTTAAAGACTGCAATACTAATGCGATTAGAGATATAACAGAATTGTCTACAGGTGAAAAAAATGTAATTGCATTTTTATATTTTCTCGAAAAATTAGATGAGGTTAAAGAGACTCCTGTTAATAAGCCTAGAATAATAGTTTTTGATGATCCAATGAATTCTAATGATGATGGAATGCAATATTTAATAATAGAGGAATTACAGACACTGATGAAGAAATTATTAGAAACAGATCATTTTATTTTGCTGACACATAATAAGCATTTCTACATTAATGTTAGATATAATCATAAGTACAATAAGGATAAATTTATTAGATTTCATTCAAATGGCACAAAAACACAAATAATTACTTTAGTGAAAGATGAGGATGATTTTAAAACGAGCTATGAATCATTATGGATTGAACTTAAACTTTTGTATGAATATGACGTAACGTCGGCAGATATGTTACTAAATCCTATAAGAAGAATTATTGAAACATTTACAAAGTTTAATGCACTTGACAAAACAAATTTCTGTAATAAGGTATCTGGAGCAAAAAAAATTGTTTGATGTAAATTCTCATTCTATTGATGATATAGAAGCAGAACTAAATGGCAAAACCAAGCAGGAAGTTATACAGATGTTTTATGATTGCTTTGCAAAAAATGATTATGGAAATCACTTTTTGAAATATTGGAAGAATGTTAGTATTGATGAAACAGGCAAATTAGTAATGGAAAACTGAAAAATATTATTGAATGCTTAGTAAATATGGCTCCATTTTGGCTCTAAAAATTTTAGACGAGGTACACAAAAATGCGAAATAAGATGAATATGAAGAATAAAACGCACAAATGTGTACTGGGGGACAGCCAGATAAATCTCTCTGCCCAAGAGTTTGAGTAGTAAACAGAGCCTCATAAATGGCGTAAACAAGCCATTTATGGGGCTTTTTCTTTTATTGTGATACCTATATGATACCTGTTTTGATAGTACCACAGATATTAAGGAGTACTAAACAGAAGTGTCTAGAGATATAATTATGCGTTATTAAGCTGAAATATGTGTAGATATGTCAATGGTTTGAGCATTTATTTAAAGAATATGTTATGATAATAATATAATGTTTGGCTTTACTCATAATATCATTAAAATCTTATATAGTTATTACGGCATGAAGTCATAGTGTTCGATGTAGTATGAAAGGGAATGTATATGATTTATAAAAGTGTTATATTTAAAGCAGAACCATTTTCATACAATCTGGAATTTGATGGTAGAATTACTCTTGTTGGTGGAGATAGTGGACATTGGGAGATTAAATAAGTTTTGAGACAGCAGAATGATTTTGGACTAACAGTCCAATGATATTATAGTTCTCATAAGGTATTATAAAGTAAAAAGCTTGGAGGATATCTTATGGGAACTAATTTTTATCTTATGAGTAGAAATAAAAAGCTGATGAGGGAGCATTTTGCTGTTGAAACAGAATATGGCATAAAGAATATTGAATACGCAATAGTTGATGAACCTTATCTTGGATATGAGGTTCATCTGAATAAGTTGAGTTGTGGATGGCGTCCATTATTCCAAAAACATAAGACAATCAAGACATTTAAGGAGCTTGAAGAGTTTTGCTTAAATAACAAAGGTGTTATAAGCATTTATGATGAATATAGCAGAAGATATACATGGAAACAATATTTTGAAAGAGTATATGAGCATAGTCAGCAGAAGAAACAGCCACGTAAATGGATATATGATATCGATCCAGCTTTACCAAATTGTGGACTCCGTTTACAAAATGTATCATGTACTGAACAGGAGGCAGAAATATATATTCCATTTTGCCATAGAGAATATAATGAAAAGGAAAAGCTGGCTAAGGAGCGCTTTCATGTGAATGAAAGACTATGGTGCAAAGAAGAGTATTGGGAAGATCCGGATTATCCATTTGATTGGACAGAAGGTGAGTTTTGTTAGAAGGAGCAGATGCTTATGTATGAGAATATTGATATGGAAAGAACTGGAATATTGCTGAAAGAGTTATTTGATAGGTATGGTTATACAGTCAAAGATATCCAGAAAATATTGCATTTATCATGCCCACAGCCTATATATCGATGGTTTAAGGGTAGCATTTTACCATCAGTAGATCATTTGTATGTATTGAGCAGATTGCTCAAGGTACATATGGAAGATTTGCTTGTGTCTAAATGTGAACATAGTATCGTTACGGAAAAGTATGGGGGAAAGTCATTAGGTGAAAAAAGACTATATGAATATTGGAAACGCTTATGCATAAAGAAATGTGCATAGATTTAATAGGAGCAGATAACATGGCGCAATCAATGGATGAAGATATTAAGAAAATTGCATGTATGATAACAGAACTGAATGGATTAGCATATAGTACATATAAACCAATAGTTGAAGATATATGTACCAGAAAGGCATCCGAATCAGAGGTTGAACATATTTTGGATTATATGGTCGGAATGTGTAATAGCGACGGAATGCTTGAACTATTTAAGCATGTATGCAGAAAGTATATATATTTGTATCTGGAAATGATTACATCAGAAATATATACATATAAAGATATGTATGAATGAACAGAAAAGGATTGAATTCGTGTATATATAGATAAGTTGTATTATAACGTCAATTGTGTAAAAAATATAGCTAAAGTAGAAAGTGAATATTTGGTATGAATATAAAAGATTTAATTGGTGAAGCAACAGAATACGATAAAAAGCTGGCACTTGAGGAAAAGAAACCAAAAAGTTGGTGTAAAAGTGTTAGCGCGTTTGCAAATACATTTGGCGGGGCTTTGATTTGGGGCATTTCTAATGATGGAGAGGTTGTTGGACTGAGTGATCCGGAAGGTGATGCTGAAAAAATAAGTGAAACAATAAAATCAAGATTAACTCCGATTCCGGAATTTAAGCTGAACTTCTACAAAACGGATGATGGAAAGATTTTGGTCATTCTTGATGTATACAAAGGAGACAAAACGTCTTGTTATTATTCGGGAGATGGTGTACTGGAAGCTTATGTTCGTGTTTGAAATGAGAGTGTAAAGGCAACTGCAACAGAATTAAAACGTCTTGTCCTCAGAGGAAAGAATACTTCCTATGATTCGCAGAATTCTACCTATAAGGCGGAAGATTATGCTTTTTCAAAGCTTAAGGAAAGATATAAGAAGTGGACCGGAAACAGTTTCAACGATAAAGATTTGATTCCTTTTGGACTGGTAAATGAACAGGGGAACTTGACCAATGCAGGAGCGTTACTTGCCGATGAAAGTCCTATTCGTTTTTCAAGGCTGTTTTGTACAAGATGGAATGGGTTGAATAAAAGTGGTGGTGCAGTCGATGCATTGGACGATGCAGAGTATTCGGGCAGTGTTATTTCCCTGATTGAAAATGGGGAAGTGTTTATCAAACGTAATTGCAAAATGAAATGGCGTAAAACAGCAAATTCAAGAGAAGAAATGCCGGAGTATGTAGAGAGAAGTTATCACGAAGCACTTGTAAATGCCTTGGCACATCGTGATTATCTGGTCAATGGAAGTGAAGTCCATATTGACATATATGATGACAGAATGGGAATCTATTCTCCGGGAGGAATGCCGGACGGATCAATGATTCAGGACAGAGATCCGCTTATGGTTCCTTCAATCAGAAGAAATCCGGTTCTTGCGGATGTGTTCAACAGGATTGGATATATGGAGCGTAAAGGTAGTGGATTTGGAAAGATTATTAGTGGATATGAATTTCAAATTAATTATAGTGAGGGTAAAAGACCAACATTTCGTTCAGATAGATATCAGTTTACTGTTGTGATGCCAAATCTGAACTATGATGTCACTCAAGATGTCACTCAAGATGTCACTCAAGATGTCACTCAAGATGTCACCCAAGATGTCACCCAAGATGTCACCCAAGACAAACTGGATGCCCAGATTCTGGATTTGATTCGTAAAGACAGTAGATGTTATATCACAACATGTTAATGAAGAAATAGAAGTTTTGAAAAATGATACCTTTTGTAAAGAGAAACTTTATTTTAAAGAACTTTGTATTGACAAGTATAAGCGGATTGTGGTTCGTGAAGAAAATGATATTCAACTTACATATACAGAATTTGAAATTTTATTGTTGTTAGCTCAAAATGCCGGAATAGTATTCAGCAAAGAATAAATATATGATAGTGTTTGGAAAGAACCATATTTTGGCAATTACAATATCGTCATGAGCCGTATTCGGAATGTTCGGGAGAAGATTGAGGACAATCCAAGCAAGTCAATCTACATACAGACGGTTTGGAGTGTCGGTTATCGGTTTAATGGAAGAAGTAGCTAAATATTATGTTGATGCTTCTATTTATTGGGTGCATTTAGGGTAAATTATGGTATAATAAATTAGGGATTTTTTGCTCAAATGGAGGTGGTAATGTGGAAGCAAACGAGATTTCATTAGATTTGGAGTATGAAAAACGAGATGAAAATGGAAAATTAGAGTATGAAGGAATTTCGTTTGTGGAAGATGAATTTCATGCTTTTTTGAAGCAAACAATATCTCCGATATATAAAGATGAAGATTATAATGCTCAGATGAAAGAAGTAGCTATTGATATGACGGGCTTTGATTCGGAAAATTTGCAGGCTGTTTTCGACACAATGCCTAAAGTGAGTAACTTTAGAATTGGAGAATTAGTAGCAGAAAAAATAGTAGAGAGCAGATATAGTGCAAAATTTACATATAATAGTGATAGAGATTTGAAAAATCCAAATAGTAATAATACAGGTGCGGACTTAGTTGGATTCATTGAAATGGAAGATGGCGCAGTTAATTTCCTTTTTGGAGAGGTCAAAACATCTGAGGAACATACAAATCCGCCAGGGGTTATGTATGGTTCGACTGGAATGATTGATCAATTAGTAGAATTGGGGACAAATTCTGATAAACTAAAATCTTTGGTGAAATGGATATTTATTAAGTGTAATTCAGATAAAGATTTGTTGGTACAAAAGTATATTAGAGAAGCGATGCAACATTATGTGAAAGACAGAAGCAGCATACAATTAATTGGTGCCTTGGTAAGAGATACAAATCCGAATGAGATGGACTTAAAAAATCGATATATAGATTTGAAAAAAAGAATTAACGGTCAGCATAATGTTCAGTTATTGGCAGTATATTCGAACTATAAGATGAAAGATGGGGCATGGGAAAAGTTGATTTAGGAGGTATTTTATGTCTAGTTGGTCTGAAAATTGGATATATAATTTAATACCACAAGAGGAATATGAACTTGCATTTGATATGGTAAATGGCAAGTCTATTTCTTGTGTCCTAAATCAAGAAGAGGAAATCGATTATTCTAAAATAGAGCATGTACAGGAGATTTTAGAACTGACTTTAATGGATATTCTTAAGTCAGAGGATGTTAATGAGAAGGACATTGCCGAAGTAAGTCAAAAAATTTATTTGTTATTGTCTGCTTTGCCAATGCCAGTAGACAGTATTGAGAAAGCAAAGCATGTGTTAAAAATTTTAGTGTATTCTTATATTGGAGAACAATGGGAAAGTGGAAGAAGATATCTGATAGAAAATAATATAAATATTTTGGTTGAAGAAAAAGATGATTGGAATATATGTGTTTTTAAAAAAATATGTAATGCATTATTTTTACTTGTAAAGAAAGAAAATTGGAAGGATTTAACAATGGCATGCCAATTGATTTCTGAACTTAGAGAAGACCAAAAAAAATTTGAATTGTATTATATCAATTCTATAGCACCTAGTAATAAAATGCTTGCTACATATGAATTGATTAGTTTGTACCATTTGGCAAAAATAGTAGATATAATGGCTACATTTATGATAAATGGAGAAATACTGGATATTAGAGAGCAGATAGGAATGCATTTTGGAAAGGCTATTGAAGCAGCGGAAGAAGGAGGGATTGTATCTCTTAATTTAATACTGATAATGCTTCAAAGAATGCTTCAAAAGATGATTTCAAATTCTGTGTGGATGGTTACACAAAGAGTAAATTCTAGAGTTACAAAGTTTGTAAGGAATATAACAACACAAGACAAAGCAGTCTTTGAACTTATGTATCCTCAAAAGCATGCTATTTTGGAAGAGGGGTTATTGGATCCAGCACACAAAGCGATTGTTGTTAATATGCCTACTTCTAGTGGCAAAACCTTAATTGCCCAATTTAGAATCCTCCAGGCGTTAAATCAATTTAGTGAGGATAATGGTTGGGTTGTGTATATTGCACCTACTCGAGCATTGGTAAATCAAGTGGCTGCAAAACTGAAAAGAGAATTTGAACCTATTGGAATAAAGGTTGAAAAGATGAGTGGGGCTATTGAAATAGACTCTTTTGAGAGTAATATGCTTACTGATAGCGAAGATAGATTTGATGTGTTAGTTGTTACACCTGAAAAGATGAATTTGTTGATTAGGGATGGCATTGAAACTAAGATGGGAAGACCATTAGCTTTAGCGGTTGTGGATGAGGCTCATAATATTGAAGAAGAGAGTAGAGGAATCAATTTAGAAATCCTTTTGGCAAATATTAAAAATGATTGTTCAAAGGCAAATTTCTTATTGTTAACTCCATTTATAAAAAATAGTGAAGAAATAGCAAAATGGTTGGATGCAGATAGCCCTAAGTCAATTAGTTTAGCAATAGACTGGAAACCGAATAAAAGAATATTAGGAGCCATTTATCCAGAGGGTAATAGAAGAAATTGGAAATTATTTTATCAAACGTTATTAACCAATAGCGCAGAGATACAGCTTGAAAAGAAGATGGTTCTATCTGATGAAGCGTTAATTGATGTGACTAGAAGTAACTTAAACAAAATGAAATTGGCTATAGCTTCAACCAAAAGATTAGCTGATAGAAAAGGAGTTTTAGTTATTGGAGGGCATGTAAAGGATTGTTGGAATATTGCGCATGCTTTATATGAAGAGTTAGAATTAGAATGTAATGATAATGATGTAGAACTTGTGAAGAAATATGTGGCTGCGGAATACGGTGAAGAGTTTGAACTTGTGAAGTTACTGTCAAAGGGCATTGCTGTGCATCATTCCGGACTGTCTGATGAAGTGAGAGTACTAATAGAATGGCTGATGGAAAGAGGTAAGCTAAATATACTGGTAGCTACGACGACTATTGCTCAAGGAATAAATTTTCCTGTTTCTACAATTATAATGGCATCAATTGCATATCCATATACGTCAGAAATGCCAATACGTGATTTTTGGAATTTAGTAGGTAGAGCTGGTAGGGCAGGACAAAATGATGTGGGAATGATTGGAATAACAATTGGGGCTAGGAATGATAATCAAAAGCAGGAGGAGTTGGCGAAACTAACTAGGTATGTAAAGAAGTCAACAGAAGAATTGGTTTCTCAATTACAAAAAATTGCAGAAAAAACTATAGAGTTTGGGGAACAATTTTCTTTAACAGTTCAGTTTTATAATCCAGAATGGTCGCAATTTTTACAGTATATTACACATATGTTTAATCAATGTAAGGATTTAGGCGAGTTTGAGGAAAAGACAGATTTGTTTTTGCGAAGGACATTTGGATATTCCAATATTGAGCCAAGGAAACAAAAAATACTTCTTTCTGCTGTTAAGGAATATGGTGAGGTGTTAAATAAGAATAAGGGATTGGCAAAATTATCTGATTCAACAGGATTTTCAATGGAGACGTTAGGTCGTACTGCGTATAGAATCAAGGAATTGGGAATTCGGCAAGATAACTTAAAGGGGTCTTCTTTGTTTGGTAATGATAGCCAACTTAAAGACTTAATTGGAATAATGATGAATATTCCCGAAATAAGTAAAAATATGCAGGATATAGCAAAAGGAAATAGAAATTTATCAGGAGATATGATTGCACGTTTTACAACGGATTGGGTAAATGGGACAAAGCTAGAAACCTTAGCGAGTCAGTATTTTGGTGATGATAGAGATGCGATGACTGAATGCTGTCAAGCAATATATGGTAAATTGGTTAATTCTGCAACATGGGGATTGTCTACGATTCAGAAGTTAGGTATTAATGAAGACAGTCTTAGTGAAGAAGAATTGCAAAAGGCAGCTAATTTGCCGGCCATGATTTATTATGGAGTTAATTCTGATGAAGCTATTTTGATGCGTATGAATAATGTGCCGAGAAGTGTGGCGGCAGAAATGGGAGTTGAGTACAAAAAGGACTTTGATAATGTTTACAAACAGTCTTCTTATGAAATTAGGCAATGGATTGAAGGATTATCATCGGATAAGTGGGATGCATTCGCTGAAAATAAACGAGGAATGTCAGGTAGCGATTACAGAGCAATTTGGGAAGTACTTAATAATGAAAGCTAAGAATTTGGAAGAGAGTTCTTATCATCTTATTTATTTGGAAAAAGTAGTAAGGAGGAAATTATGGATAATCTAGAAAAAGGGTCATGGATAATTAATACAATAAAACATACAACTGGTGTGAGAACTGACACCGTAGAATTAAATGATTTAGAAGTGACAGAAAGAGCTGGAAAATCTGGAATTTTACTAGGAAAACTATTGGTAGATAAGCAAGAAATTATTACTGGTAAGAAACTTAGTGTGTTTGCGAGAACTGCAAATATATCACCAGATGCAGTAAAGACATATGCTGAAATTTTAAAGAATTTTGGTCAAGTTGATTTTAAGCTGGATAAATTTGGGAATGTATCTGAGCTGGAAATATATTGTCTGACCACAGAGGATGCGATAAAGACCGTGTCGGATATTTTTGAATATTATGAGCCGGATGAAATTGAAAGGGGAAATTTAGAAAGTTTAAAAACAACTTTTGAATTTCCTGCTTCAAGGGAAGAATTGACGCAGGCGTTAACATCCCAAAAGGGTATTTCAGAAGAAAATGTAAATGAGATATTGGCATTAGAGTCAGCATTTTCGCTTATAAAAAAAGAGCGTATTGAGAATTCGGATATATATTACAATGAATATGCTTTTGCTGGTGATGGTTCTAAGATAGCTAAGGCTATCGCATCTTTGCCAGAGAGTCAAAGGAATGATGTTAATTTTGTTATGGAACAGGTAAAACAGTCACAAGGTTTTTTGGCAGATAATTTGACTGATAAAATTAATCCTAACATTATATCTATGATGGAGGGGGTGGGACTGCTTGATGGAATTACGGTTAATTCAGATTTTGGAAAGGCTGTTTTTTATACTACTCCACAGCTTATCGGACCTGGAATTGGTTCATGGAAAATTTCAACAGATGTTTTTAATCATGCAAAGTTATTGCTGAGCAGTCTAAGATATGGCGAATATAAATCTGTATCGTCTAGAGGAGCAATATATACGTCAAGTAAAATGATGAATATTGTGAATAAATTACTTAGAGGTGAATGGGTAGGCCCATGTACTGCCATTGGAGAAGATTATAAATTATTGGAGCTGGATGGAGTTATATCCGTGCAACCGTATAACGAAATGTATAAAATGAAGTTGCGTCAATTTGAGGTAGGAAAGTTGGTTAAGCAAATGTTAGAATATAATATGGTGGTAAACGATTCTGTAAATGAAATTGATGTTTTTAACAATTTGCCAACTGGTTACATAGCTCCAGAAGAAAGAAGAAAAGTTATTCAAGCTGACAGAACGGTACCAGTTAAAAATATACAGGAAAAGTTTATTGCTTCTATTAGAACAGGAGGTATATTCTGATGGCGAATAATAGTGGAAAAGGTACAGGGTTTGAGTACGATGTTTGCCAACTTTTTACGGAACAAAATTATTTTACTAGAAGATCTATTCCTATAAGATCTATAATAAATCAGGATATTACAGACGTAGATGTATTGGGAATTAAATATACATATCCCTTTGAAAAAAAGGTAATAATTTGTGATTGCAAAAACAAAGTTAAGCCGAAACCATTTGAGAGAATATTTTGGACTAAAGGCTTGGGAGAATATGTTGGTGTAGATGATGAATATATAGCATTACCTAAGATAGGACCTGACATAATTGAGTTTGCTAGAAAAAGCAAGGTTAGGGTAATTTCTCAAAATGAGCTAAGTAATTATAAAGATAAACAAATAGGATATGCTGATTACCAATATTATGGAAAATTCATGCAAAGACTGGAAGACAAAAATACAGGTGATCCACAGGTATTACATTATTTACCAATATTGAAGAAAGAATATATTTCGGATAATCCATATGTAACGCTTAATATTGCTTTGTTAATTTTAAATAAATTGTCACAAGAAAATTGGAGTGATGATGGGAAAAAAATGATTTTTGCAGAGGGTGCTACGGTTGTAGCGTATGCTCTGCTTGATATATGTAGGGACGTATTTGGAATGACTCAAGAGTTGCGAGAGAAATATATTTCTACTAAATTGACCTATGGAGATTCTGAAGCTACATATATAAATGGATTGATAGAAAGTGTAACGAGATATGCAAATGAAATGTTAGCTGAGAAAATTCCAAAGGAATACTATAATAAAAATTTGGTGGAAAGGATGGAGATTCCGGCACCACATTATACTAAAAATTGTATTGCAATTATTGAGAGAGCTTACAATAACCCGGAATGGTATATTGATATGTTACGAAACATAGATTTTATCCTTTTTGAATTCATGTTAAAGAACCAAAAGTTTGATTATACATTATTTTCAGAACATTGCAAAAATTATTTGGTTAATGAAAAGTTAAAAGCATGTAAGAATGTTTTGTTTTTTATTTGTTCATCTGCTGCAGTATATTTAGGGGATATTTGGAAAGAGGAAAATGATTTTGTTCCACAGAAGATACATAATATTGAAAATTAGTAAAGGCTACCACTTACCGCAGATGTGGCAGGGGCTTGACTAATATTCCCATAGAAATGGACAAGTAATCAAGCACACAATATGCTATTTCCGAGTGCGGGAACTTCAATTCCGAATTTTTCGGATTTGCGATTTTGAGCCGCAAGAATATTTATGAAGAACGTGTTATCTAAAGTGAGAAGGGAAAGGTTCTGGGTACAATTTGGGTACAGCAGCTTTTAAACCACATTAACAAGATACAAAAACGTGTCAAAATGATACGGTTTTGAAACGCAATAACAATTAAGTAACATGAAAAATCAAACCCGAAAAAGAGTTTGAATAGTAAACAGAGCCCCATAAATGGCGTAAACAAGCCATTTATGGGGCTTTTTCTTTTATCGTGATACCTATATGATACCTGT
>OLRV01002301.1_pt1 | contig 14904 bp, 9 predicted proteins | sample 1672421 | NCBI WGS metagenome assembly OLRV01 (sample SAMEA3136684, study PRJEB25190) | human gut metagenome | biome: human gut; feature: human-associated habitat; material: faeces | place: Austria | collected 2013
CGCTCCGGCCCTCTGTTTCGCTCAGGCGCTCGCTTTGGCTTGTCGATCCTGCCGCCGTACTGGGAATGTCCCGGTCTCAATGACAGCAAAAAAGTCCCGCCGGCCAAGCGGGAGCTTCTCTATGATAAAATCATGGCCGACGCCGTCGCCGTTTCCTGCATCGCCAAGTCGGAAAAGGAAATCGACGAGCTCGACATCTACCATGCGACCATGCAGGGCATGTACGACGCCGTACGCGGCCTTTCTGTGCCGGCCGAAGCGGTCCTCGTCGACGCCATGCCCCTGCGGGAGCTGGCCGTGCCGCACAAGTCCCTGGTCCACGGCGATGCCCTGAGCGCATCCATTGCAGCAGCTTCTATTATCGCTAAAGTCACGCGTGACCGCCTGATGGTCGAATATGACAAAAAATATCCCCAGTACGGCTTTGCCGTGCATAAGGGATATTTGACAAAAATGCATATGGAAACGCTGCAAAAATACGGACCCTGTCCGATACACCGCCGCTCTTTCGAGCCTATCAAGAGTATGGTGCAGGAAAATTCAAAATAAATCTTTTTTCCAGAGCATGATGACGGCCACGACGGTACAGAACATGGCGATGGCGACGACGTAGTAGAAGCCCATGCCCGAGTCCATAAAGGGGACGGGGACGTTGATGCCCCACAAGCTGAAGATAATCGTCGGTACGGCCAGCATGATCGTGATGGAGGCTAAGAATTTCATGACCAGGTTCAGGTTGTTGGAAATGATCGAGGCAAAGGTATCGGACATGCTCATGAGGATGTTGGAATACATCTCGACCATTTCAATAGCCTGCTTGTTCTCGATGATGACATCTTCCAGGAGGTCTTCGTCTTCTTCATACATCTTGATGAGGTGGTGGAGCGACGTATTGCGGCGCAGGCGCATGAGCCGTTCCATGACGATGCCATTGCTGCGCAGGGCCGACGTGAAGTACGTCAAGGATTTCTGTAATTCCAGGAGCATGAAGAATTCCTTGTTGCGCATGGAATGGCGCAGGATGGCTTCGATATCGTCCGTGCGGTGGTTGATCTGCATCAAGTAGCGCAAAAAGAGCGTTGCCGAACGATAAAGGATCTGGAAGAGGAAGCGCGTTTTCTTGAAGGTATAGAACAAGGGATACTTGTTCTCTGTAAAAGCGCGCATGACTTCTGTTTCCTGGATACAGAGGGTGATGATGAAGTCCGGTGTAATGAAAATGCCCAGCGGCAGGGTGTCATAGCTGTCCGTTTCCAAAATGATCGGGATGTTGATGACGACGAAGATGTAGTTGTCCTCGATTTCGACGTGAGAACGTTCTTCCGTGTCCAAGGCAGTTTTCAGCACATCAGTGGGGATTTCCGTGACCATGGATACGAGCTGTAAATCCTCAGAATCAGGATTTATGACGTGGATCCATGAACCTTTTTCAGCCGAGGCCAGGGAGATATTGTCTTCCAGATGGCCGTTGCTGTGTTTATAAACTTGAATCATTACGGTGTTCTCCCTTTCTGCAGAATGAGGGCCCTCAAACCCAAATTCTAATATAATCCATTAAGACATGACTCGTCAAGGTTTTCCCCGATATTTTACAGAAACTTTGCGCACGTCCTTTCAGGCCTGAACGGTAGCGGCAGGCCGTGAATTATGGTATGATAAATTGAATATGTAAATAAGCAGGACTGTTCCGGAGCGGGAAAAATGTCCGCCCGGGCAGTCCACAGAGAGAGTAGACAGCATGCAATTATTGAAAATGGAACTGCGGGGCTTCAAGTCCTTTGCAGATAAGACGACCCTGACCTTCGACAAGGGCATTACGGCCATCGTCGGTCCGAACGGCAGCGGCAAGAGCAATATTTCCGATGCCGTCCGCTGGGTCATGGGGGAACAGAACGTCCGCCAGCTGCGCGGTCAGAAGTCAGAAGACATCATCTTTGCCGGTACCCAGACGCGGCGGCCTCAGGGCGCCGCCGAAGTATCCCTCTACTTCGACAACAGTGATCATGCCCTGGATACGGAGTTCACGGAAGTCGTCGTCACGCGGCGCCTCTTCCGCTCCGGCGACAGTGAATACTATATCAACCGCCGGCCGTGCCGCCTGAAAGACATCCATCTCCTTTTTGCCGATACGGGCATCGGTCAGGATTCGATGGCCGTCATCGGCCAGAACCGCGTCGACTGCATCCTCAACAGCAAGCCCGAAGAACGGCGCGTCATCTTCGAAGAAGTGGCCGGCATCAGCCGCTTCAAAGGGCGCAAAGCCGACGGCCTGCGCAAGATTGCCGAAACGGAACGCAATCTGGAACGCCTCCACGACTTGATGGGCGTCCTCGAAGAACGCTTGGGACCGCTTCAGGTACAGGCGGAGACGCTGCAGAAATTCCGCTGCCTCGACGGCGAACGCCTGGCTTACGAAGGGACGCTGACCCTGCAGGAACTGCGCAACAGCGAACGCCTCCTGGAAAAAGCCGAAAACAACCGCCTGACAGCGGCTGCCGAAGAAGAAAAGGCCGCTGCCGAATTGGCAGAAGCTGAAGGGAAGCGCAAGGCCCTGCTCGCCGCCATGGCTTCGGAAGAAGAAAAACTGCGCCGCCTCGACGAAGAGACCCTGGCCGTCCATAATGAACGGGACAGCCTCGTCCACCGCCGCGAAGCCTGCAGGCAGCGCCAGGCCGAACTGGCAGAGAGAGAAAGGGAAGCCGCTGCCGAAGCAGCCCAGCTGCAGCAGCGCCGGGAAAACTGGCAGAAACAAAAAGTGTTTCTCCAGTCCCAGAAAGACCAGAAAGGGACAGAATTGGCGGCGGCCCGGAAAGCCCTGGCCCTGACCCAGACCCTTTTCGGCCAGGCCGAAGCGAAAGCCGAAGCGGCCGCAAAGGCCCTGCAGGAACGGGTCGATGCCAATTCCAAGCGCAGCCGCGAGGCGTTTATCCTGCGCCGCGATGCAGAAGACCTGCGCCGGCGCTTGGAAGAAAATGCCGCGGCCTGCAAAGAAGCCCTTGATCATTGGGAAAAGCAGAAAGAGAACCTGTCTGCTGCCAAAGAACACCAGGCAGACGCTGCCAGCCGGTACGAGAGCTGGCAGAAAAAAGCCGACAGCGCCAAAGCAGAAGGGGCTGCGCGCCGGCAGGAAGCAGACGCTGCGCGCCGCCGCCTCAAGCAGGGCGAAGACGAATACCGCCGCCTGCGCAGTGACGTCGACGCCGCTGCCCAGCGCCTGCGCGTCCTCCAGAGCATGGAAAGCGAACACGAAGGCCTGGGGCGGGCCGTCAAGGTCGTCCTCACGGTCCGGCAGCCTTGGCGCAGCCGTCTCTGCGGCGCCGTAGGCGAACTCTGCCGCATCCCTTCGAAATATGCCGTCGCCATCGACGTCGCCTTAGGCGGTGCCGTCCGCTACGTCGTCGCTGACGATGAAAAGGCAGCGAAAGCAGCCATTTCCTATTTAAAGGAAAAGAAAGCCGGCCGTACGACCTTCCTGCCCCTCGATACGCTGCGCAGCCGCCGGCGTACGAGCGACGAAGAGAAGGCTGCCAGTGAGCCGGGGATGCTCGGCTTTGCCTCGGACGTCCTCACGTACGACGCGAAATATGAAAAAGTATTTACGTCCTTATTGGGCCGGACCCTTCTGGCCGATACGATGGACACGGGTTCAGCCGTAGCCCGCAAGTACGGCCACCGCCTGCGCATCGTCTGCCTCGACGGGACGCAGTTCAATGCCGGCGGCTCCCTGACCGGCGGCAGTTCCCGCAGTCAGGAAGGCTCCCTCATCAGCCGTCGTGCCCTGCAGCAGGAACTGCAGGAAAAATGCCAAAAGGGAAAAAATCGGCTGGAAACGCTGCTTGACGAAGGACAGGAACTGCGCCGCCAGGCGGAAAGTGCGGAAGCGAAGCTGTCTTCTGCCGAAACGAGCTGGCGCCAGGCCAGTCAGGAAGCAGCCCAGGCCAAGTGGCAGGCAGAACAGGAAGAAAAAAATCTGTCCGCCCTGCAGCAGGACGTGGCTGGCTTCGATAGCCGTGTAGAAGCCCTGGAAAACAGCCGCGCTGCCATGCAGGCTGATTTGGTAGCCAAAGAAAAGGCACTGTCTGCTATGGAAAGCGGCCCGTCGGCAGACGTGCAGGCGTGGCAGGCGGCCAGCGATGCAGCCCGGCAGGAAGCGGCCCAGTGCCGTCAGACCCTGACGGAGCGGCAGATTGCCGTGGCCAAATTAACGGAACAGGTCAGCCACAGTGAAGAACAGCTGCGCCAGCACGAGACGTGGCAGCAGGAATTGACGTCCCAGGACGCGGCCCTCAAGCAGCGTCGCCAGGATCTGGCCCGCCGCAGCCAGGAAGCGGCGCAGCTGTTGACCGAATTGACGAAGAACATCGCTTTGAAAGAAGCCGAGACGGCTCGCTGCGATCAGGCCAAAGAGGCTTTCTACAAGACCCGCAACGAGTCCCTGCAGAAAAGCCACGACTTGGACGAAGCCGTCGACGACCTGCGCCGGCGCAGTCAGGACTGGCAGCAGCGGCGCAGTGCGGCTGACGTGCAGCTGGAAAAATACAAGAGCGATATCAGCCATCATGAAGAACACCTGGCCATGCAGGGCCTGAGCCGCCAGGAAGCGATGGAACGGCGCCGCGAAGGCTCCCTGAAGGAACTTCACGCCAAAATCGCCGCCATCAAGGAAGACATCGCCGCTCTGGGGACGGTCAACCCTGCCGCCGAAGACGAATATAAGACGGCCCTTGCCAAGAAGGACTTCTATATCCGCCAATGTGATGATTTAAAGGAATCGCGGGAAAAACTGCGCGGCGTCGTCGCTGAAATCGACGCGGCCATGGCCGAGCAGTTCGCCCAAGCCTTCAAAGCCATCGGCGGCCATTTCCAGGATATCTTCAGCCACCTCTTCGACGGCGGTACGGCCCATCTGGCCCTGACCGATAAGGACCATATCCTGGAATCGGGCGTCGAAATCTATATCCGCCCGCCCGGAAAGAAACAGCAGTCCCTGACCCTGCTTTCCGGCGGCGAACGGGCCCTGACGGTCATTGCCCTGCTCCTGGCGTTCCTCGCCTATCACCCGGCACCGTTCTGCCTGGTCGATGAAGTCGATGCCGCCCTGGACGAAGCCAATGTCGAGCGCATGGCCCGCTATCTCAAGAATTACAGCGGCGCGACGCAGTTCATCGTCATCACGCACCGCCGCAAGACCATGGAAGCGGCCAATACGCTCCTCGGCGTGACGATGGAAGAAAAAGGCGTCTCGCGCCTCCTGACAGTCAAAGTCGATGAATTATTAAAGGAAGGAACATGATACAATGGGATTTTTTTCAAAACTTCGCAAAGGCTTAGAAAAGACGAAACACTCGCTCATCCAGAACATTGAAACCGTCGTCCGCGGCTACGCCAAGATTGACGACGACATGTACGATGACCTGGAAGCGGTCATGCTCACCGGCGATATCGGCGTAGAAACGACGGAATATCTCCTCGATAAGATCCGCGACGGCGTCAAGTCGAAGGACATCAAAGACGGCAATGACGTCGTGCCGTATTTGGAAAAATGCATTGTCGAACTGCTCAATGAAAATGACGAACCCGTTCCGGAAACAGACGGTACACGGGTCATCTTCATCGTCGGCGTCAACGGCGTCGGCAAGACGACAACCATTGGCAAATTGGCGAAATATTATAAACAGCAGGGCAAATCGGTCATGCTCGCTGCCGGCGATACCTTCCGTGCTGCCGCTTCGGAACAGTTGACCATCTGGGCCGACCGCGTCGGCGTACCCATCGTCAAGCATCAGGAAGGGGCCGATGCGGCGGCTGTCGTCTTCGATGCTACGGCCTCGGCCAAAGCGAAGAATATGGATATTCTCCTCGTCGATACGGCAGGCCGTCTGCAGACGAAATCGAACCTGATGGAAGAACTGCGCAAGATGGCCCGCGTCGCCGGCCGCAACATCGAAGGGGCGCCGCAGGAAACGCTCCTTGTCCTCGATGCGACGACGGGACAGAACGCCGTCAGCCAGGCCAAGCTCTTCGGCGATGTCGTACCCCTGACGGGCGTCGTCCTGACCAAGCTCGACGGCACGGCCAAAGGCGGTGTCATCCTTTCGGTGAAACGTGAATTAGGCGTGCCTGTCCGCTGGGTTGGTGTCGGCGAAGGCGTCGATGACCTGCGTCCTTTCGATGCCGCCCAGTTCGCCGATGCCCTGTTCGACAAAAACATCGCGGCCCGTGAAGCCAGCGACGAAGACTGAGAAGGGAGGAATCGTTATGATCGTAGGCAATATTTCTCAATACGGTGACGAAAGCCGTTTCCTGCCGGAATACATCCGGCCGTGGATCGAAAAGCTCGCCTCCCTGGACTTGGCCCATCTGGAAGCGGGCCGTCACGAACTGGCCGGCCTGAACTACATGAACGTCGACGTCACGGAGACGGCGCCGGCCAGTGAACGCCTGATGGAAGCGCACCGCGCCTACATCGATATCCAGTACGTCATCGACGGTGAAGAGAATATCGGCTGGCAGCCCCTCTGCCGGGCCGGCGAAGTCGTCGACGACAGCCGCGCCGACAGCGATGCCTGGTTTTACAATCCCGACCTTGCCGATGACACGGTGATTAAGATGCTGCCCGGCACCTATGCCGTCTTCACGCCTGCCGACGGCCACCGCTGCCTCTGTGCGCCTGATGGTAAAGGCAGGGCCATCAAGAAAGCTATCCTCAAAATTCATGTCTAAGACAATAATTCTTGCGAAAGGTCCTCTCTCATTATGAATAATAAAGACTTAAAGAAATTGACAGTCACGGCGATCTTCATCGCCATCGGCGTCCTCCTGGCACCCTTTGTTTCCTTTCCCTTCGGCGGCGCCCGCGTCTTCCCGCTGCAGCATTTGATCAACGTCCTCCTTTCGGTCCTCGTAGGCTGGCGCTATTCCACAGCCGGTGCTTTTTGCATCTCGTCGCTGCGCATCGCCATGGGTGCCGGCACGGTCCTGGCCTATCCAGGCAGTATGATCGGCGCTGCTCTTTCGGGCTTCCTCTATAAGAAGACCGGCTCCATCTGGGGCGCTGTCGTCGGGGAAATCTTCGGCACAGGCATCCTGGGCGGCCTTATCGCCTATCCGGTGGCTGCTTTCGTCCTCGATTCCAAAGCCGTCGCCCTCTGGTTCTTCGTCGTCGCCTTCCTGCCGAACACCTGCATCGGTGCGGCCTGCGGCGCTGTCTTGTATAAGATCCTGCCAATCCGGAAATTTGCAGAAGAATTGAAGAACTAAGACGAAAATTGTTAAGAAATTGTTTGTTGACTTATCAGGTGCTCTATAGTAAACTATAAATTGGTACTGAGTTTCTAATTTTGAGTTTCAACAAGAGCACCTTGTTTTTTTAGGGTAGGATGGTGTATATGACAGAAAATATCCGTGCAAAGATTATGGCTGAAGCCCTACGTGAAATCAACCGCTACGGCGCCGATTTCCACATGGACGATCTGGCCCGCAATCTGCGCATCAGCAAGCGTACTTTGTACGAACATTTTTCGTCGAAGCAGGAAATCGTAGAGCAGACCATCGTCGATTTCACCGATAAGATACACGATTATCATCAGCGCATCGTCGACGATCAGACGATGACGTCGGAAGCGAAGCTGATTGCCTACTTCGACGTGCCCGATGAGAATTGGCAGGTCCTGTCCGTACGGAAAACGTCAGAACTGCTGGCCAAGATGCCCGATGTCTGGGAACGCCTGCAGAGCCGCTATGAAAAAGACTGGGATTTTCTCAAGCTGATCCTCGACGAAGCTCAGAATAGAGGAGAATTCAGGCCTTTTGACAAGTACCTGTTCCTGCGCCTCTTGCACAGCGCAGCCGATGACATTATCGACTACTTTGACGATGTCAATCACGATTCCAGTTTCAGTGACTATATGAAACGCTGCATCAACGTATTGTTATATGGCATTAAGAATCAGGAATCGAAAAAATAGGAGGAAAGTGAAGATGATAGAAAAACGCAAACTTGCGACGATGAGCGTGACTGTACTGACGATTGCCGCGCTCCTGGCAGGCTGCGGCGCCCAGCAGGGGGCCAACAAGATGCCTGTCGCCGTCAACACGTACAAAGTCACTGCCGAAGACACGCCGGTTACGGCTGAGTACAGCGGCGTCGTCGTAGCAACGGACAAAGTGCCCGTCCAGCCGAAGGTTTCCGGCCGCGTCGTGGAAAAATTCGTCCAAGGCGGTCAGGATGTCACTCAGGGCCAGCCGCTCTTCCGTCTCGACAGCCGCACTTATGACGCGGCCCTGGCTCAGGCCAAGGCTACCCAGGCCCAGTCTGAAGCCAACCTGGCCAATCAGCAGCTGAACCTGCGCCGCTACCAGGCCCTGGCCGATCAGGGTGCTGTAGCCCAGCAGACCTATACGGACCAGCAGGCCGCCACAGACCAGCAGGCCGCTGTCGTCGATGCCAATGCGGCCCAGGTCGATCAGGCCCAGGACAACGTCGACGATACCATCGTTTATGCACCGTTCAGCGGCAAGCTGAACGTCGACGACGTGCCGATCGGTACCTTTGCTACTGCCGGCTCGACGGCACTGGTCACCATTTCTTCGACCAATCCGGTATTCGTCCAGTTCTCCATCAGTGAATCGGAATACCTGCAGATGACCAAGCAGGCCGCAGCGGACGGCTCCAGCAATTGGGGCAACCATCTCCTGCTCCGTTTGAGCGACGGCACGATGTATCCTTATGAAGGCCATGTCACGCAGGTCAACCACGGCATGGACGGCAGCTCCGGCTCCATCATCGTCAAGGCTGTCTTCGACAACCCCGACAATGTCCTCATCCCGGGTCTCTATGCGACGGTCATCTCGGATACACAGATTCAGCGCAATGCCTTGTCCGTACCGCAGCGCGCCGTCCAGCAGACGCTGGGTAAATATTACGTCTCTGTCATCGACGGCAATGGCGAAGCCCAGAACCGCGAAGTCACGCCGGGACAGAAAGTCGGCAAGTTCTGGATCATCAACGATGGTCTCCAGGACGGCGATACGATCATCGTCGACGGCTATCAGAAGGCCAAAGGCGCTTCCCTGGACCAGCACTTGCTGACCAAGGAAGACATCGATAACGACAGTTCCGATACGTCGTCGGACTCGTCGGCCAATCAGTAGGGAGGCGAGACCGTGATATCTAAGTTCTTTATCGACCGGCCTATTTTCGCCATCGTCATTTCCCTGCTGATTTCCATTTTCGGCTTGTTGGCGATTGCGACCCTGCCAGTCGCTAAGTATCCGCAGGTCACGCCGCCGCAGGTCCTCGTTTCGGCTACTTATATCGGCGCCAACGCCGAAGTCGTCGGCACGACCGTAGCCAGTGTCATCGAACGCCAGCTCGTCGGCGTCGATAACCTGGTCAATATGGAAAGTTCGACGAACGATAACGGGTCTTATTCCATGACGGTCCAGTTCAAGTCCGGCAGTGATGGCGATATGGATACGGTCAACACGCAGAACCGCGTCAGCCAGGTCCAGTCGACGCTGCCGTCGGAAGTCACTCAGACCGGCGTCACTGTCCAGAAATCGACGAGTTCCATGGCCATGGTCTTCGCCCTCGTGTCGCCCAATGGTTCTTACGATGCGACGTTCATGAAGAACTATGCCACGCAGTACTTCATGGATGAATTGAAATCCGTCCCGGGCATCGGCGATGTCCAGGAATTTGGGTCCGACTACGCCATGCGTATCTGGCTCAACCCGATGAAGATGAGTATCTTGAAGATTACGCCGACCGACGTCATCTCGGCCATCAGCGCCCAGAACAAACAGGCCGCTGTCGGCACCATCGGTTCCCAGCCGTCGGCCAATAACCAGACCTATCAGTACACCATGCGTACAGACGGTCGTCTGCAGACGGCAGAACAGTTCAAGAACGTCATCATCCGCACCAATCCCGACGGCACCATGGTCCGCGTCGGCGATATTGCTGACGTCAGCCTGGGCTCTAAGGATTATTCCGTTACCAGTGATCTGGGCGGCGGCAAGGCAGCCGGCTTCATGATCAGCCTGACGGCCGATGCCAACGCCATGCAGTCCGTTGAAGGGGCCCGTAAAGTCCTGGAAAAAGCAAAGGCTTCTTTCCCGTCTGATTTAGATTATAAAGTTGTCTACGATAGCACGACCTTCGTTACGGCGTCGATCCACGAAGTTATTGAAACCTTCATCGAAGCCCTGCTGCTGGTCGCCCTCATCGTTTACCTCTTCCTTCAGAGTGGCCGGTCGACGCTGATTCCGCTCATCGCCGTCCCGGTATCCCTGCTGGGTACCTTTGCCTGCTTCAAGGTTCTCGATTTCTCCATCAACACCTTGACCCTGTTCGCTATGGTACTGGCCATCGGTCTCCTCGTCGACGATGCCATCGTCGTCATCGAAGCCGTCGAATATGAAATCAAGTATAACGCCCGAAGTCCGCGGGAGGCGACGATCATTGCCATGCAGAACGTACAGAACCCGGTTATCGGTGTCGCCTGCGTTCTGGCCGCCGTCTTCGTTCCTGTCGGCTTCATCAGCGGCATGAGTGGTATCCTCTACCGACAGTTCGCCCTGACCATTGCCGTGTCGGTCCTCATTTCGGCCTTCGTCGCCCTGACCCTGACACCGGCCATGTGTGCGTCTATTTTGAATGTTCACAAACCCAATGACAATCCCAAGGGCATTTACAAGTTCTTCCAGAAATTCAATGATGCCTTCGACAGACTCATCGCCTGGTATGGCCTGCGCCTGGCTCACTTGCAGCTCCACCTTAAATGGTGCGTGGCCTTCCTGGTCATCATCAGCGCCCTTACGGCAGGCGTCTTCAAAGTCATGCCGACGGGCTTCGTCCCGTCAGAAGATAACGCCTTCGTCATGATGAACGTCACCTTGCCTGAAGGCATTTCCCAGACGGAAACGAAACAAGTCAGCGAAAAGATTAGTAAGTGGCTGGAACAGCAGCCCGGCGTAACCAGTGTTATGAACGTCGTCGGCTTCAGTATCCTGGCCAATGGGCCGAAATCGAACGGGGCTACGTCCTTCATCGGCATGAGCGACTGGGATCAGCGTAAAGATAAATCCCTGTCCGTCGATGCCCTGGTCGGCAAGATTATGGCCATGGGCAATCAGATTCCCCAGGCTACGGTCATCGCCATGAACCCGCCGCCTATCGACGGCATGGGCACGTCGTCAGGCTTTACGATGCAGCTGGAAAACCGCGGCAGCCATACGACGGCAGAACTGTCGGCGACGGCTCAGAAATTCATCGCCGCTGCCCGCCAGCGCCCGGAAATCGGTTCGGTCTACACGGCCTTCGCCGCCGATACGCCGGGCTATCAGCTCGACATCGACCGCGATAAAGTCGCCAAAGAAGGCGTTTCCCTGAGCGACCTCTATTCGACGCTCCAGTCCTTCTACGGTTCCTATCAGGTCAACGACTTCACCATGTTCGGCCGTAACTTCAAGGTCGTCGTCCAGGCCGCTCCGGAATTTCGTGAAACTGTCGATGCCAATAACCACATCTACGTCCGCAACAGCGCCAACCAGCTCGTGCCGGTGGCCAACTTCGTCCGGCCGAAAGCTATCGGTTCGGCGTCGATCCTCAACCGTTTCAACGACTATCCGGCCATCAAGATCCAAGGGGCTCCGGCCAATGGCTATAGCTCCGGTGATGCTCTGAAAGCCCTGGAAGAAGTCGCCAAGGACACCCTCGGTGAAGGCTATGCCTACGAATGGAGTGGCATGAGCCGTGAAGAAATCGAAGCCGGTAACAAGACGGTCTACGTCTTTGCCCTGGCTATCCTCTTCGTCTTCCTCGTCCTGGCTGCCCTCTATGAAAGCTGGAAAGTACCGTTCGCCGTACTCTTCAGCCTGCCGGCAGGTCTGTTCGGGGCATCGGCCTTTGCTTATCTCCTGAACCAGCAGAATAACCTGTACTTCCAGATTGGTCTGCTGGCCGTCATCGGCCTGGCCGCCAAGAATGCCATCCTGATCATCGAATACGCCAAAGTCCGTGTCGATGAACGCGGCATGGACGTCGTCTCCGCTGCTATCGAAGCGGCGAAGATCCGTCTCCGCCCGATCATCATGACCTCCCTGGCCTTCGTCGTCGGCTCCATCCCGCTGGCCGTTGCCACCGGTGCCGGCGCCGCCTCGCGAGTCACCATGGGTATCACCGTCGTCTTCGGTACCTCCATTGCTACCATCTTCGGTGTCTTCCTCATCCCGATGATGTTCATCATCGTAGAAAACTTCGGACACCGCAAGATAAAGCGCAAAAGCGACGTCATGAGACTGAAGGATATGTAGTGAAAAAGGGGCTGTCGCCTTAAGCGACAAGCCCCTTTTGTGGTTCGTTTGTCGTGGGTCGTTCATCGAAGCGGACGCAGTCCGCGAGCTGTAGGGGCCGCCCTAATCGGCGGCCCGTGCGAATCCTGTGTACAGCCTTATTCTTTGGATTTGGGTGAATCTTTCGAACCACGGCAAACGCCAAACGAACTACGAAAAAACGCCTGCTGCAGAAACAGCAGGCGTTTTTTTACGCTTCATTTGCCAAAAGGCGTTTTTTCATTTCTAAATAGCGCGTCGTGTAATACGGCGGCAGCTGGGCTTCCCGCAGGTCGTTGCCGAAGGGGCGGCGGCTGAGGGAGAGGATAGGCGGGCTCTGGATGCGTTTGGCGACGGCGAAACCGGCGATGAGACGCCACCAGCGTTCAAGATCGTCGATGAAGGCCTTGGCCGTCGGGAAAAGCTGGTGCACGTCGACTTGGCAGCCGATGTTCTTTTCCAGCGTGCCGTTAATGTACCATTCGAGGATCGATTCCGGCGTGGCCCGCTGCCAGCGTTCGACGAAGGCCGAGAAGAGGTAGTCGTGGTAGGGGTAGATGATCGGGTCGCCCTGACCTTTGGTGATATCCTGTTTGTCCGACAGTTCTGCACTGGGCACGATATCGATGCTGCCCTGGGGCACGACTTCGCGCTGGAAGACTTTTTCGTTGAGATAGCGTGCCAGGTCGTAGACCTGATGCTTCCAGAGGTCGGCTGTCGCGGCCAGGTAGCCGGCACTGTCGCCGTAGAGCGTGGCGTAGCCGACGGAGAGTTCTGCCTTGTTGGCATTGCACGTGAAGACGCCGCCGAAAGCCGCGGCTGCAGCAGCCAGGATGCGGCTCGAACGATCACGGGCCTGGATGTTTTCTTCGATGAAACTCGTCAGTTCGAGCTGGCCTTTATCTTCTCCCTTTTGACTGAGCTGGGCTTTGCCGAACTGACTGCGCGTCAGTTCCAGGCTGTCCTGGACGGGGACGACCGTATAGAGGCAGCCGATGTTGTCGGCCAGCTCTTTGGCCAGGCTCTTTGTCATATCCGAGTTGTAGCAGCTCGGCATGTTGACGAGGAGAATGTTTTCCGGCGGCAGGACCGTTGCGTAGAGGGCGGCGTTGACGGCCGAGTCGATGCCGCCGGAGACGCCGATGACCACTTTGTGGACGCCGATAGCATCCATGAAGGATTTCAGGCCGTAGTGCAGGCTGGCGTAGATGTCTTCGGTCTGCGATTTGGGCGGCTGCAGGTGCGACGGCGAGACGAAGACCTGCTGTGTTTCATCGAAGTCGACGATGGCCATTTCTTCTTTGAAAGGCGTGCATTCGACGTGCTGGGCGCCGGATTTCTGGTACGTACTGCTGGCCCCGTCGAAAGTGTAGATATTCTTGCCGTTGTTCTGGATGCCTGTGCAGTTGACGTAAACCGCCGGGCAGTGGATCTTTTCGATGGCCTGGCCGAAAAGGCGGTGCCGGCGCTGGGTCTTGCCGAGCGTGAAGGGGGAATTGGAGATATTGACAAACATGTCGATGTCGTACATTTTCCCTAAGTAGCTCATGGGCTTGAAAGGATAATTTTCATCCCAGCTGTCTTCGCAGATGAGGGGCCCCATGCGGAATTTCCGGCCGTCGTCGAAGGCAATCTGGACGGGCGAAAGGAAGTCTTCCGGGAAGGCATGGCGTTCCTGGGCCACTTCGATGAGGGACGTGAAATAGCGGATGTCGCTGAATTCCCGGTAGTTGGGCAGGAGCGTCTTAATATAGAAAGGGTAGGGCGAGCGGGCCGGTGAAATCCAGCGGCCGTTGTAGGCGATGAACATGGCGTTGTATTTCCGCGTCCGGCCATCGAGATTGACCCGGTCTGTTTCTTTGGCGACATTGCCGAAGACAATGGCGATGCCGTCCGACAAAGCCCTGATTTCGTCGCCGAAGCGGACGCAGTCATCGATGTAGTCGGGCTGATCCCAAATATCGCCGATGAGGTAGCCCGGGATGGCCAGTTCCGGGAAGATGATCAGGTCGCAGCCGGCGGCCTTGGCATTGGCGATGAATTCTTTCATCACTGCCGTGTTCTGCCGCGGGTTGCCGGGATGGACATTTGTCTGGGCCAGTGCTATTTTGAACAAAGAAAAGCCTCCTTTTCATGGGGAAAACTATATACTATTTCATCTTATCATAAAAAGGGGCAGGCGAAAAGCCTGACGACGGCGGCCCTGCGGAAAAGACATGACAGAACGCCGTCCTTGCGGTATACTTAATATACATATATAAACGAAAAGAAGGTCTTCCATGAAAACGCTGCTTACTATTTTGAATGCCAAGTTCATCCAGTCGTCCCTGGCCCTGCGCTGCCTGGAAACGGCCTGTGCCCATCAGGGCGTCGCCGTCTCCGTGGCGGAATACACGATCAACCAGAATGCCTACGACATCCTGCGCCACATCGCCTCCTTCAGGGCCGAGGCCATCGGCTTTTCCTGCTATATCTGGAATATCGAGATGACCTGTCATATCATCGACCTCGTTAAAGAAGTCTTCCCGGACGTAAAGATTTTTGTCGGCGGCCCGGAAGTCTCCTATA